>Ga0066180_10000140_pt1 | contig 13756 bp, 15 predicted proteins | sample LauGreSBDMM110SN_4_FD_59338 | JGI IMG/M metagenome (GOLD analysis project Ga0066180, IMG submission 59338) | Freshwater lake microbial communities from Lake Michigan, USA - Su13.BD.MM110.SN (version 2) (version 3) | ecosystem: Environmental > Aquatic > Freshwater > Lake | place: Lake Michigan... | reverse complement strand
ATTATGTCAAGTAATGAAAATCAGTCCCTTATAACTACTCCCCGCAATGTTTGTATTTCTTACCTTTGAGTAGCTGAGACCCATTGTTCGATTTTGGCTGCAGCTTTGCCGGAGTCCAAAGCCTCTGTGACAGTAGCTATGGCCGAGTCAAACTGAGACTTCAGGCTTGAACCAGCTTGCTCAGGGTTCTTTGCGGCCCGGTAGGCAACTACTCCCCCTGCAGCGTTCAAAATCACGATATCTCTCACTGCACCGAGATTGTTTAGAGTTTTGCCATGGAAAAGATCTCTTGCCACCTGGGCGTTTTCCTGGGCATCTCCGCCGATCAGAGCGTCCTTGGAAGCGGTGGCGATACCAAAATCAGCTGGATTTAATTGCTGCTCATGGACCCCTTCAGGGCTCACAAACCACAACGTACTGGTTGTGGTGGTGGTTAGCTCGTCTAAACCGTCATTTCCCCTAAAAACAAGCCCAAAACGGCCTCTTTCGGCCAATTCTTGGGCCATAAGTGGGGCGATATCGGCGTTTGCCACTCCAAGTGAGGTAGCTATTGGTTGGGCAGGGTTTGCAAGGGGCCCTAGGAAGTTGAAGGTGGTTGGGACCCCGAGTTGTTTTCGAATTGGTGCTACATGCCTCATGGCTGGATGGAACACCGGAGCGAAGAAGAACGTGATGCCGGTTTCTTTGAAGACTTCAGCTACTCGTTGCGGTGAAAGATCCAGTTTGATCCCGAGCACTTCAAGCATTTCCGATGAACCAGTTTTGCCCGAAGCCGATCGAGATCCATGCTTCATCACTGGTATACCTGCAGCTGAGGCAAGAATCGATGCCATGCTCGACACGTTCACGGTACCAACTAAATCGCCACCGGTTCCAACGATATCTACAGCATCGTTTCCTGTATCTAGCAAAACTGCTTGTTTAAGCATTACATCAACAAGTCCTGCAAGCTCGGAAACGGTTTCGCCTTTGGACCGAAGTGCCAACATAAAAGCTGCAATTTCGGCTTCGCTCGAGTCGCCGGCCATAATTTGCGACATGGCCCAATTCGCCTCTGACCGTTCAAGGTCGGTTTTTGCGATTAGTTTTGCAAAGATGCCCGGCCAGGTTTGTTGAGCATTCATGAATGTCAGTTTAGTGTTCGAAACTTGCGTGAACCGGGGCCAAATTGCCTAACTGGCGCAGATTCTCGGGTTAGGATTAACCCATGACCTCAACTTCCTTGGCTCAAAACACTTCCGTAGTGATAAATAGGCCAAGCGCGACCTCAGTTGGAACGATTGTGTGGTTAGCCAGCGAGGTCATGTTTTTTGCCGGTTTGTTTGCCATGTATTTCAGCCTTCGTGCCAACGCCCCGGAAATCTGGGCCAACGACACTCAGATTTTGGATGTCCAGTTCGCCCTTATCAACACCCTGATTCTGGTTGCTTCGTCGTTTACGGCGCAGTTTGGAGTGTTCGCTGCCGAAAGGATGCAGCCTCGCGCCACCGGAAAATCCCCTGCCAAGTGGGGTCTAGTCGAGTGGTTCTTCATTAGTTACGTGCTTGGAGCCTTCTTCGTAGCAGGTCAAGTTTTGGAATACGCGACATTGGTGTCTGAGGGAATAAGCATCAGCAGCAACTCTTATGGCAGCGCCTTCTACATCACAACTGGTTTCCACGCACTGCACGTGACAGGCGGACTTATTGCCTTTTTGTTGATTATCGGTAGAACTTTTGCGGCAAAAAAATTCGGCCACGCTGAGGCTACCGCCGCCATAGTGGTGTCCTACTACTGGCACTTCGTCGATGTTGTTTGGATCGGCTTGTTCTTGATCATTTACGTATTAAAATAGAAAGAAACCATGAAGAACCATTTTTTCCGCTCTCGCAGAAAGCCGCTAGCAGCAACGCTAGTTATTTCCGCTGGACTGCTTTTTTCAGGTGGTGGATACGCAGTTGCAACTAGCGTCGTGGCAACTACCGTTGCAACCGAGTATTCCGCTGAGCAGATATCTGAAGGCCGCAAACTATTTCTGGCTAACTGCGCAAGCTGTCATGGATTAAATTCGGAAGGCTCTGCCGCAGCCCCGAGCCTGATCGGTGTTGGAGCTGCTTCAGTTGATTTCCAGGTTGGTACTGGCCGCATGCCAGGTCAAGGTTCTGGCCCCCAGCTTCCAAAGAAAAAGGTTCAGTTCACTGACGATCAGATCACTTTGATGGGTGCCTACATTGCATCCCTAGCTCCAGGCCCTGCAATTCCAGAACAGCAGTATCTTGAGGCCACCGGAGATGCAACACATGGTGGCGAACTATTTAGAATCAACTGCGCCATGTGCCACAACGCCGTTGGTGCAGCTGGTGCCCTAACCGAGGGTAAGTACGCCCCAAATCTTGAAGGATCCGAATCTAAGCATGTTTATGAAGCGATGCTTATTGGTCCACAGAACATGCCAGTGTTCAACGATGCCAACATCACCCCCCAGGACAAAAACGACATCATCACCTACCTTGCATACCTTGAAGAGAATCCATCTGCCGGCGGTTTTGAGCTTGGAAGCATAGGACCTGTAGCCGAGGGATTATTTATTTGGATTTTTGGGTTGGGTTTGATTGTTGCCATCACTGTGTGGCTTGGCGCCAAGTCGAATTAGGAAGAGAGAAGCGAATTGGCAGGTAAGGACTTAGAGAAAGGCTTTGAAGCCGAAGGCTTCGAGCACGACTTCGAATCCGGTTTGGCTGTTATTCCGCCAGACAAGATCAAGGACCCGGGTCTAGAGCCTCACCGCGTCCGGATGACCGACAAATCCCCTGCCAAGGCTAGAAACGCTGAAGTACAGGTAGCAGCTATGTTCCTGGTTTCTGTGTTGGGCTCATTTTTCGCCCTCTGGGCATACGTTGCTTTCCCGATCACGGAAGATCTTTCAACCGTTCGCGCTAACAACTTCTTTCTTGGTTTAGGCATGACACTTTCACTGTTTGGAATCGGTATCGGTGCTGTTCACTGGGCTAAAACCCTTATGCCGGATTTTGAAGTCACTGAGGCTCGCCACCAAACCCGCGGTAGCGAAGATGTTCGTGCTGCAGCCATTGAGATCGTAAAGCTTGCCGATTCTGAATCTGGTTTTAGCCGCAGAAAACTTATACGCAGAACTTTGTACGGGGCTCTGGCTTTGTTTCCCCTTCCAGCCTTGATCGTTTTTGGAGATCTTGGACCACCAGTTGGCAATACCCTGCGCCACACCATGTGGAAGGCCGGAACCAGGCTCACAAAGGACCCAACCGGTATCCCTATCAAGGCATCGGATGTCACCATTGGATCTGTTTTCCACGTTATCCCAGAAGGCCTTGCAGAAATGCATGAGCACAAGCTCGAAGAAAAAGCAAAAGCAGCAGTGCTGCTTGTTCGCCTAGCCCAAGAAGATTTGAACGAAGCTCCTGAAAAGACAAGCTGGTCCTACGACGGGATTGTGGCTTACTCAAAGATTTGTACACACGTTGGATGCCCGGTTGCATTGTATGAGCAGCAAACACATCACCTGCTCTGCCCTTGCCACCAGTCAACATTTGACGTGACCGAGCACTGCAAGGTTCTATTTGGCCCTGCGTCTCGCCCCCTACCGCAGCTACCAATTTCGGTAGACGCGGAAGGTTACCTGATCGCACAAAGCGATTTCTTAGAGCCAGTCGGACCAAGTTTCTGGGAGCGTTAGAGATGAGCACAGCAGTAGAGACCAAAAAGCAGGGCGGCGCCCTAGCTGCAACCGCTAACTACCTTGATGAGCGCGTAGGTGTTGGAGGAATCCTTAAGAACTTTGGTCGCAAAGTTTTCCCTGACCACTGGTCCTTCATGCTCGGTGAGGTAGCTCTTTACAGCTTCGTGATCTTGCTAATTTCTGGAACCTTCCTGACATTTTTCTACCAACCAGCAATGACTGAGGTGATTTACGACGGAGCCTACGTCCCGCTCAAGGGCGCCCAAATGTCGATTGCGTATGCCTCGAGCCTTGACATTTCATTTGAGATTCGCGGTGGAATGCTTATGCGCCAGGCCCACCACTGGTCAGCGCTGTTGTTCGTTGCAGCCGCAGGACTGCACATGCTTCGCGTGTTCTTCACTGGCGCATTCCGCAAGCCACGCGAAATCAACTGGTTAGTTGGGTTCATGTTGTTCATCCTTGGAATGGCAGCTGGATTCACTGGCTACTCACTTCCTGACGATCTGCTTTCCGGTAATGGTCTTCGAATCATCGACGGAATGATCAAGGGAATTCCAGTTATGGGAACAACCATTTCCTCGTTCTTGTTCGGAGGAGAGTTCCCAGGAACAGAAATCATTGCCCGACTTTATGGACTGCACATTCTTTTGGTGCCTGCTCTAATTCTTATCTTCATCGCCATCCACTTGTTTATGGTCATCATTCACAAACACACTCACTACTCAGGGCCTGGACGCACCGACGAAAACGTTGTTGGCTACCCGTTGATGCCTGTTTACGTTGCAAAGGCCGGTGGATTCTTCTTCATCGTTTTCGGTGTCGTGATGGCTATTTCAGCAACCTTCACAATCAACCCGATTTGGAACTACGGGCCATACGACCCCTCCCCTGTTTCAGCTGGAACGCAGCCGGACTGGTACATCGGATGGCTAGATGGAGCACTTCGACTGGCTCCTAGCAACCTTGATATTTCCATCCTTGGATACACCTATCCGTTCGGCATTTTGATTCCCCTAGTTGGAAGCTTGGTATTCCTAGGGCTAGTCGCTATTTACCCGTTCGTTGAAGCTTGGGTAACCGGCGACAAGAGAGAACACCACGTGCTCGATCGTCCAAGAAACGCTCCTGTTCGAACAGCCATTGGAGCAGCTGGAGTAACTTTCTACGGCGTCCTTTGGGCTGCCGCATCAACAGACTTGATCGCAGTGTTCTTCCAGATGTCACTCAACAACGTTCTCACAGTGATGCAAATAATGTTGATCGCTGGGCCTTTTGCGGCGTACATCATTACCAAGCGAACCTGTTTGGCTCTTCAACGTAAAGACCGAGAAATTGTTCTTCACGGTCGCGAAACTGGACGAATCGTACGCTTACCTCATGGTGAGTACATCGAAGTACACGAGCCGCTGGATAAATTCGAGATGTACAAACTGGTTGATTTCAAGGAATACCGCGCGACCGTGGTACGACCAAACAAGTACGGCAAAATCACCGTAGGAACTAGGCTACGTGCGGCGCTTTCCAGACTGTACTTCGAAGACCGAATCGCACCAGTGACACAGACCGAGTTGAACGAAGCGCAGGCTCACGATCACTCCCCTGCAGTTTCGGCACCAGCTGCTCAGGATCAGCTAACGAAGTAGTAAAACTTAACTGTAAAAACCCCGATCGAAAACGGTCGGGGTTTTTTCTTTCACCAAAAATCTACGCTTTATATGAATCGACTTCAATTTCAACGAGCATTCCTGGGTTTATAAACTTTATGCCGGCGAGCATTGTGGCGGCGGGTCTAATCTCTGAGAAAAATTCTCCGTGAGCTTTTCCAACCGCATCCATGTCTTCCTGATTTGCAAGGTAGAGCCGAGTTCTCACAACATCACTGGGAGAGTGTCCACCCTCAGCAAGGGCTTTTTCAATGACCTGAAAGGCAACTTTGGTTTGACCGTAGGCATCACCTTCGTGTTGCAAGATGCCGTCGACGGTGGCTGTGGAGCCTGAGACGTGGATGTATGGGCCCGCAACTACTGCTCTGGAGTATCCAATCGATGCCTCCCAGGGGCCTCCTGAAGAGATCTTCTTATCTGCTGCCAAGCCACTCCCCTAACTCAAGGATGAAGAAAAAACTAGTGAGCGTGTCGGCCTCTGCTGTGTTCGAAGACGTAACCGATTACACCGATGACAGCTAGTGGTACTGCGAAGTAAGTTAGCCACCACCCAATCGCAAGTGATGCAAACACTAGCGCGCAACCGATGCCAAGATAAAGCGGCCACCAGCTCCAAGGAGAGAAGAAACCAAGTTCAGATTCTCCGTCTTCAATGTTGGCATCTGCTCTATCCTCTGGAACTATGCCTTGCGAATTCGAAGTCTTCCAAAGATAGAACCCTAGAAATGCACTCATAAATGTCAGCATCGCCAAAGCTGCTGTACCAATAGGTTCCCAGCCGCCATTAGTCAGAAACCACCAGAGTGCGTAGCCCGCTGTCACTAGGGCGTAGAAACCCGTTAGGAACAGCCAGAGGAGGTAGTTAGTTTTCATTAGCTACTTCTTCGCTGCAGCTTTAGCTTCGGCAGATGCGTAGTCGGGGTGGTGAAGATCAAACGCCGGGGACTCTGAACGAATCCTCGGAATCGATGTGAAGTTGTGACGAGGAAATGGAGTAGCTGTTGCCCACTCAAGAGATCTTCCATAGCCCCAAGGGTCATCGAGAGTGACAACCGGAGCACTTCGGTAAGTGATGTAAACGTTCCATAGGAATGGAATGACAGATAGAGCAAGTAATATGGAACCAAAGCTCGAGACCGCGTTCATCCAAGCGAAACCATCTTCAGGCAAGTAGGTTGCGTAGCGACGTGGCATCCCAATTACTCCCAACCAGTGCTGGACGAGAAAGGTGATGTGGAAACCAAAGAAGGTTAGCCAGAACTGAATGTAGCCAAGGCGCTCGTTTAGCATCTTTCCCGTCATTTTTGGCCACCAGAAGTAGAATCCGGCGAACATCGCAAACACCACGGTTCCAAACACCACATAGTGGAAGTGCGCGACCACGAAGTAGCTATCCGATAGATGGAAGTCAAGAGCAGGCGAAGCCAAGATAACTCCGGTAAGTCCGCCGAAAATAAATGTTGTTAGAAAACCCAAACTCCAAAGCATCGGGTTTTCAAAAGTGATTGACCCGCGCCACATGGTTCCAATCCAATTGAATATTTTTACACCGGTCGGAACAGCAATAAGCATGGTGGTGAACGCAAAGAACGGCAAGAGCACCGAGCCTGTGACGTACATGTGATGAGCCCAAACAGTCATCGAAAGTGCAGCAATTGCAATTGTGGCAAACACCAAAGTTTTGTATCCGAAAATAGGCTTTCGGCTAAAGACCGGGAAGATTTCGGAAACAATTCCAAAAAACGGCAGGGCAAGAATGTATACCTCAGGGTGACCGAAGAACCAGAACAAATGCTGCCAAAGCATTGCTCCTCCGTTAGCTGGGTCAAAGATTTGAGCGTCTAGACGTCGGTCGGCTCCCAAAGCGAACAGGGCCGCAGCAAGAGGAGGGAAAGCCATGATCACAAGAATTGAAGTCACCAGAGTGTTCCAGGTGAAGATCGGCATGCGGAACATGGTCATGCCCGGTGCGCGCATGGTCAAGATTGTTGTTATAAAGTTCACGCCGCCGAGAATGGTTCCAAATCCACCAAGTGCGAGACCAAATACCCATAAGTCGCCACCTATACCCGGCGAGAACGTGGCATTGGATAGCGGCGCATATGCAAACCACCCAAACGAAGCTGCTCCCTGAGGGGTAAAGAATCCTGATACCGCAACGAAGGAACCGAAGAAGTAGAACCAGTAAGCGATTGCGTTCAATCTTGGGAAGGCAACGTCAGGTGCACCAATCTGCACTGGCATCAAAACGTTTGCAAAGCCTGCAAAAAGTGGAGTTGCAAACATCAAAAGCATTATGGTTCCATGCATTGTAAATAACTGGTTGTATTGCTCTTTGGTCTGAACAATGTCTAGTCCCGGCGCTGCCAGTTGAGCTCGAATAATCAACGCCATGACTCCCCCGATGAGGAAGTAGGCAAAGGAGGTAATCAAGTACAGGTAGCCGATTTTCTTGTGGTCGGTTGTTGTCAACCAGTCAACGAGGATCTGACCCTTGGTCTGCTTCTTCCTAGAAGGGAAGCTTCCTCCGCTAGAGGGACGAGTTTCAGTTAGTGTCGCCATCTTGACTATCCTCTAATCTCTGGGTTGTCGCCGGGAAGGTTCTGGTTTCGATCGTAGGTGGTATCAAGCTGACCGGTTTGCCCCTTGGCAACCAAGGTGGCCAAATAGCTGTCATATTCTGCTTCAGAGACAACCTTTACCTGGAAAAGCATCATTGAGTGATACTCGCCACAAAGTTCCGCACACCTACCGGAGTAGGTTCCTTCAACTTGAGGTGTGAGGTACATTGTGTTGGTCTTACCAGGGAACATATCCTTTTTGTACAAAAAGTCGATTACCCAAAACGAATGAATTACATCTCTGGCAGTTAAGTCGATCTTGACGGTCTTGTCTACAGGCAGGTAAAGAGTCGGGAGAGTTTCCGGGATGCCCTCTTGTCCATCAAACTGAGCCTGGACCCCGGATTCGAAAACGTTCTCGTCAACGTAGTTGAAGTCCCAACTCCACTGCTTGGCAATTACTTGGATTGAGACTTCCGGATTTTCCGTTGGCTGCTCAATAGCTGCCATGTCTCTAGCTGTGAAGGCGAAGAATGCGACCACCATGATCAGTGGAACTATCGTGAAAAGAACTTCAATAGGGTTGTTGTATCGAAGTTGCGCAGGAATTCCAGTTTCGCCCTTGCGACGCCTGTAGACCAGCATGGCCCATCCCATTAAAGCCCAGGCAATTACTCCAACTAGCCACAAAACAATCCAGGCGGTGTTCCACAATCCGGTGATTCGATCGGTGTGGTTGGTCACTCCCCACACTCCGGGCAAAAAGCCCCTAGCAAACTGGTCTGAACAGCCAGAAAGTAGCAAAACCATGGTGGTTGCCAGCGGAACAATGGCCCACTTTAAACGACTACTCACTCTAGAAACTGACCCTTCGACTGTCAAAAAAATCCTATTTGTCCAAGTCTAAGCGAGGAAAATCGAACGGCCATGCCAAAACGCTTATAAATTATGTGATTGCGAGCAGTTCTCGCAACGTAAACTGTTAGTTGAAAGAGTCTCCACAGGCGCAAGAACCGGCCGCGTTTGGGTTGTCAATGGTGAACCCCTGCTTTTGAATCGTGTCCTCAAAATCGATCGATGCACCTTCAAGGTATGGCACGCTCATCTTGTCCACAACTACCTGCACTCCATCAAAATTGGCGATAGCGTCGGATTCCTCAAGAACCTCATCGAAGAACAACTGATAGATAAGACCGGAGCAACCGCCTGGTTGAACTGAAACACGGAGTCTTAGGTCTTCGCGACCTTCAGCAGCCAAAAGTGTGCGGACTTTGTCCTTCGCGGTTTCTGTGAGGCTCACTTTGTGATTGAGTGTCTGATCCATAACTACTCTCCTAGAAAACTCAGTATTGCTACTATTCTAACCAAGCTAAACCTAGCTCAGGGCGATCTGATTCCCGCCCAACAAAAAAAGCAACTGGGCTAAAATTGCCGACTGGAACCCTTTCAGATGAAGACTCTCATTAGGCGAATGAGCCCTGGAATCTGGGTCTTCGACCCCAGTCACCAGAACCTGCGCTTTAGGAAAAACCTTTTCTAGCTCGGCTATGAATGGAATCGAGCCACCGATGCCGATATCTACCGATTTCTCGCCATACGCCAATGTCAAAGAGTGTTCGGCTAGGGTCTTAGCCCAGCCAGACTCGCTCAAACTAAAGGGTTTGCCAAGCTCTACAGCCCCAAAAGTGATTTCCGCGCCCAGAGTGTTATTGGTCAAGATGTGGTCCTTTAGGGCTTCCAGAGCCCGCTGTGGGTCGTCTCCAGGGGCGATCCTAAGGCTCAACTTAGCTTTCATAGTCGGAACTAACGTGTTGGACGAGAGGGCCACAGTTGGGTAGTCCACTCCGATCAACGTCAAAGCGGGCTTGGTCCAGATTCTAGAGAGAATTGGACCACTCCCAATAGGTAAAGTGGAGGGTAAAAGCCCTGAATCGGCTCGTAATTGAGCTTCGGCGTACTCCAAATCGATGTTTTCTTGTGAAAAGAGCCCCGGAATGGAGACAGAGCCGTTTTTGTCCCACATTGAGCTTAAAATCCTAACCAACGCCAACATGGCATCCGGTACTGCTCCTCCATACATACCGCTGTGAACGGCATGATCCAAGGTGCGAACCTCGAACTCAAGGGAAGCTAGCCCACGCAGGGTTGTGGTTATGGCTGGAACCTTGGTGCTCCAGTTACCAGAGTCAGCCACAACTATTACATCGCCTTCCAGCAGGCTCTTATGGGCTTCTAGAAAACTTCCAAAAGAAGGTGATCCCGCTTCTTCTTCTCCTTCGATAAAGATTGCCAACCCGAGATCGAAATCAGTTCCTGCTATTTCAGCGAGCAATTTCACTGAGGCGAAGTGGGCGATGATGCCTGCTTTATCATCGGCTGCCCCTCTGCCATACATTCTGCCGTTTCGAATTTCGGGCTCAAAGGGGGTCGACTCCCAAAGAGCATCATCCCCGGGTGGTTGAACATCATGATGCGCGTAGAGCAATATCGTGGGGCGAGAGTTTTTTGCCTTTCGGGTCGCAACAATTGCTGGGGCCCCTAGTTGCGAATCGCCGTAGCCAGCTCGAAGAATTTCAACCTGATCGAAAACCCCTAACTTTACAAAAAGAGCCTTGACCGCCTCTGCGCTTTTATCTAGCTGACTGGAATCAAAAGCTTCCCAAGCTATTCCAGGAATTCTCACGAAATCCTTCAGAATCTCGAGGGCTTCAGGAAACAGTTTTTTGACAGCCTCACTTGCTGTCTCGAGCTGAGAAGCAGTAGTGGTCGGTGGGATCAAGGTCATGAGGGTAATCTTAAGCCAAAGAGAACAAAACCAGAGGACTTCAATGCCAGAGCAAACACCTTCGTCACAGCAACCAAAAAAAGACGGTAAGGGCAAGCCAACTCCGGCTCGCAAGCAGCAAGAACAGCTACGCAAAAAACCAGTTGTCGGCAACCGCTCTCCTGAGGCCAAGAGGTTGGCTAAAAGAGCTCTCCAGGCTGACCGCCTCAAGGCTCGAGAAGGTCTAGCAAATGGCGAAGAACGCTACCTAACTAGCCGCGATCGTGGACCTCAAAGAAAACTTGCTCGAGACATCGTTGACTCTAGATTCACGGCGGGAGAGCTAGTGCTACCTGCTCTGTTTCTGGTGATTATCATCTCCTCTATTCGTACCGACGATGCAGTGCTGGATTTGTATATCCAACTTGGAACCCTGGTTCTTATGTGGGGGCTTTTTCTGGCTGTAGGTATAGACGGATTCATTCTCGGCAAGAAAACCCAAAAGGTGTCCGAGGCAAAGTACGGTGACAAAGCCGAGAAGGGGTTGCGCTGGTATGCAGCCATGCGTTCAATCCAAATGCGCGGAATGAGACTTCCAAAACCACAAGTCAAGCGCGGCAACAAGAGCTTCTAAATTGTTTGTTGGACAAAGAACTTACACAGCCAAGTAAAGAAGCTCTAAGTACTTGATTTTGCCGAGTAAGCCACCAAGCCGCGATTGACTTTCCTGGCCCAAAGAGGTCCCTCGTATACAAATCCGGTGTAGCCCTGAACCAGTGAAGCCCCGAGTTTTAGTCTCTGTAAAACATCAGCCGAGCTAAAAACTCCCCCCACCGAGACAATTGCAACCTCACTTGGCAAATTAGCACGCAACAAATTCAAAACTTCGACAGCCCGGCGCTTGAGAACTGGGCCAGATAGGCCACCGGAGCCAATGGCGGCAACTTTCTCGCTACTGGTTTTCAAACCAGATCTGGACACTGTTGTGTTGGTTGCGATAACTCCAGCTAAACCAAGCCTGGTTGCCAATTCTGCAACTCGCACAACATCTTCATCTACCAAATCAGGAGCAATTTTTACAAGCACAGGCTTACCGCAAGCTTGGGCAATGACCGCTATCAAAATTGGTTCAAGTTGATCTGTCGCCTGAAGTGATCTAAGCCCTGGAGTGTTTGGCGAAGAAACGTTTACCGCAATGTAGTCAGCAAACGGTGCCAGTTTTTCGGCGCTGTATTCATAGTCAGAAACCGCATCTTCTAATTCGGTTATCTTGCTTTTTCCGATGTTTACTCCGATTATCGGAAGCGTCGCACCGCTTGATCGAAGTCTTTCTAGCCTTTTTGCAACAGCGTCAGCGCCCTCATTGTTGAAACCCAATCGATTAATGAGACTGAGATCTTTCTTGAGTCGAAAAAGTCTTGGTTTAGGGTTTCCCTCTTGCGCATGGCGGGTCACTGTTCCGATTTCGACATGTGAAAAACCCAACTGACCCAGTTCCTTGACCATTTCGGCATTCTTATCAAAGCCAGCAGCCATACCTAATGGGCCTTTGAAATTGAGGCCTAAGACGTTAACGTCACTCGTATTGCTGCCCAATCGAGCCAAATTTGCAAGTCCGGTGGATCCAAGGAACTTAATCAGCAGCACGCCGAGGTGATGAGCAGTCTCCGGATCGAGGCGGGAAAAGATTAGGTTAAAAATTGCCCGATAAATCAATGTGCTAGATCACGCTAGCCTTTTCTGCCTTCGGATGGAATAGAACTACTGGCGCGAAGCACGCTAATGGCAGCTTCGAAATCTTCCAATGATTCCCAGCCCTGGTAAACACTTGCAAACCTCATGAAGGCAACTTCGTCGAGAGCTCGAAGCGGTTCCAAAATGGCAAGGCCAATCTCGTGCGCTTCTACTTGAGCCGCACCTGATGACCGAATGATTTCTTCAACCTGCTGAGCTAAAACGGCTAGATCGGCGTCGGAGACTGGTCTTCCTTGGCAGGCCTTACCTACACCACTGACAATCTTATCGCGACTGAAGGGCTCGGTGACCCCACTTCGCTTTATGACCGTAAGGGATGCGGTTTCAGAGGTTGTAAATCTCTTGCCACATTCTGGGCACTGGCGGCGCCTTCTGATCGCGGACCCATCCTCGCTGGTTCGGGAATCAGTGACGCGAGAATCGGAATAGCGACAAAACGGACAATGCATTCTGACTCCTTCCCTGAGTCCAAGTTTAGAGCGCTGACATTGAAAATGCACTTGATTGCAAGGCTTCCAAATCACTAGTGGCCTACGGAGCCTAGTTTGGTCCTTGGAGATCGTTTTTTTGTCACTGACTTCAGCGAACTTGGTCAGCAGTTTGTAGAGGCTGAGCTAATCTTGTAAACAATGCTTGAAAACGACCTGAACCACGACCCTTCTGAAGCCTTGAAGGCTGCCTTTCGGCGCCACGCCTCCGGAGTGGCAGTGATAACAACCAAATCAGAAACTGGCGATCCGGTTGGTTTTACTGCAACCTCAATGACATCACTGGGCGCTAATCCTGCAATGGTCACCTTCAACGTTTCCCAAGGCTCATCCTCCTGGCCAGCCCTTTCGAGGGCAACACATCTAGCGATACACATGATTGGAGCTAAGAATCTTGGTCTCGCGAAGAGGATGGCAGAAGACCAAACTAAACGATTCGCAAACTCAGATTGGGAGTTATCTGAGTTTGGACTTCCAGTCTTTACGGATGCTACAGCGGTGCTTTTTGTAAAGGTGAGAGAGTTTCACCGCGTTGAGAGCAATGCCGTTTTTATCTCGGAAGTACTCTCTGGAAAACTTGGGTCAGAAGATAAGGGACTTTTATATTTCCAGCGCTCCTATTTCACGCCAGCAGATAACGCACTCTGAACCAAAGACCCCGAGCCAAGCAACGCCTTTATTTCCCCGATTAGGTCATCGCTAATCTTTACCTTTGGAGATAACTTGAAGCTTCTTGGGTTCAGCTCGTCGATAAAAGTCAACTGCACCTCTTCTTTGCCCGGGTGGGCTCTTAAGGTTGCATCTAGATTCTCAAGAAGGGATCTAGT
>Ga0066180_10000138_pt1 | contig 13772 bp, 9 predicted proteins | sample LauGreSBDMM110SN_4_FD_59338 | JGI IMG/M metagenome (GOLD analysis project Ga0066180, IMG submission 59338) | Freshwater lake microbial communities from Lake Michigan, USA - Su13.BD.MM110.SN (version 2) (version 3) | ecosystem: Environmental > Aquatic > Freshwater > Lake | place: Lake Michigan... | reverse complement strand
CTTGTGGACCAGAGCATAGCCTGGATCGACGACGTGGGAGACGGAGGGGCGAAGGCCGACAAGTTCGAGAGGGACGAGCAACTGCTGCTGAAGGGATTGGAAGAGAAGCCTTCGTGCGAGCGCTACATGTTCTACCTGGCCCAGACCTACAACTGCATGAACAAGCACCTGGATGCCATATTTTGGTACATCAAAAGAATCGAGGCAGGGGGGTGGGTCGAAGAGATCTGGTATTCCCACTACATGCTCGTGTGCAATTATCTGAGACTGAACAAGCCTGAGGAAGCAGAGCTTCATGTGCAGAAAGGCTTCTCGATCCAGCCGGACAGGGTGGAGGCTCTCATCCACTTTATCACCCACCTCAGGGAGAGTTCACACCACCACAAGGCCTGGCACTACTTGCTCTTGGCAGAGAAGCAGGCCAAGCCTGACGTGCGCCTCTTCTTGGAGCCTGATGCATACGGCCATCGCCTCGACTACGAGAGAACTATACTGCACTACTACGTCAAATCGGACAGGGGCGAGGGCGCCCTTCTGTGTCTCTCCTACGAAGGGCCCCAAGAGCACTCCTGCTTGGTAAATCTTTCGCACTATGCGCAGAAGCCCGTCGTGCTTCTCGCGAGGCGCCTCTCTTTTCTGTGTCCTTCGGGATACGTGTCCAGCAGCATCAGCGTTTCCGGGCGCTCCCTGTGCGTCCGAACGGTTTCATATCTCATAGCCCCCGACGGAAGCTACCTCATGCCCAACGGCCTGGTGGAAACGCGAAACTTCTTGTCCTCGTGGGATCCCGAGGAAAAGAGCTGGGACGGTTGGGTCGAGCTGCTGCTGGCAACGGAGTGCGAGGCTCGGTGGAAGCGGAAGGACAGCATCAGGGGGTTGGAGGATATTCGGATTCTGGGGGACGAGTTCACGGCAACCACCAGAGAGTATTCCTACTGCGAGTGCAACAGGATGGTCCATGGGAGGATCCAAGGGAACTCGCTGACCTTCAGGCCTGTGCGCCCCCCTGACGGAGAGAGCCCCTGCGAAAAAAACTGGCTTCCGCTGGGAGGCAACGAGGTGCTATACACGTGGCATCCTCTGCAGATCGGTTTGGTCGAGGAGTTGGCCGTCGACGAGCCTTCCAGGCTCACAATCGTCAAATCACACGCGACTCCCAAGTGGTTCAGGCACCTCCGGGGGTCTGCCTCTCCTCTTCTCGTGGACGGAGAGCTGTGGGCTCTGACTCACATTGTGTCCCCGTATTCTCCCAGACAGTACTATTTGATGTGGGTTGTCTTGGAAAAGGAGAGTTTCAAGCCCCTCAGGCACAGCGATCCTTTTTACTTGCACCACAGGGGGATTGAGTATTGCCTCGGAACAAGTTTGACCGAGGGAGGGATTGTCCAACTCTTTGTGTCTGTCTGGGACCGCGAGAGCTGGATCTTCGAGATGTGCAGCAAAGAGATCAAGAGAGGCCTCAGAGAAATATATTGAGGGAAAAAGCTCCTTCCAAAATGGTCTCACCGATTCGGACCCTGGCTTTCGGACGAAGATCTGAGATCTGTTTCCAAATAGCTTTTGGGATGCAGCGAAAACTGTGCTCCCTTCCCAAAATGTTTTTTCAGACGTTTGAGATTATCGTCGGACAGCACTGGTAAGAACTCTTTGCAACTCAGCCCTGACGTGGTCTTCCTGAAAGCGAGGTGTGAAAACCGTCGCTGCCAGCTGCATGGCCCCTGCTGCTATCTTCTGGCACTCGGAGTCGTGAGCCAACATCCACTCTACCACCTCGTCGTAGTCGCTCATGTCAAAGGAGACCGGAACGTAGTTCTCGTAGGGTTTCAGATATTTCTTGAACCAGAAGTCGTTCAGGGGATGTGTGATGAGCACCGGGACTGCTCCTACAGCAAAGGTCCACATGAGAGACGAAGCTATGACGTTTCCGTCTACGATGGCCACGTACTTATACCCTTGGAACTCCGACGGAAGGGCCCAGGAGCGCCCCAGGTCAGAGCCTGGGGGCGCTTCGGTAAACCCCACGGAAGAGTGCGGGGAAACGGCCATTCGCGAGACTATTCGCTCTCTTTCAGCGCAGCATCTTCCGCACCAGAAGACCTTGGATTCCCTTCCCTCCCACGGAACATGATGTAGGCTCAGCACTGGGAGGACTCCTTGCGAGAAGAAGCTGTCGTCCAGGGGGAGCAGCACCACTCTCGACAGATCAGTCTCTGGAGGAAGCCTTGTACAGAGCACAGCGACTATCTTCCGACCCTCACCGTGTTCCAAGGAGACCAGAGCATTTTCGAGAGTGGCTATATTGTCTATACCGTCTCCCTGTCCTATCCACAACGACACCGGTTCCTCGAGATCGTCCAAGAAACTGGTGACGAAGCGACTGATGGCGCCTCCCTTATAGGCCGCCGAGTAGATCCCGACCCAGAGATAATCAACGCCTCCGCTCTGCTGGTTCAGGAGGGTCAGCACCATGGAGGGAAGCACTTTCCTAGAGAATCTTTCCAGTATCCGAGATACCTAGCGCGGAGCCTTTGACAACACCTCCCGTTCAGCCGCCACCCCCTCCTTTTTGGAAAAATCGTTTTCCTTGCGTTGTTTTTTATTAATGGCATACAGGGCCAGAAACAAGATACGGTCATCGTGGTCTGCGTCGTATATCTCAAAGCAGTGATCCATCATGCACCAGTAGTTGATCTCCCAGGTCAGCTTGGGCAGGTTGTCCAGGACAATCCTTTTTTGATTCTCGTAGGCTTCTGTGAAGGCCTGTGCCGTCCCGAAGAGCGCGCTCCCCAGAAACTTCCAGCTAGTCTCGTTCCAGATGTCCTGGGAATGCATGTACCCCCCCGGGGAGAGCAGTCTGGAAGAGAGCGAGGATCGAGGGAGGGCCTCAGCGATGGACCTCAATGTGTCCTGTCCCATGGCCGTGTCCCTGATCATGTGAAAGATGCCGAAGTCGACCCAGGTGAGGTGCTCGGAAGACGTTGCTGCATGGGCCATGAACTTGAGCTTGCTCATTTGCACGCACATGTAGTAGGCCGTGTCCTTGACCACCGTGCGGTTCTGGGGGAGGATGAGATCCGGCAGTTTCCAAAGGTCCTCCACATCCACGTCTGTCCTGACCTCCACATGGAAGGTGGGGAGACCCTCCCAGCTGCAGAGGAGCCTGTCGACGATGTCAGGTGAGGTGTAGACCCGAAGAGGCACCGTGGCCGCGACGAGATGTCTCCCGAGAGCCAGGTAGGACTCCAGCTTGCGATGGACCCCCCCCTCCTCGTCCTGGGGACAAAAAATAGCGGAGACGAAGATCATTTTGAAATTCTCTAGAAGAAGTTCCCGTGTTTCACAACACACGGAAGACGCGGCGCGTGCGTTTCAGAAGAGAGGCACGATGCGGGCCTTTCTTTTCGAGAACCAGTACACCAGCTCCAAAAAGGTGCTCTGTCTGGAACCCACCACCACCTGGCACCTGGAGAGCACCAGAGCTTTCAGGAAGGCTTCCTGCAAGGGGTCGCAGTCTTTCCACTCCAGGATATTCACGTTTGCTGCCTTGTCTCTCAGAAAGCTGGCATAAATCTCTGCCTCCTCATGATGGTCGACTGAGATGAAAACCCCCGCGACATTTGGGAGCTCTTTTACGATAGCCTTCATGTAGACATTCGGGTCGTATGCCCTGTTGATGTTTTTTTCGTGGGGGGCTTTCCAGGTTCTCACTGAGACCCCGAGGAGTGGAAGCCCTTGGAAGTTTCTGAGAGTCTGCTCCACTCGTTCCGTTATCTCTGGGAGAAACTCGATGGAATCTGTCACTCGATCTACTCTTTCACAGAGCTGCGCACACAGGCGTTCGTTGCTGTAGTTCCAGTCTATCACAGATCGTTTGGAGAAGAAGTCGCAGGCGTCCAGCTTCGGGTTTCCCGTGGTGAAGGGAGGGACGTTCCACTGGCCATCTGCCAGATAGGGCTGATCGTTCTCTTCATCGGTCAACACAAGCAAGCGGCAGGTGTAGAAAGGCTCGGCATCTCCCTCGATCTCTCCCAAGTGCACGTGTCTGGGGTGCAGGACGAGCTCGTAGTGCCCCAAGGAGTAGTCGGGGTTTGTCTGGACGCGACTGAGAGGGTTGACGCTCAGGGCGCTGATGAAGGCTTTCATGACGTTCCCTATGCCGTCGCAGGAGGTTCTGCAAATTATCCACGGCTTTTCCAACAAAGCCGACTCCATTTACAGAAGACGTCAGAGATCTCTCAGGAGAAAACGGCGACCCTGCCGACTCTGGTGACCGTGTACTGCGCGGCCAGCTCGGGGTGGTCCTTCCTGAAGGCGTCCAGGTCGAAACTCTTCGACTGGATCTTTTTCCAGCTCAGAGCAGGGATACCCTCCACACTGACTCCCTCCTTGAAGTTGGACTTGAGGGCTTCGTCTAGGACGCTGCTCTTCACCTGGAGCTGCTTGAGAGAAGAGCTCAACTCTTTTCTCTCGGCGAAGAGCTGAGCCACCCTTGGATCTCCTTCTTCCAAGACTCCGGAGATCCTTCTCAACAGCTCGGCGAAGTGCTGGCAGGCCTTCAGAACCTTCGAGAAAAACAGCTCTCGGTCTGCGCAGCGGAAGAACTCGGTGCCTCCTGCTTCCTTGGCTGCCAGGTCTTGCAGGGAGGCGTGCACGAAGCTTTCGCACTTTCCAGCGTGATCCTTGGGGACGGGAAACGCGCGTAGGACCTCGAGCTTCTTGCAGGATCCTGTATTGAGTTCTTTGAGACGCCTCGCGACGTCGACGGTCTTGCCTACCTTGTAGAGGTCCTCCTTCTCGACTCCCAGAATATAGATAACGGGCCCAGAGGCCATGACTTCCCACTTCCCTGGTTCTTCCCCTGGGTTGGGCGTTGTCTCTTATCTCACTGCGTTCGTGACAATACTTGGAAGCTCTTGAGACATGAAAAGTCACCAAAGATGAAAGTACTGGTGCTAGTCATTTCCAGCCATGATAAGCCTTGCTATCATGGGCACAGGGCGGTGTGGAGGGAGCGCTGGACTCTCCACCCGTCGTTTGAGTGCAAGTTTCTGGAGATGCACAGCGGACCCACGGGGGAGCATGGGGATATTTTTTTCGTAGAGGGAGTCGAGTCTCTGCACCCGGGCATCTTCGACAAGACCCTTGCAGCGTTTTCCTACTATGCAGACAAGGGTTACGACTACATACTGAGGACAAACCTCTCTTCGCTCTGGCTCTTCGATCGATTTCTGCCAATCCTGCAGAAGATGCCCAAGACGAACGTCTACGCGGGGGTCATAAGTCCCGTGAGACGCTACGTGTCCGGAGGAGGGATACTGATGAGCCCTGACGTGGCTCGCCTCGTAGTAGAAAACCAGCACTTGAACACCACCAACTGCGTCGACGACGTAGACATTGGGACTATACTGGAAGCTCTTGGAGTGGACCCCATTGAAATGTCTCAGTGTTGGCACGTGTCCTCCACGGAGACGATAGACACGTCGCATTTTCACTACTACGTCAAGTCCGTTGAAAACCGAGAGCTGGAGGCTGACACCATGCGGAGGATCGCTGCTGCGTGCGGTGGAGGGAGCGGGGAGGACCCTGGATTCCAGCAGAGCAAAGCTGCGCCTTCTTTCAGCGCCGAGTGCGCTGCGAAGATCAAGAAGATGTACAACACGGCTCTTCACACACCCTCGGATATCAACGAACACTTGCCTGTCCTCAGGAACTACGCGTCCAAGTGTTCGCACATCACCGAGTGTGGAGTGAGGTTCGTGGTGAGCTCCTGGGCCTTTGCCGTTGGGCTCCTGAATCGCCCTGGGACTCGTCTGGTTCAGGTGGACCCCAGCAACCACCCGAGCATCGGCGTTTTTGGACAGATGGCCGCCGAGTGCGGCCTGGACGTCCTCTATCTCCAGGCAAGCGACCTGGAGTGTCCCATGGAAGAGACAGACTTGCTCTTCATAGACACCTGGCACGTGTACGGGCAGATGAAGAGAGAGCTCGCGCGCTGGAACAGAAGCGTGCGCAAGTACATCATCATGCACGATACCACGGTGGACGAATGGCTAGGAGAGTCTCTGCGCGGCGGCGGGCTCAATATCCAGGAAGAGAGTATGACGTCAGGCTTCCCCCTCTCTGAAATCTGCAGGGGCATCTGGCCTGCTATCGAGGAGTTCCTGCAAGAGCACCCGGAGTGGAGCCTCGAGGCCCGCTTCTCTCACAACAATGGGCTCACCATCCTGAAACGCTGCGAAGACAACGCTTCGCTGTAAGAATCTGTTTACTTGAGAGCTCCGAGGTAGATGATGTAGTGCAGGTTGACCTGCTTGAAAATGGGGGACGAGACTCCTGCAGATGCGTTGCTGCCTTGTGGAGTCACCGGGTACTGGTCAAGACTGACTTTGTGGACGTGAAGGTCAGAAGCGACAGGATATGTACCATCATGTAAACCAGAGACTATTGATTCTGTGGAGGAGGTAGTCCACTGGCTGGTGCTGTTGTGTGTGTTGTCGCTCACGTATTTGGTGTCGGATGGCGTTCCTGTGAATACGTGCGTGTGTTCAGCGATGGGGACGACGGCGGAGAAGGGGGTGTTTCCTGACAGAGCCGATGAATCTGTCACGCCTGCTCCGATGGCGACCCTGCCCACCAAGTCGGGCAGTGAGTAATTGAGGCCAGCTTCGCAATCGAGAGTGGCTCCGTTACAGGCATACCACCCCGGAGGCCCTTCGTAGACATCTGTCTGGGCTGTGAGAGATACTCTTCCATACCACATGCTGATGAGACCGAAGGGCTGAGCGGTGACTTCTTTCCCACCCACCACCAGGCTTCTTTGCACCATGATGTCATTGAAAGTGGCAGAGCCTTCCACCGTGATGTCGCCCAGAGTGGAAGAAGTCACGACAGCAGACGTTGCGCTGAGACTCTCGGCGTACACGCAGGCAGAGTCCAATGCCTGAGTCCTGATAGCGCAGAAGCACTGCACGCCCCTGACGCAACAATTTATGCAAGGTCCTACCGAAAGGGCTGCTGCTTCCGGAGAGACCCCGTATTCCAGAGAGGTCATGAACTTTTTGAAGTGACAATAATTTTTGTTTTGACTATACCAGTGCAAGAGAGTGAAACAGTACACCCACCCAGACATCCATTTGTATCCCGAGTGCAGGCATCTCCAGATATTCTGTCCCTGTACACGAAGCAACACGGAGAAGCATCAACGAAGGCACTTGGCAATGTGGAAATAGAACCGATTCTCTGACTTTACGTCATCTTCTCAGCAAAGCTGCGAGGAAGACTCACGTGCCACTGAGTTCACATAGTGTATTGTGTGCAGACAAAGGCTACGACAGTGAAACTTGCAGAACTTGTGTCGGACAACACGACTTGATACCACTCATACCCAAAAGAGGCACGCCTACAATTTGGGGAGGAATTAGAATAGCAGTAAAGATAGCCATCGGACGCATAGACAAGTTTAGAAGATTAATATTGAGGTATGACGCCTCGATTGGATGTTTCAAGAGCTTACATTACCTTGCCTGCTCCACATTGGTTCCTGTATAGGTTGATGTTCTATACAAGAAATGCTGGGAAACCTATGCATCTTTTTCATTCAGACTGGTTCAAATCGATTCTCATGTCTTATGAAAGCCGTGTATCATGTAACATGGTCAAAAGATCTGGTGCTATTTCTTCAATAGAAGGACAGTCTTGTGAACCTCCTCCTGGAGAGAATGTCAGGAAGTCATTGACCACTATAAAATGTTCACTGGCTGGTCTCAAATGCTCCCTCTCTGAGCCACTTATTGCATGGTGTCTTTTTCAGACGCTGTCTCAGCTTCGGACCCTTGAACTCTGATCCCTTGGTCCGTAAGGAGAAGAGCGACACGAGGACGAGGTCGCCCTCGAGGAAATGTCGAAAGCATAGTGAGTCTCCTGCGTAGCCTGCTGATATACTTTTATGACTCTGAGATGAGCGTCCTCTCTGATGAGCGGGTCTGCGTCGTCGTTGACGGAAAGATACGCCTCCCCCTCTTCTGAAAAGCGCCACACAACGTGGGGATAGTATTCGGGCTCGGCTTCCGGGCCCTTGGGCACGTAGATGGACATGCTCACGGGGTTCTCCACCCTGACCGAAAAGAAGTCTTTGTTGCCAGCAGAGTCTTCTGCGTCCGCCAGCATCTTGTTGGTCACATAGGGCCCGTAAACACATAGGACTTTCTGGTTTGTCGCCTTGCAGAGAGCCTTGGCCCTGAAGGATTCTTGAACGTTGAGCCGACCGGGCTTAATCTCCACGTGGCAATGCTCTCCGCAAGAGTTGCCATCTCCGAGGCGAACCCAGAGGACGCCATCGGGCGTATATGTTTTCTGAAGGAACTCGCTGGGCATGAAGCGCTCGATGTCAAAGGAGCTCCTCAAAAGATTGAACTTGAGGCCCATAAGCTTGAATGCATGGATGTGTAGGAACTCGTTCTTGGAATCGTACATCTCTCCGTTGTACCTGAAGGGTCTCGCCTGGATGTGTTCCTGGTGGTTCAAATACGCGCTGTCTGCAGGAGGAGTCTCTTCTTCTCCCAACTGGACCTCCGGAGAAATCGCGACATAAGGATCGTTTTTTGCACCTCCTTCTTCCTCGAGGTTTTCTAGCGAAAGAGATTCGACTGATCCGCTGAAAGACATCTCTTCTTCTGACGAAAGTGTAGAGAAGCCGTCAGAATCTTGGACAGGCCCTTCGAGCTTCCATTTCGCCTTTGTGCCGTCAGTGGCCTGGACGACACAGAACATTCCCAAAGGGATGTCTTCGGGCTTGCACCCGGAAACATTGCAAATATATATCATCACGAAGACGTGGACCTTTCGTTCCATGCTCTTCTGCATCGCAGCCTGGATAGCGGGGGTTTTAGCGGATATGATGACGTGGTCCCTGAAAACCTTCGCCCAATCTTCGTCCCTGGAAGGGTCGGCGATTCTGGTTTTGTGCCCCACAACGCATCCGTTTGATATCTTGTTGGTGGAGCGACCGTTGTTCATGACGGAGGTCATACTTTGGTAGTACGCCTTCTTTCCGCGAGCCAGCGCGTTTCTGTAGCTTACATAATCTCCTTTAGTCAGAAGATCCACAATAAGGCTCTTCTCTGGGCCCTGCCACAGGTTCTCGTATAGGGATTTCCGGATTGACTTCTCTGCTTCGTACATGGCTCTGCGACGCATACGTCGGAAACACGCTCGCTCCAGTCAAGCCTTGATCCTTTATATACAGGCGCACGATTTTTTCAATGACAGATAGTTCGGAACGTCTTTGACGGCGTCTGAAAAATCAAAGACTGATGCATTTTAAATTTATTTAAAAATAAGGTCTGACTACATTCCAGTCGCCACTAGAAATGCATTGGGTAGATGTATTTTGAGAGAGGACCCTCCAAAGCGTCTGGGTAGGCCTCGCCTCTTGTCGTCGGTAGAAGCTCTCTTGTGGAGAAGAATTGAGAAGATCCACGGTGCATATGTATGTCTGATCGACGAGTTTCGCATCAGTCAGTGCTGTAGCAATTCTTTGTGCCACAGCCTATTGAAAGCTGCAGTAGCTTCTGGGTATGACCGACAAGGCATTTACCAACACGGACAGAAACTCCATGGAGTTCGCTTTTGAGAGAATTGTCTCACCAACAAAGGGTGCAAGAAATTCTGGAACAGAGATTTCAATGCGGCCATCAATATTTTGTCATACTACATGTCAATCGTGCTGAGTCGTAAACGGCCAGATGCTTTTGATCGAGCTTTTAAGATTTCCGAATGTGCTATGCCGTTTTCCAAGTAGGAACTCAAAGCGTAGCCAGAGTGGTCTCCGAGCCACTTATTGAATGGTGTCTTTTTCAGACGCTGTGATATCTTGTACAGGATCTTTCGTAAACACGTTCTCTCCAGCCGAGCCTTGATTCCCCATATAATACGGGCACACGAAATTATCAATGACATATATTTCGGAACTTCTTCTCTTGTACAGGATCTTCAGAAACCCATGATTCAGACAGGGATAAAATTGTTTCCTTTGACAGACTTCTTTCGAACTCACGCCTTTCATCCTCTTCCTCCCCTAGCCTTAGCCTTGGGCTTGGCTCTGGGCCTGGGGCATGCAGCCTTTCTGTCCAACTCGCCCTCGTCCTCGTCGCGAGCGCAGCGATCTTTCCTCATCCGCAGGTACTCGGCGTGGGCAACCAGAAGTTCGTCAAGCTCTTCGCTCCACATCGCTTCCGGCGTCTTTTTCCTGAGAGCCTCGAGCTGTTTCGCCAGGCCCTCAGCAGAGTCCCTGAGTTTGGAGATGTACTCTTCGGTGCATGCGGAGAACTGCATTCCCAGCGCGTAGTCGTAGCTGGCTTCCTCGCTGCTGCCTGATCTCAGGGGGGGGAGGCCGTGCTCCTTGAGCTCTTCTTCAAGAACGGAGCGCTTCTTCCCCTTGAGCTTGACGGCGTCTGTGACCACCAGCTCGATGAAGGTGGCTCGGCCCTGGGCCAGCTCTAGCTCCCTCTCCAGACGCCTCAGAGTATATTCCTTCCTGGCATAGTACAGACGGAGCCTCTCCTTTGAGTGCTCCAGGACAATGTCTTCGTACTTCTCAAAGAGGCGGAGCTTGTAGTTGGCGTCGTGCAGCCACATGAAGGTGTTCGGAACGCTTTCGCAGAGCTTGAGGGCCTTGACGATGACCTCGTCTTCCACCCCTTCGATGGGGGACGCGAAGTGTAACTCGATGCACACAGAGGCATCCGTGCTCCTGTTCACGATGGAGTTGACCGGCAACTTCGCCTTTTCCCCGGCCTCCTTGAGGTCGGTAAGGAAGACGTCGGTCCAGCGGCCCACGGGCAGCTCAGTGATTTCCAGGGAACTTGGGCCAGTCCTCCTGAAAATCCCTCGCGTCTCCACGCCCTTGGCGGTCGCCTCCACCGACCCCACGAAATCCTCGTAGTAGGGAACAAGCAGAGGCATCGGCTTTCCGGATATGATGGAACGACAGGCTTCGACGACCGAAGGCAGCGAGTGGCAGGGTACGCTGGAGCTGAAGCCGGTTCCGATGCCGGAAGCCCCGTTGACGAGGATGAGGGGAATCACACCGCAGAAGTGCTTGGGCTCGATCATCTCTCCCTCCTCCCAACGGTGCTCCAGGACGTCATCGTCGGCTTTGGGGAATATGGCCCTGGTGATATTGCTGGGCTTGGTGTAGATGTACCTAGCTGCAGCGTGGGTGCTGGGGGGGTCCAGCCGGCTCCCGAACTGTCCGATAGGCACGAGGAGGGCCACGTTGTTGGTTCCCACGTGCTCCTGAGCGAGGCCCACGATGGATTCCACGAGCGAATTTTCTCCGTGTAGGTACATGGTCTTCATGGCCGTGCCGGCGGCAGCCTGGGCGACCTTGATCTCAGCTGTCCCTTTGGAAGAGAGGAAGTACGAGATGACCTTGCGGCGACAGGGGGTGAGGCCGTCAATGGCGCTGGCTATGCCTCTGAAATTGCTGTACATAGAGTAGTGGATGAGGTCCTTCTGAAGGAAGTCCGTGACGGTCATCTGAGAAGCTCCGAAGTCTATAGTGAGATCCGTGGAGTAGTCCTCCGTGAGGATGCGCTTTCTCTCGTTGGCGTGTTTCTCGTCGAAAAAAGCGACCAACCTGGCATCGGCGGCGGGATCCCAGGAGAACCCTATGGTGTGGTCTTGGAGCTTGCGAAAGATCTCCTTGGCGTCCTTGGTGGTGGAAGTCCCCAGGCCCTTGTAGTACTTGAGGCTGTACTGGCCCAGATCTACCACGCCGCCCCAGGCGTTGAAGCTCTGGACGCTGAAGAAGGCCTGAACTTCCCCGTTCCCTCGCTTGGGAGTAGCCTTTATGAGGGGGGTCACGATACGACACACGAAATCAGGCCGGACCTTGAGGATCTCCGGGAAGAAATACTGGATGGCGTTGAGAAGGAGTCCGGCTATGTGGGCGCCGTCGCTGTCTTGATCCGTGAAGATGGCAACTCTCCCATAGCGCAGGTGGTCGGGGCTCCCCCCGGGCGAGATGTTCAGGATCTTGAGGAGAGCAGCGATCTCCTTGTTAGCGATGGACGTTTTTAGGGGCTTGTTCCTCACGTTGAGCACCTTGCCCCGCAGGGGGTAGACCCCGAAACGTTCGCGCCCCACGACAGAGAGGCCTGCCGTGGCGAGGGCCTTGGCGCTATCCCCCTCCGTCAGGATGAGCGTGCACTGGGCGGGGACCTTGCGGCAGTCCAGAGCAGGGTCGTACTTGTCGATGTTGACGTCTGACAGCTTCTTGCTGGGAGCCACCTTCTTCATGTCTTTGGCAAGCTCGTGCTCGACCTCGTGACGAATCAGCGCCTCCACGGCAGACATCTTGGCCAGCTTGGCCAGGAAGCGGTCGGAGAATTCGATGGAGAAGCCGAAGTTCTTGACCTGCGTCGACAGGGCCTCCTTGCTCTGGCTGGTGAATCTGGGCTTGTCGATGCGAGCTATGACCAGCACCGAGAGGTGGTCCTTGACGGTCTGCAGGCGGATGGGGCTGCTGATCTTCTGCTTGGAAGCCACCGAGCAGACGACCTTGTGGATTTTCTCGAAGATGTGAGAGGCCAGGGAGCCCCCGTCGCACCGGATTCCGTTGACAAAGGCGCAGAAGGAAACGGCATCTTTGCGGGGGCCGACGATGACCTCCGCCCCGGGGCCGCCCTCGCTCCTTCCGAAGCTCTCCGAGATGCCCTCATCCGTCCCGAAAAGATCCTCGGCGAACTTGGAAAGTTTGGACGGAAGTTTTTGGTTGTTGAAAGTGACGGTCACCCCCAGGCGCGCGCACACGGCCACCTCTGCGGTCCTCGTCCTCAAGAGGTCCTCCAGCAGCTGGGCATTCTCCTTCCAGTTCAGCTCCATGCGTTCGTAGTCGGGAACGAAGCGGATTCTGACCTGCCCAGACTTTCCGGGTGCGGCTTTTACCGAAGGGGACGACCTCTCCGTGAGATTGTTCTTGAACACCTGCTGGAAGCTCATCTTGCCGTCCGAGATATCGACCTCGAAGAGAGTGCTCCAGATGTTGGTGCAGGAGATACCGACCCCGTTTCTCCCTCCCAAGAGCCTGGTTTGAGTGTCGTCGAAGTTGCTTCCCGCAGAGAGCTCGGTGAAGATGACCTCTGGGATGAGGCGATCTGTCTGGACACCGTCCTTGACAAAAAACTGGACGGGGACACCGCTCCCGTCGTTTTGCACTGTGATGGAAGCATCTTCCTTGCAGAAGACCACCGAGATCTTTCTGAGCTCCGAATCTCTGGTGCTGGCATCCAGGGAGTTGACGATGGCCTCGTCGAATATCTTGAGAAAGATGGGAGAGAGGTGCCACTGGCACTTGGCTCTCTTCATGTCGGAGTTGAGCAGAAACCCATCCCCGGAAACTGGGTCCACAGCTCCGACCCACATGTCCGGGCGCTGGAGCACTGCCTCCTGAGGAGAAAGCCATTGGTAGGAGAGAGCAGCGTCTGAGGGCTGCTGCTTCCCTCGTTTTCCGGGAGGCACGCCGAACTCGGGGCCTCCGTGCTTTCTCTTGCTGGCTTCGGACGGCATCGGAGAAGCCTTTTTTTTGGTGGCAGCCGTAATTTTATTCGGTTCCCCTGGGACGTCGTCATTCCTCTTGTGAAACATTGCGCAAAAGGGGCTATGTAGGGGTAGTACCAGTAGTACTCACAATGCTTTTTAGGGAAGCATATATCTGTCTGATCTCGATTCGAACGTTGCAAGACTTCAAACTTCTACGAGCAAAGAGAGAG
>Ga0066180_10000134_pt1 | contig 13924 bp, 12 predicted proteins | sample LauGreSBDMM110SN_4_FD_59338 | JGI IMG/M metagenome (GOLD analysis project Ga0066180, IMG submission 59338) | Freshwater lake microbial communities from Lake Michigan, USA - Su13.BD.MM110.SN (version 2) (version 3) | ecosystem: Environmental > Aquatic > Freshwater > Lake | place: Lake Michigan... | reverse complement strand
GACTGCAGCAAAGCGCAAGCCAGCTGCGAAAAAAGCAGTAGCTGCTAAGAAGCCAGCTGCAAAGCGTAAGCCAGCAAAGCGCAAGCCAGCTGCGAAAAAGAAGTAATTCTTTTTTCTTACTTTAGAAAAACCCCACTCGAAAGAGTGGGGTTTTTCTCTTGTCTCGGTGCCCCGAATTCAAAGATGTTTTTTGGATTTAGATACAACCCAGTCGATTGAGGACATAAGGTCCGGATAGCGGAATCTAAAACCCGAGGCAAGGAGCTTATTTGCCGTCATCTTTTGACTAACCAGCAGTAGCTCCTGGGCTGCTTCTCCGATGAACATCTTCATTAAAAACTCTGGGATTCTAAAAAACGTTGGCCGACGGAGGGCTTTGCCTAAACCAACGATCATTTCTTCGCAGGTAGCCGGTTCTGGCGCGGTTAGGTTGTAAGGGCCGTTGGTCCCCGGGGTGGTGATCAGGTGAATGATTGCCGCAGCCTCGTCGACGAGATTGATCCAAGCCCAGAACTGTTTGCCTGATCCGATTGGGCCACCTAACCCAAGTTTCAAAAGGGGCATCAGTGGGCCAAGAGCGCCTTTCCTTCGGCTCATGACCAAAGTTGTTCGAATCAGCACCACACGGGCCCTAGCTTTCATAGCTTCCTGCTCCCAGTTGTGAGCAAGGTCAGATAGAAAACCTTCCCCCTTCGGGGATTCCTCGCTGAGCCAGGTCGAGCCGCCTTCGCCATAGAAACCCGAAGCTGATCCGCTGATTAGAACCTTTGGGGGATTACTGGCCCGGTTGATTGCTGTGACCAGGGTTCTTGTGGAATCGATTCTTGAGGAGACTATTTCTTTTTTGTAGCTGACAGTCCAAGGAATTCGTCCAGTAGTTGCTCCAGCGAGGTTAACAACAGCATCGATGCTTTCCATAATCTCTGGATCAATCTCGCCTTTGGCAGGATTCCAACTAATCTCGTCAGCGGCCTTAGTGGGCCTGCGAACAAGCCTGAGGGCTTCATGGCCATTTTCTCTAAGCTGATGAGCCAGCTCAGAACCAACTAACCCGCTAGCGCCAGATATAAGTACACGCATCAGTCCCCAATCGGTGATTCTCAATATGGTTCATTCGTAGTCTTGTACAATTTAAAGCTAAACACTAATCCCCCAGGGGTCAACTAAGAAATGGGTGCGAATTGTCCGAGGTTATGAACGTTGAAGCCTGGATCTGGATTGTCTCAATTGCAGCCATCGCGTTAGTAATTATTGGAGACCTGATCGTTCAGATCAGAAAGCCGCACGAGCCCACTTTCAAAGAGTCTGCTATTCAGTACGTGGTCTACTTCGGTCTTGCCTTGATGTTCACACTCTTGGTCACAGAGGTTTGGGGTGGTCGTTTTGGCGGGGAATACCTTGCTGGATACATCACCGAGTGGTCCCTGTCAGTGGACAACCTATTTGTGTTTCTAATCATCTTTACCAAGTTCAGAGTTCCACGGCACCTGCAGAGCGAAGCTCTGCTGGTTGGAATTGTTTTAGCGCTAATCCTTCGTGGAATCTTCATCGCCCTCGGTGCTGCCGCCATCGAGAATTTCAGCTGGGTGTTCTACCTATTTGGTGCTTTCTTGCTCTACACGGCTGTCCTGCTGGTTTGGGACACCTTCAAGGAGGAAGAGGAAGACAAGGTTCCCGGTGGCACGATTGTCGCCTTGATCAAGACTAGATTCCGAACTGTCGACGAATTCCACGGCACAAAGCTATCCATTATTCAAAAAGGCAAGCGCTATATCACCCCACTTCTCTTGGTGATGGTTGCAATTGGCTTTACAGACTTGCTGTTTGCATTGGACTCAATTCCTGCAGTTTATGGACTCACCAGTGAGCCATACATCGTGTTTATGGCCAATGCCTTTGCACTGCTTGGTCTCCGTCAACTGTTTTTCTTACTGAGCGGCTTAATGGAGCGGCTCAAGTACCTGGCGGTCGGACTCTCGGTAATTCTTGGTTGGATTGGCGTGAAGCTAGTTATCCATGCCCTTCACAAGAACGAGCTACCGTTTATAAATGGCGGAGAACCGATTGAGGTTATTCCTGAAATCACAACTGAGCTATCTCTTGGGGTTATCGTCTCGACTTTGATCCTCACAACCATCATCAGCTTGATTGCTACAAGCAGTGAAAATAAGTCCGAGAAGAAGACCCCAGTGATAAAGAAGAGCCCTAAGAAGAGCTAAAGGGCCCAAACACCGGATTCCACTGCTGAATGGAGCGAGATCCAATGAAGCCTGCGATATCAAAAGGATCGTTGTCCAAGAGTCCCGCTAGCTCGGTTGCCGAATCGGAGCTAAAGATAAGTAGTGCCTCTGGATTATCAATCATCGGACCAGAAGCTAGCAGATGACCAGTTTCTAATAGGCCTGCCAACCACTTCCTGTGGATTGGTCGAATCTCATTTAGCTGGTCCTCGGTTGCAGCATAAATGTAAGTAACTGCAAAAACTGGCATGGCTTCTTCCTTTACTGAGATATCTACCTGGCTAGCTTATTGGCGAGGGGTTAGACCCAGCTCGGAAGCCACATCCGAAGCTGCCAAAGCTCAAAGGGCAAATACATCCCTGTGTTCACTGGAACAAAGAACAGAAAAGCCCCAAAGACCATGGACACAAAACCTATGGTTGTTGCATTGGCAAGGGTCTTGGATTTGAGTAGAAGTCTTCTACGCAGCTGCTGAATTAGCAACACCAACCCCAGAATCAACCAAGGTTGAAAGCTCACCACATAGAACTGAAATACAGTGCGATCGGATAAAACAATCCACGGAAGGTAAAGACTCGCTGTTCCAAGAAGCACTAACCCTAGAACGCGCTCGCGGTGCCTTGCGAAGCGATAGATGATGTAAACAAGGGCAGCGGTTGAGCCAATCCAGATGAAGGGATTGCCAAGGGCGGTTATTGCACTCGAGCATCCCTCCGCAATTTGGCAACCATTTGACCCAAAGGGGTAAGACTCATAGAAAAATGCAGTCGGGCGAAGCCCAACTAGCCAACCAAGTGCGCTTGCTTCGTATGGGTGCTCTTGAGTGAGATTCACATGAAAGCCATAAATCAAATCATGGTAGTTCCAAAGTGAGATCATCCAATCCGGCATAAGCCCAAAGATTCCGGTTGGGGGATTTTCGGTGGCCCAGTTTCGTAAGTACCCACCCGTGCCAAATTTCCAACCCGACCAAGTCAAAAGGTAAGTTGCTAATGCAGCAGGGACCAATGAAACAAAAGAGTATGAACCTTGGAACAAAACACCCTGCCGCAGCCAATGGTGCTCACCCGAATTTCTGCGGAGCAAAGACTCAGAAATAACTATGTATAACCCAATGCCGGCAAGCAAATAAAACCCCGACCATTTGATCGCACTTGCCGCACCTAGCGCGACTCCAGTCAAGATAAGCCACGGTCTAAACCAAAGAATTGAGTTTTTGGATTCTTCAATCGCTCGGCTAATTCTCAACCTCGATCTTTCCTGGTCAATTAGGAACAGCCAAAAACCCAACAGTAAAAAAAATGTCAGGGATGCATCTAAAAGCGCTGTGCGTGAAAGCGTGATAGCAAGTCCATCAATTGCAAGAAAGAATCCAGCCAGAATTGACATTGCGACCGAGCGAAAAAGCTTGAATGCCACCAACATCAACAGTGCAACGGTTGCGATTCCAAAAATCGCGGTACTAAGCCGCCAACCGGAGGCCTGATCAGGACCAGTCAGCCACATCCCAGAGGCTATAAGCCATTTACCCAAGGGCGGGTGAACCACAAATGCCGCATCACCCAGGTAGCCAAACACATCTCCTGATTGAAAAGCGACATCGGCACCTTCGGGCCAGGATTTCTCATGGCCTTCGATACTTAGGGTAAGGGCGTCTTTCACGTAGTAGGTTTCGTCAAAAACTAGCTTCGATGGGTAGCCCAGATTCCAAAGACGAGTAACTGCGGCGGTCACCATTACGGAGGTAAATCCGATTACTTCCACAATTGAACTTTTGGCCAGGAGCATAAGCCCATGCTAATGAACCTTCACCTTAGGTTTCTGCGAGAATGATGCAATGCTCATTCTGGCCGCCACTCCAATTGGAAACATTGGCGATGCATCGGAAAGACTCAAGCTCACCCTTACATCGGCCAAAGTTATTGCAGCCGAAGACACCAGGCAACTTCTAAAGCTTGCAAATCATTTGGGGGTAAAGCTCGCCGCGGAACTAATCAGCCTTCACGAACACAACGAATTACAAAAACTCGATCGATTAGTTGAAGTTGCAAAAACTGCTGACTTGGTTTTGGTAAGCGATGCTGGGATGCCCACGATTAGCGATCCGGGGTTTGCGTTGGTACGCGCGTGTGCCGAAGCTGGGGTTGAGGTTCAAGTTGTCCCGGGCCCATCGGCGGTTATTTCGGCGCTAGCTGTTTCTGGATTATCAACCGATCGATTTTGCTTCGAAGGCTTCCTACCAAGAAAATCTGGAGAGCGAACAGGGCTCTTTGAGTCTTTGATTTCTGAAACACGCACCATGGTCTTTTTTGAATCCCCTCATCGAATAGTCGATTCGCTCGGTGATGCAGCCAAAGTTTTTGGGCCTGATCGAAAAGCCTCGGTGTCTAGGGAGCTTACAAAGAAATTCGAAGAGACTAAGCGCGGAACTCTGGCAGAACTTGTGGATTGGGCAAAGGATAAAAAGGGTGAAATGGTACTGGTAATTTCCGGAGCGGAACCGGTGGTATTTAACGTTGAGGACCTAGTGGCAAAGGTTATTGCGCTCAAAAGTGAAGGAACTGGACTCAAGCAAGCTTGCTCGAGTGTTGCTAAGCAGTATGGGGCCTCAAGCTCTGAGCTTTATGCTTTGGCTCTCAAGCGGGAATAGCTAGTCCTGCACGGTTAAGCTTGTACTCATGTCTAGCGTGAGCCCATCGGAAAAGTCGTTTTATGTCACGACACCCATTTTTTACGTAAACGACGCCCCCCACATCGGACACGCTTACACCGAAGTTGCCTCAGATGTCCTTACTCGCTGGCAGCGCCAAAAGGGAAGCAGAGCATTCTTACTAACCGGCACCGACGAGCACGGCGAGAAGATTCTTCGAACAGCCAGTGCTAATAACTCATCCCCTCAGGCCTGGGCCGACAAACTGGTGCACGATTCGTGGTTGCCGCTACTTGAGACCCTGGATATCGACAACCAAGACTTCATTAGAACCACTGAGCCCAGACACAAGCAAAACGTTCAACGGTTCCTGCAGGACCTAAACGACAAGGGATTTATCTACCAGGGTTCCTATGAAGGAAATTACTGCGTGGGCTGCGAAGAGTTCAAAACGGATTCCGATTTAGTCGAAGGCGAGGGCGCCTTCGCCGAAGAACTTGTTTGCGCAATCCACTCAAAGCCAGTCGAGCGTCTTGAAGAAACCAACTACTTTTTTAAACTAAGTGAATTTCAACAGCTTCTGCTTGATTACTATGAACAGAACCCTAACTTCATTCAGCCAGAGTCGGCAAGAAATGAAGTTATCTCATTTGTTAAGCGCGAGTTAACAGATCTTTCGATTTCCCGTTCTAAAGACAAGTTCGACTGGGGAATAGATATTCCTTGGGACACCAACCACGTCATTTACGTTTGGTTTGATGCACTGCTGAACTACATCACCGCAATCGGTTACGGCGAAGATCAAGAGAAGCTAGATAGTTTGTGGCCAGCATCCATCCAGGTAGTTGGAAAAGATATCTTGAGATTCCACGCAGTGATTTGGCCAGCTATGCTGATGGCTGCTGGTCTAAAGCCTGCGGAAAGAGTCTTTGCTCACGGCTGGCTTTTGGTTGGTGGCGAAAAGATGTCGAAATCTAAGCTCACTGGAATTGCACCAACTCAAATCACCGACGTCTTTGGCTCGGACGCTTTCCGCTATTACTTCATGAGGGCAATTGCATTTGGTCAAGACGGTTCATTTTCTTGGGAAGATTTATCGGCTAGGTATCAATCAGAGCTAGCCAATGGTTTTGGAAACCTCGCCTCGCGCGTGGTTGCAATGATTCACCGATACTTCGATGGGGCAGTTCCAGAGAGCAGGAACCTAACCGAAGCTGACAAGAAGATTGCAACCGTTGCCGAGGCTTGCGTCCAGGCAGCCGATAAAGCAATGGATCAGGTTGCAATCCAGGACGCGCTCGTTGCCATCTGGGAGCTAGTAGATCAACTAAATGGCTACCTCACAGAGCAAGAGCCTTGGATTCTGGCCAAGGACGAAGCCAACCGGGAGCGCCTCGGGACCATACTTTTCACCTCCCTTGAGGGGGTTAGGGCTTTGGCTATCTTACTTTCCCCCTTCACTCCAAAAGCCAGCGCAAAACTCTGGGCAGCAATCGGAGGCTCTTTGGGCGATCTTGCAGACCAGTCACTTTTGGAAGCAGCCAGTTGGGGACAGCTGAAGCCAGGAATTCAGATTGGCGAATTGGAATCACTGTTTCCTAGGATTGAACAAGAAGAAAAGGCTTAGTTTAAGCGCGTGAACAAGCACATTAGATCTCGGCAGTTTTTTGACGCCGACGGAAACCGAAAGAACCTAAGCTACCCAGAACTTCCAGAACCACTTTTGGTTGGAACTTACGATAATCACACCCATCTTGAAATAGCCGATGGCGATCAGCCAATGGATTACCGAGACCACATGAGCCTTGCCGGTGAAGTTGGAATTCTTGGCGCAGTCCAAGTCGGTGTGACTTTAGAAAGTTCAAAGTGGTGTGCTGAGGTAGCGGCGAAAGATTCTAGATTGCTTGCAGCGGTTGCAATCCATCCGAACGAAGCGGCCAAGTATGAATCCAAACAAGCTCTCGATAACGACATCGAAGGTATCGCCCAGCTGGCCAGTGAACCAAGGGTTCGTGCCATTGGTGAAACCGGACTAGATTTTTTTAGAACTGAAGATAGTCAAGGAATTGAGTTTCAGCAATACTCGTTCGAGCGTCACATAGCTATTGCTAAGCAACACAATATTGCACTGCAGATTCATGATCGTGATGCTCACGATAAAGTGGTAGAGACTTTGCTTCGGATTGGCGCACCTGAGAAAGTCGTTTTCCACTGCTACTCGGGAGATCTCGAGTTGGCAAAGATTTGCACTGATAACGGTTGGTATGCATCCTTCGCCGGGAACATCACCATCAAGCGCAACCAACACCTTCGCGACTCACTAAAGGCGATAGCAAAGACAAAGATTCTGGTTGAAACGGATGCCCCGTTTCTAACTCCTGAGCCACTGCGTGGCCGCCCCAACGCTCCATACCTTGTTCCAATCACGGTGCGGTTTATGGCTGAGCAGCTGGGCATGGATGCCAACGAGCTTTCTGGCCAAATAGCACTCAACACCGTCGAGGTCTACGGATCCTGGGACAACTAATGGTTGAGCTACTGGGTTCAGGGGAGATCAGGCGCTTGGGTGCAGAGCTTGAGCTAAAGCCGACCAAAAAGCTTGGCCAAAACTTCGTGATTGACCCGAACACCATCCGCAAGATTGTTGCTGCTGCGGGCCTTTCCCCCAGGGACAAAGTTGTTGAAATTGGACCAGGTCTTGGCTCATTGACACTTGGTTTGTTAGAAAAGGTCAATTCACTAGCAGTTATTGAATTAGATAGCCGATTGGCAGATCGGCTAAAGCAGACACTGGACCAAAGGGCCTCGGGCCACAAGTGTCACATAATCTCTGCCGATGCCATGAGCGTGACGGAGCTGCCCTTTGAACCAGATGCGCTCGTCGCAAATCTTCCATACAACATATCGGTTCCGGTACTTCTGCACTTCATGGAAACGTTCCCTACCCTGAAAAAAGGTTTGGTTCTGGTCCAGGCTGAGGTCGCCGCTAGGTTGATTGCGCCACCGGGGTCCAAGACGTACGGATCTCCAAGTGCCAAATTAGCTTGGTATGCAAAAGCTTCATCAGGGGGAGTAGTCTCAAGGAATATCTTCTGGCCGATTCCAAATGTTGATTCCGCACTTGTCTATTTCGAAAAGCGAGAGGATGAATTTCCGGCTGCGCTTCGCCAAGAAGTGTTTAGAGTTATTGACGGAGCGTTTGCTCAACGGAGAAAAACTCTTCGCCAGGCACTTTCGAATTGGGCAGGTTCACCTGACGAGGCAGAACGTCTTTTGGTCGAGGCGGGAATATCTCCCAAGGCCCGTGGTGAAGATTTGATTATTGATGATTTTGTAAGGCTAGCGAGTAAGAAGTGATTTTTGAAAAAGACTTTCGTCAATCCACCACCGCCTCAGTTGCGACAGCTTATTTCTCGGCCAGCGCATCCAGGTTATTCAACATTCTCAACGATCCTTCTTCTTGGGGACAGATTAGAACTCCAAGAGTTGCTTCGGCTAGTTCGCCATCAAAAATCGTTTTGAATTTTAACGGTGTGGAGCGAGCCACTGTGTCAATTTCTTCTTGGAGAACAGACTTTTGTCAGTTAGAGGTCGTGCTGGATGGATTCCCCGACGATTTAGCAAAATCAGAGCTTGAGTCGTATTGGTTTGAAATCTGGAAAATGCTGGCTGGCCGATTGGGCAGCCGCTCATCAGCCGTGGCCTCCAGCCCTGCGAAGGTGAATGTGTATTTTGCGGTTGGAGCGTTTTTAAAAAATAGCTTCCATGAGGTCGCTAGCTGCTACCAAGCCTTGAGTCTTCGGGAGGTTGTGAGCGTTGAATTAGAGGGTAAGTTTTCTATCGGTTTTGCTGGCCCCTTGGCCGAGTCAAGCAAGCAGCTAGTGCCTAGAGACGAAAGCAATTTGGTCTACAAGGCAGGGCTTGAACTCAAGAATCTAAACGCCGCAGTTTTGCCAGAACTGGTGAGCTTTGTCATTCACAAATCCGTACCAATTGCCGGAGGCATGGCCGGAGGCTCCGCGGATGCCGCCGCCGCTCTTTTAGCTCTAAACCATTTATTTGAAGCTGATCTAGTTCCACAGCTTCCAATAGTCGCAGCCAAACTAGGCTCCGATGTTCCTTTCTCAATGCAGGGCGGAACAGCCATTGGCACAGGTCGCGGCGAGAATCTTTTGAAGATAGAAACAGATGCAATCTTGCACTGGGTGATGACACCATCCCAACTTGGACTTTCCACCCCCGGTGTTTATCGCAAGCTTGACATCATGCGAACAGAGTTCGGAGTTGATGTATCAACTCTGGAAAAGCCCGAAGTTCCATTAGGGCTTGTCGCAGCCCTGGTTTCAGGGGACGCGATGGAAGTTGCAAACTACATGCACAACGATCTAGAAATTGCTGCTTTGGCTCTAAGGCCAGAACTTGCGGCTACCATCGATGCTGGAATAAAAGCAGGAGCATTGAAGTCGATGGTTTCGGGATCTGGACCAACCATCGCTCATCTTGCTAAAAATCGAAATCACGCTGAGCAAATCGCCACTCGCCTAACTGGAGCAGGATTGCCTTCGATTGCTACCCACACATCCGTTTCTGGCACACGCTTGGAGAACTAGTTGGCACATCTATTGGGGGCTGAGCGAATTCGACTCAGCTTTGCAACAACGGAAGTTTTCAAAGATCTAACTATCGGGGTTCAAGACGGCGACCGCATTGGCATAGTAGGTAAAAACGGCGACGGTAAATCCACTCTGCTTCGACTCTTTGCCAAAACTCAAGAGCCAGATTCAGGTCAGATTACTAAGCGCAGTGATGTGCGCATTGGAATGCTTGACCAGGTGGACGATTTCCTACCAGATCAGAGTATTTCTCAAGTTGTGATCGGGGACCTTGCCGAGCACGAGTGGGCTGGCAATTCCAAAATTCGCGATATTTTCGCAGGCCTGTTGGCTGATTTCGATTTCGAGCAGAAGGTTGTTCAGCTTTCGGGTGGGCAACGTCGAAGGGTTGCTCTCGCAGCCCTGCTGGCAGGTGATTGGGATATCCTCATGCTGGATGAACCCACTAACCATTTGGATATTGAGGGTGTGGCTTGGCTTGCCCAGCATCTGAAGTCTCGCTGGGGTAAAGCTAACTCGGGATTGCTACTGGTCACCCACGACCGCTGGTTCTTGGATGAGGTTTGCAACCTGACCTGGGAAGTTCACGACGGAGTTGTGGATATCTACGATGGCGGTTACGCGGCATATATTCTCGAGCGCAATGAGCGGGCCAGATCTCAGGCTGCCAGTGAGTCTAGAAGACAGAATCTGCTCCGTAAGGAACTAGCTTGGCTTCGCCGAGGAGCCCCGGCAAGAACTACAAAGCCAAAGTTTCGTATCGACGCCGCTAACGAGCTAATCGCCAATGAACCGCCCCCAAGAGACAGTGTGAACCTGGCCAAGCTTGCCACTACCCGTCTGGGTAAAGACGTACTGGATATTGAAAATCTCTACTACTCAATTGATGGCCTGCAGCTGTTGTCTGATGTGACTATTCGCTTGGGTCCAGGGGATCGAATTGGTTTAATAGGCGCTAATGGTGCAGGAAAGACAACTTTTCTGAAATTGATCCTTGGTTCACTAACTGCCTCTAAGGGTCGTGTAAAACTCGGCAAAACTGTAGTGCCTGCAATTTTGAGTCAGGAGGTTCGTGAGCTTGACGAGTTCGCCAATCAGCGGATCTTCGAACTGATTGCTCGCGAGAAGCGCACTCTTGTTGTTGACAAAAAGGAAGTTGGAATTTCCCAGCTAGTTGAGCAGCTTGGATTTACTAGCCTGCAACTACAAACACCAATCGGTGATTTATCCGGTGGTCAGAAAAGACGTCTTCAACTTCTAAGACTTCTGTTTGGTGAGCCAAATCTATTGATTCTTGACGAGCCGACCAACGACCTCGACACTGATATGCTCGCGCAGGTCGAAGACCTTTTGGATTCGTGGCCCGGAACGTTGATTGTTGTAAGTCACGATAGGTACCTGTTGGAGCGCGTCACGGACATGCAGTATGCCCTACTTGGCGATGGGGCTCTTAGACATTTACCCCGCGGTGTTGATCAGTATCTTGAGCTGCGTAAGTCAGGCGGGGTGCAGGAACAAGCACCTGCCGCTAAAGCAACTTCTGGAGCCGAGGCTAGGGCGAGTCAGAAAAATCTTCAAAAGCTCGAGCGGGCAATTGCAAAGGCAGAGGCAGAGGAAATTGAGGTTCGGGCGGATTTGGGTAAGCATGACCCAGCCGACTACGAGGGCTTAGCTGCTCTGGCCACCAGAGCCACTGAGCTAGCCACAAAACGAGACCAGCTAGAGGCTAGTTGGTTGGCTGAAAGCGAGAATCGGGCCTAAGCCCTCAAGGTTTCTGGCAGACTTAGGGAGTAATCGAGCCTTGCTTGATTGTGATCCGCCCTAGTGTAACGGCAGCACGGCGGCCTTTGGAGCCGTAGAGTTCAGGTTCGAATCCTGAGGGCGGAGCGAAAACCGATTGGGAGAAGTTGATGTCAGCTAAAGGGCTTGTCTGCGTTGTACTCGCAGCCGGCAGCGGAACCAGAATGGTTTCCGCCACCCCAAAGGTTATGCACCAGTTGGCTGGCCGCACTCTCCTTGGTCACGTTATGGCAACAGCCACTTCTCTGGAAACTTCGGGGGTCTATGTTGTGCTTCGTCACCAAAAAGAAATCATCAGTGAGTTCCTGACAAAAAGTTATCCAGCTGCCATTCAGGTCGAGCAGGATGAAATTGCAGGAACTGGCCGTGCGGTTGAGGTAAGCCTTTCAAAAATCCCAGCCGACTTTAAAGGAGATGTTCTAGTAATCAGTGGAGATGTTCCGCTAATGGACACCCAAACACTCACTGACTTGGTTGCAGCTCACAGATCTGGTAAAGCCTCGGCCACTATTCTTACCGCACTACTTGAAGACCCATCCGGCTACGGCAGAATTATTCGCGGAAGCGATGGGCAGGTAGCCAAGATTGTTGAGCACCTAGATGCCAGCGAAGCAGAACTGGCGATTAATGAAATCAACGCTGGCGTCTACATCTTCGATGCTTCTCACTTGCGACAGGCGCTATCTAAGCTGCAATCGCACAACGCCCAGGGGGAACGCTACCTAACTGACGTCGCTGCTTTGCTGGTAGAAGATGGCCATCCATTGATGGCCGAGATAGTTTCCGATAACTGGTTAGTTCACGGCATCAACGATCGGGTTCAGTTGGCTGAAGTTGCCAAAGAGTTAAACAATCGAATCTGCATGGCTTGGCAGCTTTCCGGTGTGACCATCTTGGACCCAGAGTCAACGTGGATTGATGTTCAGGTGACAATCGGCCAGGACGCAACTATTCACCCGTCGACACATATACGGGGCCTTACTTCCATTGGGGCTAACGCTCAGGTCGGACCATCGGTAGTTATTGAAAACAGCACAGTCCATGAATCGGCAAAAGTTGGGCCATTTGCTTACCTTCGAGCTGGGACGGACCTTGGTATCGGAGGCAAGATTGGCTCCTTTGTTGAGACCAAAAATGCCAAGATAGGCACCGGATCAAAGGTTCCTCACTTGTCTTACGTAGGTGATGCTGAAATTGGGGAGGGCTCAAATATTGGAGCGGGAACGATTTTTGCCAACTACGACGGAGTCAACAAGCACACCTCCAAGATTGGCTCGTTCGTTCGAACAGGCTCGCAAAACGTCTTTGTTGCTCCCATTACGATTGGAGATGGGGCATACACAGCGGCCGGCACAGTGGTTCGTAAAGATGTAGCTTCGGGAGAACTGGGAATGAGTGTTTCACCGCAACGTAGCATTGCAGACTGGGTCATAAACAAGCGGCCCGGAACCACCTCCGCAGAAGCAGCTTCCAAGAATAAGTCCAAGTAGAAACTAGGAGCCCGCAGTTGACCATGAAGACCACTGGAGAAAAAAGACTGGCATTGGTTACCGGAAGAGCCCATCAGGGCCTTGCGGAAGAAGTAGCAGCACTACTTGGAACAACACTTGTCCCAACGACTGCATACGATTTTGCCAACGGCGAAACCTTTGTCCGATTTGAAGAAAGCGTCCGCGGCGTGGACGCTTTTGTTATTCAGTCGCATCCAGCCCCCATCAACCACTGGTTGATGGAGCAGTTGCTAATGGTCGATGCCCTAAAGCGCGCGAGCGCAAAGAGAATCACTGTTGTTGCGCCTTTCTTTCCGTACGCTCGTCAAGACAAAAAGCACAAGGGACGTGAGCCAATTTCAGCCCGCCTTGTCACTGATCTTTTCAAAGCTGCTGGAGCTAACCGAGTTATGTCGGTTGATCTCCACTCACCTCAGATTCAAGGATTTTTTGACGGTCCAGTAGACCACCTTTGGGCGTTGCCAATGCTTGCTGATTACGTGAAAGACAAGTGGGGCAATGAAGAGCTGACTGTTGTTTCTCCAGATTCAGGAAGAGTTCGAGTGGCGGACATTTGGGCTGATCGCCTCGGGGCTCCTTTGGCCATCATCCACAAGCGTCGCGATGCAAACGTGCGTAATAAAGTCTCGGTTCACGAACTAGTTGGTGAAGTTGAGGGCCGCACCTGCGTGCTTGTTGACGACATGATTGACACCGGAGGAACAATCGTTGCTGCCGCTAAAGCCCTAAAGGACAACGGGGCCAAGCGCGTTATTGTCGCAGCCACCCACGCGGTCTTGTCAGACCCAGCTGTTGAGCGCCTTTCCGATGCCTCGGTGGACGCAGTGGTTGTAACCAATACCTTGCCGATCACCCCAGACAAAGAGTTCGATAAGTTGACCGTCTTGTCCATTGCCCCACTGATTGCAAAGGCAATCAAGGCGGTCTTTGGCGACGACTCAGTCACCTCCTTGTTCCCTGGCCAGTCCTAGGGTTTGATTCCGCTAGCTAGCTAGCGGTAGGCTTGCAAATAACAACGGCGAGGGCTTCTTTACGGGAGCCGTTATCGACGGGGTTTCTTCGGACCAGTTCCCAGATCCTCGCGTTCAACGCTTGAGTAGAAAAAAGAAT
>Ga0066180_10000132_pt1 | contig 14066 bp, 14 predicted proteins | sample LauGreSBDMM110SN_4_FD_59338 | JGI IMG/M metagenome (GOLD analysis project Ga0066180, IMG submission 59338) | Freshwater lake microbial communities from Lake Michigan, USA - Su13.BD.MM110.SN (version 2) (version 3) | ecosystem: Environmental > Aquatic > Freshwater > Lake | place: Lake Michigan... | reverse complement strand
AAAGCAAGCAAAGCGTGAAGAAGCAGAAGCAAAAAAGCAAGCAAAGCGTGAAGAAGCAGAGGCAAAAAAGCAAGCAAAGCGTGAAGAAGCAGAGGCAAAAAAGCAAGCAAAGCGTAAAGAAGCAGAGGCAAAAAAGCAAGCAAAGAATTCTAAATAGGTGGATATAGAGCAGGAATAGGGTGGGAATAAAGCGGGAATAAAGCAGAGCCAAAGTCATAAACAAGGTACGAAAATTACTATTTTATATAAAACAACATGCTAACAAATTCTTTTTTTATTCAAAATTCCAATCCAAAAAAGTATCATTGGAAGAAAACAAATGTTTATTTTCTTCTAAAAGTTTCATTTTGTAATAACTTTGTAATCCGGGATATTCTAATTGCTTTAGTAAAGCCATTTTTTCGTAAAGTTTTCGCGGTTGCATACACAGTAAAAAAAGAAGCCACATTAATAGGTTTATATTATTATCTTTAATAAAATTCTATTAATTTATCTTCAACATTTATTCTAAAATCATCCAATATATGTTGTATTCTTTCGTCATCGATAACATATCCATCTCGTACCAAATCCTCAATATCTTCTAAAGCTTTTATTTTGGATTTTTCTTCCCTTTCGCGGTTTTTTTCTTCAGCAGCTTCTTCTCTCAAACGAGCCTTTTCTTCTCGTTTAATTTCTTTTATGCGTTCTTCTGTTTCTTGAATGAATTGTTGTTTATCGTATATTTGTTCCTCAATTCTACGTACCATCGCATTATCAGGGTTCATTTTTTTCAATGTTTTTATTTCTATTTTCAAAGAATTAATCTCCCCTTTGATTTTTGCAATACTTTCTACTAGAGGTTGAACACCCATAAATTCTTTAACGTCAATTATTTTTTGTTTGCATTTTTCTAATAATTGATAGTAGATAGTTAATTCATTTTTTGATTCGACCGGCACTTCTTCCGATTCTTTTATTTTTTTTATTAATTCCTTTTTTAATCCATCCAATTCACGCATGGTTTGTTTAATTATTACTTTCATATCTTTCACACATGTAGAATAAGGAGAAACTCTTTTGGTTTTTTCTTTAGAAAATTGTTCACATTTATTTAAATATTTTTTGAATTGTTTTTGGGTTAAATTCAAATAAGGATTTCGTTTGATATTTTGCAATTCCATTTTTTTTATATTTTTAATTTGTTGATATTCTTCTTTTGAAATACCGGGATTTACCTCTGCATCTAATTCTGATAATACAAACTCTACCTTAGGTTGGGCAAACTGACGAACGTCAAATTCTCTATTCAAGTAACTAACTATCCCATTAATCTCATTCGCATACCGATTTTCACCAGATGAAGTAAAATTACCAACTTCGTCTAAATATTCTTCGGAAAACTCTATAAAGGTTTCGGGCATTTGCTGGTCCGGTAACTTGCATAAATTTAGTAATTGAATTAATTCCATTGGATTTTCTGTAATAGGTGTTGCGGTCATCAATAATAAACGCACCGAATCGTCGCCAGACTTGATATATGAACCCATAATCGCCTCTTTTAAATCTTTCATGTTAGGTCTTTCTAGACCAGACAAATCTCCTCCTCCATATAATTTATGAGCTTCGTCGATAACCAAAAGAGTTTTTCGCAACGGGTCATAATCTCCGTTTATTTTTACCAAATCATGATAGTATTGATTATCTCTACTTATTAAATTTGTAAATTGTTTGTACGACAAAGGACGTATAGACCATGACTTTGATAGCATGCGCATTCGTTGATTATGTTCTTCGGGGAGTATCTCCCCTTCTTCTATTTTACGACGTATGGATTCGTTACAAATTTGGTCAAACATATTTTTCCATATATCGTTCTTCAATGTTGCTCGCGTGACCCATAAAATAGTATAATCCGGTTCAAAGTTTTTGGTCGCGGCAGCAATCGCCGAACACGTTTTACCTGTCCCCACCGAATGCCATAATAACATTCCTTTTACAAAAGTAGATGGTTTAAAATAATCACTAATAAATTGTTGTGTGGGGGTATAAGTTATGATTCCTCCTCCCATTTGAAACGAATCTTCTGGAATCATATCTTCTCCACAATTATTTTCAATGGTTACTTTGTCCCATTTGCAATGCTCAAAATATTCTTTGATAAATTCTTGTAATTTCTCTTTTGACATTTTATGAATTGGTGGGATACGAGAATCTGAACTTTTTGCCGATGGAAAAGGGCTTTGAGTCAATGAAGAAATGTTGCTTTGGGCTGAAGGGAAAGGGCTTTGAGAGGGACTTTGTCTCATCGGAGAAACGGATGGACTTTTTAAACGCTTAGATTTACGAGTTTTTCGTTGTCCTCTGCGACAATACTGCCTCTTTGTTCCTTTAGCAAACAAACACCCCTGTTTATTTAAACATTCTCTTTCAGGTAATTTAAAACAATCTGATTTAACACCACCTCCTTCCATTTGATTACGAAATTCGTGTATATTTTTGTTCAAATAAAAATCAACTGAATTTTCAATCGTAACTTTTTGCAAATCTACTCCGAATACTTTTTCTTTAATATCTATGTTAAGACTCTTTAAATAGAGTGCAAATAAAGTGGGTTCGTCCAAAAATTTAGACTGGACATTTTCTGGTATAGCCAAATCATAAATGAATACATTTAACGGCCATCCAACATTAGGAATAAACTTCAACCCTTTTTGTCCACATGTTCGCGTACCTCGTCCTATAACTTGTTTCATGTCTGCTTCGTTAATAGAAGGTTCAAAAAGATGTATATATTTTATATCAAATAAATCGATTCCTTCTTTGAACCCTGCATCCATTAAAATAAACCGAACCAATTTACCATGAACATTATCAGGCCTTTCATTAAACTTTTTCAATATGTTTTTTTTAGTTCCAACTTTTAAAGGATTTCCAAAAACATCCAATGAACATAATAAAAAAAAGTTGTCGTTTTTGGTTTCCAATAATTCTCGGTCGCTCAATAAATTTTGGTCTGATTCATATCCTAAATGGTAACCATGGACTAAAAAACAACTTGCTAAAAAATGAATTCCATATAGTTTTGATTTTACGTCGCAAAAAATAAAATGTTTAAATAGCTTTCCATGTTCTTCCTTGTCGTTCTTATCTAATTCTTCTATTTTTTTAAAAAGGTCTATGGCCTTTGGGGATATAAAAGGTAAATCTTGTTGTAATATTTCAGGGTCAAAGTAGGGTTTGTCAAATTTATATTCTTTTTTTGAAAGAGCTACATTCGACCTTTCTCTCACACATTTACTATTAAACATAATATTAATAAATATTAAAAAATATCTAGTTTTTTGACCAAATAAAATAAAATACCGCCCCATAATGTATCCATGATAACAAGAGGTAATGGCCAATCTTCAAAAATCGCCCAGTTGGTAGTTTCATAAATCCCATTTATAAGAAACCCGACAACAAATGCGTAATTTGCACTTTTACGCGGGAGATATACCAAAAAATAATATGCAGACAGAACAAATAGATAACAAATAGCCATTGCAAAATAATTAATCTTTTTGATATTTAATACTCTTGTTGTATAATTTTTTGTCATGTACAAATAAAGTCCATCCAAAAATAATAGAACGACGGGAAACATATATTACCTAATTAAAAAAATTGATATTTAATTAATTATTATACTACAAAAAAAAATGTCAAGAATCAACGAAATGATTGCGAAATTGAACCCAAATGATTATACAACAAAGAATGAACAAAAAATCAACATGTTGGTTGAAATTGTCTCAAAAATGGAGTGTCGTTTAGAAAACACGGAAAAAGAGCTAGCTGAAGCTCAACAACAAATTCGACTTTTGGAAAATAGAATCACGTTGGAAAGCTTATGGGATGAAAAAAGAATTGAAGACTTGGAGAGCTCTCTAGAGATGAAAGGAAGAATTATAGACACATTGTGCGAACAATGCAGAAACTTTGAGTCATTTCAAGCAAGAACGGAGCCGTGCATCAATACTCTTTTGCAAGGGTTGGGAGAGCTTGAGCAGAAAAACAAAAAGGAAGTCGATAATCATTTTATAGTGTCTTCAAATATCGACACGCTTTTCCGGGCAAACGTCGATAGAAATAAAGAGTATCAAAAAGTTAAAGAACAAATGGAAAAATACAACCGTGAGCTTGCCGAGTGCAACAAAGATATTATTGGGTCTCACATGACACTCATGAAATACAAACAAGAAAACACCATGTTAGATAATAGAATCACAGACCTTTATGCGGAGAATCAAAGCAGGGACAATGGGATAGATACACTTCGTCTAAAATTAATAGATGTTTTAGACGAGGTTGAGAAAAATACGGGCGAGGCCGCGGAAATCAAAAGAATGGCGATGGACATTTACGGTAAAAATAGAGAGTTTGAGAGAAACTTTGGAGCAGTAATGCAACGAATGAATGAACTCGAGTCTGCAATGAAAACCGTAACCGTGCATTGGGCTGATATTCGCGAAATAAAGGAAAAAATCAAAACATTAGAACAAAATTAACAAAACCATTGTTTCACTCGTTCCACACTATCTAATGCACCTTCTGTCCATCCCTGGTCATGCGAAACGACCTCGCCTACTACAAAAATATCCTTTTCTGGATGTTGTGCTTTATAAATAATTTCATTTGCATGAGGCCTGTAATAATGAGTTCCTATTTGCCAATAATAAGCTTTTATAGATAATAAATCAATCGAACCTTTTGGTATATCTAGAGAAATTTCAATCAAATCGCAAAAAAAATCTCGATTTTCTCGTGTATTTTCAAGAAATGGTAAAAGTAGTTTTGTATTTTTATTATCATTATAAGCAATCATATAGACACCCTTTTCTTCGTTCATGGGAATAATTTTTTGTAACGGTCCTGGAACAATGGTGTAACCATGTACATATTCTTTTAATATAGGCAATGATTTTTTTGAAAATTTTCCGTATAAACGTAAAAAGGGTTGGCCTTCGATTTCACGATAAACAGGATTTGGAAGCAAACGACGCAAAGATTCAATCGTTGTGGCGACAACCACTTTTTTACAAAGATAAAAGGTATCTTCCGTTTCAATCCGAAAATAATCTTGCGTTCTGCGTATTTTTATTACATTACTAGAAAAACGAAAATGGGATGCACCAATGTATTCATATAACTTTTTGACCATCTCTTTCCACGGAACATGAAATGCTTCCACTGGATGAAAATTATCTTTTAACCCATAGTTATAAAGAGTATCATGTGCGTCTTCTTTTTCAAAATCAGAATATCCGGAAATAGTTAAAAAATGTTGATACTTTTTCGGTCCCAACACCTTTGTTGCAAACTCTTTAAATGTATGTGTTCCATGTAAATTCTTTTTTAATTTTTCAATCATTTCGTCAATATTTTCAGGTTGAATCAAGGAAGAATAATGTTGTGAAGATGTAAATTCTTTGGCTTCCAATCCTAGCTCTTTAACTAGTTTGTAAAGTAGCTTGTCGCGTTTTCTACCAATTCCTGCGCCGGTCACGACTTCCACGCCACAAAACATTTCGTTGTCGGCACGTCCCCCCATTTTTGTATTTTTTTCAAGTATTAAAAAGGAATTTGTCTTTTTTTTTATATTATAAGCTGCATATAAACCAGCCATTCCGCTTCCGATAATAATGAAATCCATACTATGTGTAGAGAAATTAAACGGTTAATATGATACTCGGTACAAGCGAAAACATGTCTAATCGAACTCCTTTCAAATATTCGCAACGATTTTTCAGCATTTTCTCCGTGACAACTTCAAACCATTGAAATCGTATCTTGCTCATATCTATCGCATAGTGTGAAATCATTTTCCACAAAATTAAGGGAATTCTTCGGTCACGCGCCAACAAAAGAAACAAATCCATGCCTTCTTTCTTGATAAATTCGCGTGTTTGATAAATCCGACAAGCGTCATTCAATGTTCTCACAGTCCGTGGAACCATCCATTGAGGTGTTGCCAATTCCCTCGTAATATATGGCAAAAAGGGAGGTGTTAGACATGCCTCCACTGTAAGAATTCTTTCGGAAATGTCATCAGAGAGTTGAAGTGCGCGATATGGATTGCAAAGATAAAATTCTTCAAGTTTTTTTTTGGTTTCGTTCAATAATTGTATGTAATTCAAAATAATTGGTTCATTTGTTTCCAAAAATAAATCCTCACTAATGATTATCCAATCTTCAATATCCATGTACAATTTAGAAAGAAGCGTCGATTTGATAGCATATGGATTCTCAAAAATAAGTTTTGAAGCGGTCCGTAATCGTTCAATTTTTAATTCAGCTCGTTGTACAGTAAATTCTCCAAAAGTAGTCAGATTTGTTCGAATAAGCGTATGTAATTCTGACAAGGTTCTTCCATTGTTCTCGATGCGTTCTTTCACCAATTCTTCTTCGGGAATACCAACAAAGTTATATATATTTTTATCAACAAAAAGCTTTCGTTGAACAACGATAATACCAGAATCAACAACAGCACGCGAGATTTCTTCAAAAGTTTCAATCATTTTTAATTCTATTTTTATTAAATCATTTTTCAATTTATTTTATTAAGCAAAAAAGGGTTGTCAAGTTGTCCTAAAGGGTCGCGGAAATACTCGTAAGGGTTTTATGAAAATAGGAGATGTTGGAATGATTTATACTTTTCGTCATCCGAATGTCATCATTTTGTATAAATGGTGTGGAGGCACAATCTCACACACTAAAATGCTTACGTAACAAGATGTAAAAAAATTTATAAAAAAGAGCTTATACTTTTTGTAGTTTTTGTCTCCCGGGCATTTTTGTCCGATTTTGAAACGCCTATTTTTTGAAAAAGTTATGGTAACAGACTTTTTCGTCTTTTTTGAAATTGTTATTTATTCAATAAGGAGTCGATTATTGAAAAAAAATCCGAACCTTTTTTGGGAAAAGGCAAAAATGGACATTTTTAAAATGTCCATTTTTGAAAAATTTTGAAAATGGATTAGAATTTAAACGTTTGTTTGATATTCTATGAATGGACCGAGTAAAACAAATGCAAGCTATACAAAGAGAGGCACTAGACCTTTTCAAAAAGAAAAATGCTGATTATGGTGATGCTTTTGCAAAATATGGTATGGTTGGTGTTTTTATGCGAATGGAAGATAAACTTCAGCGTCTAGTAAATATATCGCAGACCAGAGTAGAGTTGGTGAAGGATGAAAGTATGAGAGATACTTTAATAGATTTACATAATTATGCTGCGATGGCTTTGATGTTAGATACTCGAGTTATTTTTATCGACCAATCTCCAATGAAACTTACGCACAAGACAGTAAAAAATTGTGCGATTGGAGCTTCAGAATACCAATTTTATAATTTAATAGAAACGTTGAGCTTAAAAAGAGAAATCATTTGTTATAATTGGTCGGAAGGCAAAATTGATAATATACTATATAAACCAATTACGCAAATAGAGCTGGATACCTTTTATCCTACAGATATAATCGTTGTCCAACGATTTTGTAGCGCCATTCCTAAAAAATTACAAAATCAAAAGGTTTTTGTATGGGTGCATGACTGTGTTTGCGACGACATCTTTAGCAGTGCTAAAAATGTAGAATTCATCTTTAACAGTGATTTCAACCGCAATAATTATCTCCAAAATTATATAAAATATCATACATATCCGTATAAGAATCGTGTCATTTACAACATGATGTATGCATCCGAGTTTGACACTACCGAGTGTGCTATTGAAAACAAGATTGTCTTTGCATCCGCGTGGGTAAAAAATCTTCCAGTTATCATAAAACTGTTTCGTTCTCTTTTATTGTTATCCGATGTTCGTCTAGAATTGATGTCGCCTGGATATGAATATCCTGCTTTTTTAGAATATAAAAAGATTCTAGAAGATGAATTTAAAGAGCGAATCTTTATTCATGGACCTTTGAAAAAACAAGATTATTGCAAGGTCTTAAAAAGCTCGATTTGTGTATTGGCTCCGAGATTTCCAGAGACCTTTGGTTGCGTATTTGCAGAAAGTTATTATTTAGGGGTTCCAGTCATTGCGGATATTCATAGTGGTGCAGTAAAAGAAATAATAGATAACAATTACATTGTAGATTACGATTACCCTGAAAAGGTGCATGAGAAAATACAATTGTTAAAAACAAGACCTAATATTCAATTGGACGAGAAATTTTTAACGAGTATTGATAAATGGGAAGAATTGTTAAAAGAATATTAAAAGGAATCGTTGATAGTTGAGAAATGGAAAAGGAAATTTTGATTGAAAATGTGAATAAATGGGTTTCATTAGATGACGAAATTATTGCATTACAGCGTGAAATGCGAGAGTTAAAGAAGAAGAAGACAGACATTACAAATATCTTAGTCGATGTTATGCGTAAAAACGACGTGGATTCATTTGATATGAAAGATAATTCTTTATTATATAAAAAGCAGACAGTTCGGCAACCCATCAATAAAAAGTTGTTATTGAGTGCATTACAAAAACTTTACAAAGAAGAAGAAATCGGTAAAATCGTGGAATGTGTCTTGGAGCAACGTGGAGTAAAAACGAAAGAAACGATTACCAGAAAATGTTAAAAAAATTGAAAATTAATTACCGTCGGTTTTTTTTGAAAAAAGATGTTGGCAACTTTGATTGTTATTGCGTTCGTGTGCTGTTCAGCAAACCAAGCTTTTGTACAAGATGTTGTTTTTAATATTTTGGAAACAATAAGTGAAGGTGTGGAAAATTCGCGTAAAAGAGGATACTATCTGATGTTTATTCAATGGCAGGATAAGAAATCACGATTAGCAGAATGCAATTGTCGTCAAGAAGATATTCGGCAATACACAGACGACGTGACAAAATGGGGACCCGACGTCTTTCTGTTCCCCACAGCGAGTAATGCAAATGTTCCAGATTTTGACCTGAATAAAGAAAGGATACTCGTGCATATTTTAAAAGAATTGGTAGATATGTATTCGGGAATGAATATTGAACTAAATGGTGATACATGTTGTCATCTTTTTAGTATTTATTGGTAATTTGAAAAATTCAGAGTCAATGACTATTGAAGAGTTGTAAATAAAGCGGACCAATCGCATGGTCTTTCTACAGTAGTTAAAAATGCATCAATATCATCTTTTGTTTCTAATTGATAATTTGTTTTCAAATACTTTTTCCAATAACCCGCGGATGATTTAATTATATGTAATGGTAGTACCCCTTTGCGTTTTTCGATATGTTTAATCATGAGTTGTAATAGTTGTAAATTGGAAAAAACGGTGTCGCATACATCAATAAAATCGTATTTTGATTTCCTTATGGTAGGGTATAATAATATGTATCCCCCAAGAGCAAATAATTTTGTTTCACTATAAAAATCTTCATATTCTTTATTATTACCATAATTGATTTTTTTTAGTCCTTTACTGGAAAAGACGAGCAGCCAAACATTTCCAATATTTGAAAGTACCCTTTCTTTGAAATATTCATTCCATGTATTCAATTGATATAATAATTCAGTATGTAAATGATTCAACTCGGCATCATTCAATACTTTTTCCCAATTTTTATATTGCTTTACTCTAGCGTCGCGTCGCGTAAGCATTTTATATACATCAGTCTATCTTTTTATTTTTATTTCAAAGGTTATAAAAAATTGAATTTATATATGATTAATGTTAGATAAAAAATGGAAGAATTTGACCTTTATGAAATAAAAAAGTGGGGGTTTCCTGATTGGGTCGATGGCAGAGGAAAGTTTCCGGAAATGTGTAACAGTTTATTTATTGAATTATCGCATAATCCACATTTTATGGCGGCAAACATTCTTTATTCCAATTTCGAATTGTTGGATAAAGCATTTGCATCGTGGTTTTTCCTACAACAAAGCACAATATTCTTGTATGAAAAACTGAAAAAAAAGTTCGAACACGAAATCTTCTACAATCATCAATCCGAGCTAACATATTTTCATCTCACACAATACGAGTCATATGATGAAATATGGAAATATCGAGCAAAAGTTTTGAAAATTTGCGAAACGGAACCGATGAGTAAAATTACATTTCCGTATGAAGATTTGAATTGGTATTCTTTAGCGGCAAATCCTCATAAATGTGTGATTGAATTTTTAAAAGAAAACCGCAAGCATATTAATTGGGCAAAATTATCGGAGAATTCATCTGATGCAGCAGTCGATTTCTTATTGGAAGAAAGAAGAAATATTGATTGGTGGAATGCATCCAGTAATACACATGAAAAAATGGTTGCACTTTTTGAAGAAGAAAAGGAAAATTTGTCATACTACAGACTCTCGAAAAATCCGACGGATACAGCTGTTTTGCATTTAATGAATTCGATTTGTGAAATTCCGTGGATTTCGTTTTGCAAGAATCCGAACGACCATGTCATTAATTATATCATTTCTATTATATCGGAAAACAGAAATGATAAACGAATCTTTTGGGCGTCGTTGTGTGAAAACAGAAACCCTCGAGTACTGGATATTTTACGCAACAATAAAGATAAGATTGTCTGGGCAAGCTTTTTGAAGAACCCAAATTGTTTCAATTATAATTATGAAATGATGCGCATGCGATGCTTGCCTATAAAAGAGGAAATAGAAGCCATTTTTCTGAGACCGGAGAATGTAATGGCGATAATTGAAAGAGAACGGAATGGCGAGGAAAACGATTTTGAAGTCATGACGCGATTGAATGTTTAGTTTTTGCTTGTTTTGCTTCGGCCTTTGCCTGTTCTTTTGCTTGTTTTGCTTCGGCTTTTGCCTGTTCTTTTGCTTGTTTTGCTTCGGCTTTTGCCTGTTCTTTTACTTGTTTTGCTTCCATTTTTAATGCAAGTTTTGTATTCATCTCCTCATTCTTTATTTCTTCCCATAAAGTGTAATAAGGTATATCTTCCATGGTTGTTTCAGGATGTTTTAATAAATAATTATGTAGTTTGATATGTCGCAATAATTGTGTTTTTGGTATTTTTATATGAAAACAACACACATCTTCATTTAATCTTTTTAAAAAAGTAACTTGTTTTTTGTTACAGGACGGCAAAGCGCACCTTCCATGTTTAAAATCTTTTAAAGACTCTACGGTTGGTACTATATTTGGGTCTATTTCGTAATCTTTATTAACAGTTGTAACACGAAAAATTTTTTGTCGGTCTGGCAACAACCCTTGCTGGGTTTTACGACAATATGGACATCTCAGTTCATTATCTTTCAGATGAATATCGTTTTTAAATTTTGGGTTTATTTTTTGGTTATATACTTCTGTAAATATTGAATCATAATTATATGAATGATTGCATTTTAATTTACATTCATCTATTATTGGATTGCCTGTAATCAAACACGACGAACACGACAATTCATCAGTCATTTGCAATTCTTTTTTAAAATCGAAATCATCTTCAAAAACAAAATTCATTAACCTTTTTTAAGAATAACCTTTTATATTTTTTTCTGCCAACATAATATGGTTTCAATTAACATTTGGGGGCCTTCATGTTGGACATTTTTCCATACGATTATTGCAAAAATAAAACCGGAAGATTTTGTAAAAGTTCGCGATGGTCTTTTCCATAATTTACGCGTTATATCACAAAATCTTCCTTGTCCTTATTGTAGCATGCATGCTAAATCTTTTTTTCAGCGACAAAAAAAACTAACTTTTAATACAAAGGAAGAAATGGCAAACTTTTTTTGGTTTTTTCATAATAATGTAAATTCACTGAAAAAAAAAGCTCAGTTTCCTGAATCTGATATATCAATGTACAACAATAAAAATTTAAGAGAAGTCTATTCACAGTTTATAAATCATTATACATCAAAGGACAATGGATTAAAAATGTTAAGCGAGACAATGTATCGCAAAAACGTCGCACGAGGTGTTCATCAATGGATGAGAATAAACAACAAATCATTTATGATTTAGTTTTTGTGACGAGCTCCCCGTTTTTATAGACAGAACAAACCATTTTTTGTTTGGAAGGCATGGAACAATATTCTCTGTCTGAAGAGACGGAAGAAACAAATAAATAACCTGGTTTAGAGTTTAATAATATAAATACGGATAATAATAAATATATACTCGCAACACCTGATACCATAGCAAAAATAATATCACCGATTAACATTTCAATTGTATAACAATTAAATTTTAATGCAATATTAATTAATGCATATATCCCTAAAATGGCTATGATGAATGGGTTGTATCCTTCTTGTATCATAGGGATAAAAGCGTATGTGAGAGAAAAAACTGCGACAAAAATATCGACAGAGGGTGATGTTCCTAATAAAGGTAACGTGTTTAAACAACCCGGATTTTTTAATTTGAGAGAAAAATCATCCTTTTTCATAAATTGTTTGAATATGAGAGTTCGAATTGAAACAAACAAGATTAATAATATTAGATATACTACACCAACCTCTTTCGGTTGATTTGTTTGACACAATGAATAGATTAATATGGCAATAGGAACGACCATCGCCGAAGTTGATTGAATTCCTTTTTCGGTTACTCCATCTGGTACAGCCTCTACACTTATGGGGACTGCTTGCACAGGTTCTTGCATATATTAAATAGATATAAATATAAAAATTTATAAATTTAAAATGGGGATACCGAGTTATTATTCATATTTGATGAAACATCATCCCGAAATATTAGAGCTTTTTGTAAAAGCGCCATGTCCGGACCATTTTTATCTTGATGCGAACTCAATCATTTATGATGTCGTAAATAAATTTGCATTGAATAAAAATGAAGAAATCATTCTTCAGGTGATTCAAGAAATAGAAAAATGCATTGCTCTTATTTCACCGAAAAAAACAACAACTATTGCTTTTGATGGTTGCGCTCCACGTGCTAAATTAAAACAACAACGCGAAAGACGCTTTAAATCTTATTATTTGAATCGGGCGCGAAATCGTATTCTGAAAAAAGAGTCGGTTGAATGGAATACAGCAAATATAACACCCGGTACAGATTTTATGAAATTATTGGCAAAAATGTTGAAATCTCATTTTACATGCAATCTTTTAATAGACTGTCCAGGGGAAGGAGAACATAAAATTTTTCAAATAATCAGGGACAATGCGAAACCAGATGAGACGCATATTATTTATGGGCTAGATTCTGATTTAATAATGATTGCGATGATGCATATCGATTTAACAAATATTTTTTTATTTCGAGAAACACCTCAATATATAAGGCAATTTCATTCTTCCCTTGACGAGAAAACAAACTATTTGTTAAATGTTTCTACACTTTCCAAAATCATTGAAACTGAAATGAGAGGTCCTATACAAGATTATGTCTTTATCTCTTTTTTAATGGGAAATGATTTTATGCCACATTTTCCAGCTTTGAATATTCGAACAGGTGGCATTGATAAGATAATAGACGCATACAAGGATATCGGAAAAATGATTGACGTTCATAGAGAAACAAAACAAATTACCATTCACTGGAAGCATTTTTTTGACTTTCTTCAGTTATTATCATCCCGAGAAGAAAGATTTATCCAAGAAGAATTTACGAGTCGTTCGCGTGCATGGAGAATACCAAATACATCCGAAGGTATTTTTCGTAAAATAGAAAATTTACCAATGATTGAACGTGAAATTGAAAAATATATAAACCCTCTTGTGAATGGGTGGGACACTCGTTATTATGAAGTTTTGGGAAATAAAGACTATAAAAATTATATCGATGGACTGATTTGGAATATTACCTATTATGCATTTGGATGCATAGATTGGGATTGGAATTATTGTTACCATTATCCTCCTCTATTGAAAGATTTAGTGGAAGAAATTCCTAAAGAATCGCAAATAGTTGATTTTATTGAATCAAAAAGTACAATTACAGAATTAGAACAATTGTGTATGGTTCTCCCTAAAAACGCATTGTTTTTAGTTCCAGAAATACGCGACAAATTGAATCCTTCGTGGTACGTGGATGATTGTTCCTTTACATGGGCGTTTTGTAAATATTTTTGGGAATGTCATCCAGATTTACCTCCTATTGAT
>Ga0066180_10000131_pt1 | contig 14086 bp, 14 predicted proteins | sample LauGreSBDMM110SN_4_FD_59338 | JGI IMG/M metagenome (GOLD analysis project Ga0066180, IMG submission 59338) | Freshwater lake microbial communities from Lake Michigan, USA - Su13.BD.MM110.SN (version 2) (version 3) | ecosystem: Environmental > Aquatic > Freshwater > Lake | place: Lake Michigan... | reverse complement strand
TTTCTATTTTACGCACGAATAAAGTATATTAATTGAAAATTATTTGGCTTAAAATTATAAGAATAGAATATAGAATAAATGTCATTTAGAAAATATGGAGGTTTAGATCGCGCCGCGACAAATAATATAGTGCGAAGCAACTATGCCACTGCAAATAATGAGAGTATTACCGATGCATTAGGACTTGAGAACTCTAGAATAGTCTGCAAAAGTGATCTTGATATGAACAGCAATTCAATTATTAACTTGGAATCTATTTATTTTATAGATAATGCATATATATATAGCAACAATCTAACTATAGAAGGTAATCTAACCATAGATGGAAATCTTGTAATAAACGGAAATATTGAAATAGGGGAAGATTTGACAGTTGATAGAGATTTATTTGTTAAAAGGTATGCATATATTGATGATAATGCAACATTTGGAAAATCTATTATAATGAATGGTCCAATTGGAAACTATATTGAATTTCCAGATAACACTAAACAGTATACCGCTTCTCTCGCAAGTCCAATAGGATCAATTACAATGTATGGTGGTATAACAACCCCGCCAACTAGCTATTTATTTTGCAATGGATCTGCTTATAATACAACTACTTATCAAAGTTTATTTGCCATTATTGGTTATACTTATGGCGGATCAGGCGCATCATTTATGATTCCCAATTTGCAACAAAGATTTCCTGTTGGAGCACAAACTCAAAGTCAAATGAGTATTACCGTAAATGGTTCTCCATCAGGTGTTAATGGTGGAAGTGATGCTCTTGTAGCTTCAGACATTCCTTCACTATCCGTTAGTGTGACTACAGGTGGCAGTATTACTACTACTGTAACAACTCCAGGAAATGGAGGTTTTTTTTCAGCAGCTCCAAGCTTTAATAATTCAGTCAAAATACCAAGTGCAGGAGCTGCGGACACTGTTCTTAAAACAGATAGCAATGGATATACTCCAACTGTGACAATAAACAACGACCTATCTTATAGTGGCGCTTATACAAATTCTAGTCAAACTCAAACTTATCCCAAATTTACAGTTGTTAATTATATTATCAAATATCAATAAAATTGATTATAAAAACTAATCTATAATCAATTATAACAATACTCATTGAAACAACATGTTGAAACCTACTCTCTCTAATTACAATTCACATCCAAGAGACAAGAATCTCGTGTTTGATGATCCCACTCACAAATATACAATTACAACAGATCCAGGATCCGCATACACGAGTGTGACAACATGGAACCATTCGCATTTTCCCAAGTTTGACGCAGATGCAATTATTGGAAATATGATGCGCGGAAAAGGCTGGAAGCCTGGTCACAAATACTGGGGTCAAACCGCAGAAGAAATAAAAACATCGTGGACCAACAATGGCTCTACAGCCGGAACGGATCTGCATTACAATATTGAATGTTTCATGAACATGGAGGCAAATGTTAACAATGACGGTAAAACGACGCACAAAGATTTGCTTGAATATTATCACAAACATGGATCGTCAGTTGTCCAAAACACATCCCCAGAATGGGTATACTTTTTACAATACATTACCGCATTTCCAGACTTTAAACCATATCGCACGGAATGGATGATTTATTATGAAGAGCTAAAACTTGCAGGATCTATTGACATGGTCTACGAAAATCCTGATGGAACTCTCATGATCTACGATTGGAAAAGAAGTAAAGAAATTGTTAAGGCAAGCAAATGGAACAAGTATGCCATCACGGAATGCATAGATTCAATGCCAGACACAAATTATTGGCATTATTCTCTCCAGTTGAATGTCTACAAAGCAATATTGGAGGCAAAATACGGCAAAACAGTCACAGACCTATTCCTTGTTAGACTACACCCTGAAAATAATCCAAGGAACACTTATGAGTTGATTAGAGTCCCAGATTTATCAACGGTAATTAAACAACTGTTTGAAGAAAGACGGAAACAAATTATTTCCGGGAAATTAGAAGAACCAAAACATTGAAGTATCTAACAAACTTAAACATAAAATTATAAATAAAATATATCTCCCATGACGTCCCCAAATTTTCTAGATTATAATATATTCTTTTTTTTCCTGCTCGGCAGTTTCAGCGTTTATTATTTTGATAGTGAAGAAAATAGAGCGCGAGTTCACTCTTTTTTAAAATGCATTTTATCAAACGGTTATAAATTTTATCTAGGTTTATCTGAAGAGGTTTTAAGCATAGAAGCATTGGACAAAACAGATCAAGAACGTATTGTCAAGATTGAAGTACCATACGAAGAAAAATATCTTGATAAGTATAACGATCTTCAATCGGTAGAATTAGATAAAGAAAGGTTGGAATCATTAAAGAACTGTATTATCATGGAAAAAACTCCTCTTGGAAATGTAATCATGTTTTATGATTCAGTTCGCGAAGTTTTCAAATATTATACAGACAATGCAATACCATATAGGATGTTGGAAACGGTTGGCCGCAAATATGCATGCACATATAATTGCAAATCTATATATGTTGATATGAAAGAAGTACTTAAAGAGGCAACAGATAAATTTGTGCAAGAAGAACTTTTGGAAAAGGAAAAAGCATGTGAAAATAAAAAACAAAAAGAAGAGGAAAAATTAAATAAAGAAAATGGATTTGCAAAGAATGAACCTAACACTGAAAAGAAGAATGTTTTTGCAAAATTTAAAAAGTATAATGACACCTCCGCCAAAGTCCCTTCTAGTCAACCAACTACAACAACCCAACAGTCTACAATAACATCTAATAAAAAGACAATCTTAAAAGAAACCGCGAATCATTATACATGTGAAGGCAAGATTGTAAATTATAGCATTATTAAGAAGGTGGATAGAAAAACCGTGGATAAAAAATATTCTCTTACATTTGCAGATTACAAGAGAATTATGCAAGAATCTAAAAAAAAATGTATAATAGAATAAATATAAAAATTGAATATTGATACTATTTAAAAATAATTTATTATACAATACTTAATAACTAAACCCAAATGAATATGAATTATGTAAAAATTAAACCAACTCCCATTGGTAATAAAAAGCGCAATAAAGGAAAAAGACTACCTTCTTATCTTAAACAAAAACCCCAAAAAGGGAAAGAACTATTAGAATGGATTTCAAGTTGGAATATATGGGTTCCAATAAAAATTCTTTGTAGCTAAAATAAAAACTTCACTTATATTAGCTACTATTTATGGCAGGATCAAAAAAAATAAGAAAAGGAATGGCTGGAAAGTTTACACAAAAACAAAAAGACTATATAAAAAAGGGTAACAAGGCATTTGATTGTCTTTTAAAAGGGGCCAAGGCAAATGTTCTTGTAAGAGTTCCTGCAAGAATTGGAAGAAAAACGTCAATGTATGGCGCAACAGTTGTTACTAGACTTATTATTCTCCTAGTATTAGAATTTATCCAGGTTCAAATGCTAACAAAACCAGAACCATTTCATTCTTTTTATACAACAGAATCTCATGTGTCAACAGAAGCCTTGAATAATGTTAGAATTGTTTTAAGTACAGATCCTTTAAAATCAAAGTTTACAGAGGTTTACAATTTAACTGCGGGACAATTCAAGGTAAAGGTCTCTGGTTTTTTTGCGCGATATTTTGACGCTATACCAGATTATACTGATCCAGAAACTGGTGAAACTATTAACGTAAAGGCACTTTTAACGGACATTTATCAAAAATTATTTGAAATTGTTGGAGATTCTAAAAAAATTATAGACGTAACTGTAAAAAATATGGATGGAGTGTTTACTTTAATAAATAGATTGGTCGAGCAGGCGTTGGCTAATAGTGCTCCAAATATAAGCGCGCAAGATTTGCTCTCTGCAAGCATGAAAGCTAATGAAAAAATTGGTGAACTTGCAGCAGATCCTAAGTTAAGACAAATGATAACAACCCAATCCCACCCCAAAATGCAAAAAGGTGGGGGCGTCACAGAAGAACCACCTGATACAAATGCCATTGTATGCGCGCTTAAAGCAGTATTTTTCTCTTCGCCTGTTATTTTGGTTGTTGGATTTATTATCAATTTTACAACCTATACTGTTGGAAAACTTCTTGAAATTGGTTTGCAAAGTTTACTAGATGCAATTAAAAAAAATATACAAGGAGTAACACTTCCACCAATTGACCAATTATTAAATGTTAATTATGCGATTTCGTCAAATGCATTTTCAAAACTTTTTGATTCTATTCTTGGAAATAAAGATAAAATAGATAAAATTGTCTCCAGTTTTACAGGATTTATAGATGCATTGCAAGGTATTATTGATTCATTTATTGAAATGTATAATGAAAAGGTTCCCGAGCCAATTAAACATTTTGTTTTTAGTTATTTTGTTAAAATGTTGCAGCTAATAAATAGTTTGGAAAGTGCTCCACAAATGGGATTAGAATCTCTTTTAAATATAATGGCATTGGTAAATGTGACAATAAGTGAAGTTGATCCAAGCATGGTAACGCAATTTTTTGACTCGCTTATTGAACGGGTAAAGACAATGTCATCGCCACAAACACCTTCTTCCTATTCTAGAGCTCCATCTTATTATGATGAAGAAGACATACAAGGGGGTGGGAGTGGATTCCCAATTTATACACAGAGAGGGGGAAGAAAAAAACTCAGCGTAAAAACTAGAGGTTTAAATGAAGGTAAGGTTAACATGTCAATAAAACAATTTTATAAAACAAATCGCATTTATAGAAAGACTCAAAAACTGCATTAAGGTTGTTTCTTCTTCCACTCTTGAAATCCATTGCTCCTCAAAATGTTAAAGGATGAACCAAGATGATCTTTTGCAATCTTATACACCAACTGTTCATTTGACGACAACTGATTCAAATATTGGATAATTGTTTTTTGTACAGAAGAATCATAATTTTCAAAACGCTCTGGCAGATCCACAACAACTGTGAGGTTATCAGCTTCCATATTATCAACTGTTGTATTAGTTTTGCGAATTGTAATTATATTGATTTCTGTGAATATAATTACAACGATTCAATTTTTTAATTTATTTTTCAAATGGGGAATGCATTATTTTTGCCTATATATGTAAAGTAGCATATCAACTTGTTCTCATTTGGCTTGACTTCGCTTAGAAACATCATCTTGGTTATCTTTGTATCAACCGTGTATCCATTTGCGGTTAAAAAGGATATCAACGTTGGGATCTCATCATCAGTCATCAAATTGCCTCCGCAAATCCCCCTTCCCCCACTACATCCAGAACCAATAGAGGAAGAAAATGGACCACCAATAAATGGTCTTAATGATGTTAGCGCAAGAGAGCATTGTTTTGATCTATAACACGGACTTGGTTGTTTAAATGGAGATAATGGTGTCAATTGGATTTGTCTAACATGTCGCGACAATGGACCTTCTGGAGGCAAATTAATAACGACTATATTTCTATAACATTGGTTATATAAATCTAAATAAACTTGAGATGATAGGGCATAAGTTTTTGGATAGATGATTTGATCTTGAGGAAAGGCTTCCATATAATGTAGAATAGTATTATTATTTTCATTTCAACCAATATTATTGCGATAATAACAAGATTATCAATTGAAATCAAAAAAAAATTGAAATTGAAATACTTGAATAGTATTTAAGTACACCGGTTTATTATACACACATCCTCAAGACAAAATGACAAGCACTTTTAATTTGAATGACCTGATTAATGTCCAGTCGTCAAACTTTATTAATGGGCTGAACGTCGGCTTCAAGTACGAGTACAACAACATAACAATCATTAATCGCGTGGATGAGGATTTTGGCGACAGCGAAATCAACGACAATGATATAGACGTCGGCATCTTTAGATTCAAGTTTACCGATGCAATCATGGAGCAGCTAAGCCAGTTTGCAAAGATTCATCAATACGATGACAGACACACATTCAAGGAGGCATGGATCGCATGGCTTGATGAAAATGACGAAGCCGTTGCAGAAGAGATAAATCGTCTTGAAACTCTAGGATACGACGGAGATATTATTGATAAGATGTTCAAGAGCGCAAGATATTATTACCGAAAAAAGAGCACTGAAAAAAAAGCACCCAAAGAGCGCCGCCAATATGTGAGTGTTCAACGCGAGCTGTTGGATGCAATGGATTCTCATATAAAGAAGTCTACTGTTAGTGATATCAATTTTAAACCTCAAAATGGGTTCATTGACTTTTGCAACTCAAATAGAGACGTTTTGCAAGAGGCTGTGGTAAAACTTTGCGAGAGCGGAATCACGTCGGGACAAGACATTCAAACCAAGGTCAAAAAAACCTACAAGAATCGGTACTTTATGATTGTACGAAAAGATAACATTTCTCTATCATCGTAAAAACGCAAAATTAAATCTATTTGCAATAGATAACAAGAAAAATGACAAACAACGTGCAACCAATTAAGCGTTGCCTTTTTTTTCCAATTAAAAAAAGGAGTTCAAATCAAAAGACAAATAACAAGACCATCAATGTAGTAAAAAAACTAGACGCGCACACTTTAAATGAGATCAGGATTGTCAATTTTTTGAGAATCCAAACAGAAGATCTCTCAAGGTATTGCAATACTTTTTCTTCCTTTGAACATCTTGGAATTTCAATATTAAATGACAAATATTTGGAGAGAAGCGAGGCATTGCATAGTCCCCATGGGTTTTCACTTTTTAGATATTCTCAAACAAATTCTGTTAATTTTTTCCATCAACTTTATAATTGCTGTGAACCAAGAATGTTTATATATTATTTAATAAATGGATACAAGGGATTTTTATCATGTATTAAATTTTTTCAAGATAATAAACTTGTAAATCTTAGTTTGTCTCCGCAAAATATGCTGTTAAATCTAGAAAACCAAAAACATGTATTCAAGGATTTATCATCCTGTCTTATTCTTGACAAAACATCAAAGGAAGAAAGGGTTTTTCACTTTTCTCACTTTCAACCAGCACACTATTTTCTTCCAGCTGAATTTCACGTAATATCATATATAATTGAAAATAAAGAAACGAGCATTTCCGCATTCAAGATAGACTCAATTATCAGAGCTTATATTGATACACACCCACACATTAAAAAATTCTCAAAAACCTTTGCAGAAAGTTATCGCAAAGAATGCGAGTCATCGTTGTATCCATTTATTAACAAACCAGCCGAATACATAGTTGACACTATTTTGCACACATCGGCGCACACGTGGACAGCGTTCACTTTAAGCTCCATTTTAATTAATATAATTTTTGGCTTAAAGACCGTTTGCAAAAAAGGCGCAGGCTGGCTGGATCGCATTTTAAAGCTTTTATTATTAAACACTTATCCGCGAATTGAAAAAAGGAAAACTGTTGCAGAAACGATTAGCTTATTTGATATGATATGTAACAATGATGTTGCAATAGACGATTTAAAAAATATGATAATCTGCCTAAACGCGGATTCACTCAAAAAAGTGAATCAGCATTTATTAGAATGTAACAAGTTTATTGTAGAAGCATTTCAATCAAGGAAGAAGCATGGATTAATGTCTGCGAGTCTTGCGACTGTTGGAGCGCCTGCGCTTTGAACTCTTCTTGGACTTGGAGGCCTTTCTAGACTTGCGAGAGCGACGAGAAGCCTTCTTTACTCCAGCGGCAACTGCGGCACCAGATCCAGCACCAGACCCATGATTCTTGCTCCTCCAAACGGGGGCAGCATCAGATAACGCTTGTTTAAACTTGTATTCAGGGTTTGTTTTGAGTTTTTCTTCATAAAACTGCTTCACAAAGTTGTTCCAGGCACTTGGCATTATAGTATATTAGTAGATAATAAATTTATTCAATGCTAAATTTACGATTAAATTTAAAATTGAATATAAAATAGCGGGATTATTGTGATTACGCTACAACCTTTAACTAACTTCTAAATTATAGAATGAACCCCCCCATAGTTTTTACGCGATACTTGTATATAAAAGAAGAAGTTATTCTGGCACTTATTCTAGCACTTCTTGAAAAAAAAAGTCAGGACGAATGCTTATTCTGGACCTACGAGTTATATTATTCTGGATTTCAAGAAGAGATTTTCCAGATTATTTTGAAAGTCTATTACGATTTCTTTGCCACATTGAATCCATCTATGGAAAGCTATATACTTGTTAAATATGGGGAATGGAAAAAAACGGCACAAGAAGGAGAAATTTGCGATAAAATTCCTGGTCTTATCATCGTAAATATGTTAACAAGACCCTTCAATATGGATGTATTTGCATTGCGACAAATTGTGCAAAATTTTGACATTGATGAGAAGTTTATTGAAGGAAACAACATTAATAATTCGCTTGGCAAAAACGTACAGATGACAGAGTGGTTGGAAAAAAAAGACTACGAAAATATTGCAAAATTTGTCTTGGAAGATTGTCCAGATGAAAAACTTGATCTGTTGATCAATATTACAACTGGATATTTTAACAATAGTACAGAAGCAGAAAAAGCATTTGACAAGTTTGCAAATTCATATAAAAAAGCCATGAAGGTTTATAAAAACACAAGACACTTATTGTTGACAAAGATTTTAACATGTTTCTCCCTTTATCAAAATTTGAAAATGGGGAAGAATGTATACTCTTCTTTAAGTTGTCTAGAAATTGATATTTTCAAGACAAAAGAGATGACCGACCTCAATCTAGATCAAGGTAGGTGTTACAAAACCCTTCCCATAGTTTGCAGATACAATATTGATTGCAGCAAATGTATTGGTCTCTTCTCTCTGGGAAGAAGAGAGTTGAATTTGAAAGAGGCTTATTGGTATCACTGGGAATATTATGCATCCTTCTCTCCAATTTGGAAAGAAAGAATTGCCAGATTTAAAGGAATTCCAAATGAGAACACGCAAAGAATTGACTTTGAAGACGATGATTGGCATGAAGAATTCTATGACAGGTATGCTTTGGAACCAGATGAACAAAAAAAAGAGATACAAGACAAAAATATCCAGGAGATTTCACAGGAAATTACTTGGAAAGCATTCTATGACAAGTATGCAGGGTTGCATTTAATTGGAGACATTGAAGATTATTTAAATGAAATGGAAACTATTAAATATTAATCTAAAAACAAGTTATAAAAATATTTTTTTATTGTAGTTATCTAATAAGAAAAATGATGAATACAATTATCCAATCAACAAAAATTGTTATTGGAGTGTTTTCTCTATCAGCATTTACATCTGTTGCCTTTTGCAAATTGGTAAATAAGCCTTATATAAACCCGGATTACAGTTTTAAAAAAACTAGAGAACAATTTTTAGAAATTACGCATAATGTTCCCATACTTTTACTACAGTCAATAATGTTTACATCATATATATATAATTCTTTATTGCCTCCCGGATCGCATACATTTTTTCAATCTGTTTTCTCAATATTGTGTTACTCTGTTCTTGCAGAGTTAAATTATTATGCATATCATCGTGTTGCACATTCACGATATTTATATGCACTAGTCCATAAAAAACACCATGCAAATGTTGTTGTTTATCCATTTGACACCTTTTACTTTACTTCAATTGATGACATATCGCTTGCAGGTTGTTTGGAACTGCCATTATTATTTGTGCGCCTTACGCAAAATGAGTTAAATCTAGTATTGTGGTTTTATATAACTATGGGAATCCTTGTGCATTCCAACTATATATATGATTTGCATTACATCCATCACCGTTTCTTAAAATCCAATTATTGCATTGTTATTCCCTATTTTGATATTTTATTTGGTACATTTAAAACAAATATGATTGCAATAGATTATCAAAAAATAAAAAATTGAAATGTGATAATAATATAAAATGAAAAATACAACAGGTATACACTAGTAGCGCATCTAAAAGCTAAAAGAAAATGGTCAAGAATACAACTGGTGGTAGCGGACACAAGAAGTTTGCAAGAAAAAATGAGACTTCAAAAAGAGCGCGCAATCTGCGCATCTCTCTAGAAGATGCAGAGATATATGGAATTGTTACCAAAATGTTTGGTAACAAGTTCAATGCAATTTGTGTAGACGGAAAAGAACGAGGCGTTATGATTAGAGGAAAGTTCAGCGGAAAAGGCAAGCGCGACAATTTTGTTGCGCTTGGGACATGGGTTCTCATTGGAAGTCGTGCAGAATGGTCCACTGAAGTAGACAAGAACGGAATGGAGGTTTGCGATTTGTTGGAGGTCTATACTGCACAAAATCGCGAAGAGTTGAAGCGAACTGTCCCGATAGACTGGTCGCATCTTATTGCAAACGATCTATCTACCGCAATTGGACCAGACGGAGCAACAGACGAAACATTGGTATTTGAATCTGGCAGTACCAACGATGAACTTAAAAAGATTATTGAGAGCGATCTTGAGAAAAAGACTGTTGGCTTTGCACCTACTGCAACAGTTGAAGATGAAAAAGAAATAGATATTGATGATATTTAAAATATAAATAGCAAATGTTTCAAAAAATATACTTAAATAAATACTGCTGTTTTGAAACCACTACATATGATTCCTTTCTTATAAAAAGCGTGTATCAGGTTTTTAGATATGACAGCATTTTTTATTTGCGTGTAAATATCTAGTTTTGTATACCGATCTGTTTTAGCATTTGTTAATTTTGCATAACTTAAATTTGTCCCACGCAAATCAGCCCCTCTTAAATTTGCATGAGATAAATTTGCATTGGTTAAATTTACACCACCCAACTTAGAGTAGTTAAATTTAGCATTTTTTAACATGGCGTTTTTTAAACAAGCATTACATAACCAAAGATTTTCAAGATGTGCATCGGTTAAATCGGCTCCTGGACCTAGTAAATAACCTCCGATTAACAACCAATTTATAGGTAATTTTTCAGGTGTTCCAGATATTTTACCGCTTTTAACACGAGTTAAATCTGCATTACTTAAATCAAGATCATTTAGATTAGATCCAGTTAAATCGGCGCCTGGACCTACTAAATAACCACCAATTAATAACCAGTGTTTAGGTAATTTTTCAGGGATTCCTTTTATTATACCACTTTTAACACCAGTTAAATCACACTCGCTTAAATCAATATTATTTAAATCGGCGTTGGATAAATTAGCGCCTGGACCTACTAAATAACCATTTTTTAGGTCCCATTTGGCGGGTAATATAAATTCTATCCCTGTAACATTTCCACTTTTAATTCCAGTTAAAACCGTGTCAGCCAAATTAGTATTTGTTAAATTAGATCCGTTTAAATTAGCGTCTGTAAAATTAGCACCTTTTAAATTAGCTTCACTAAATTCGGCACCGCTTAAATCAGCACCAGTTAAATCAGCATAATCTAGTCTGGTTTCTGCAGAACAAACTAAATTAGTTAACTTGGCGTAACTTAAATTAGCTCCGTTTAAATTTATGGATGTTAAATTTATATTAGATAAATTAGCTTCTTTTAAATTAGCTCCCGGACCTAGTAAGTAACCTTTTTGTAACATCCAATTTGCTGGTAATTTTACATTCTTTCCAATTACATTACCACTTCTAACTCCCGTTAAATAAATATCGGTCAAATCGGCTCCCTCTAGATTAGCTCCCTCCAGATCAGCTCCAAGTCCTATTAAACGTCTCTTGTATAACATCCAGTGCGGAGGTATGTTTTTAGGTGTTCCTCTTATGTTACCACTTTTAATTCCTTTTAAATTGGCGCCTTTTAAATTAACACCATTTAAATTGGCCCCAACTAAATTAACTCCTGGACCTATTAAATATCCTTTTCGTAATAGATAAAATTTGGGTAATTTTTCATTTGCCCCAGTTATGTTACCACTTTTAACTCCTTCTAAATTAACACCACTTAAATCAGTATTTGTCAAATTGGCCCCAAATAAATTGGCTTCAAATAAACTTCCACCGTTTAAATCGGCATTAGTTAAATTACAGTTGGTTAAATTAGCACGAGTTAAATTAGCTTTATATAATTTGCCGCGAGTTAAATTAGTACCAGTTAAATTAGAACCAGTTAAATTACTTCTAGTTAAGTTATTCCCTATTAACTCTAATCCACTTAAATTAGCTTCGGGTAAATTGGCTCCTGGACATATTAAATATCCGTTGGTTATTTTTGTATGTTTGGGTAAATATTTGGGTTTTCCAGTTAGTTTACCACTTTTAACCCCAAATAAATTAGCAGACATTAAATTTGCATCACCTAAAATGGCACCTGTTAAATCAGCGCATTTTAAATTAGCTCCACGTAAGCTACCACCAGATAAATTAGCGGCACGCAAATCAGCTTTATATAAATTAACACCATGACTTATTAAATAACCGTTGCACAATTTTGTTAGGCCAAATAAATCAGGTGTTCCAATTATTTTGCCACTTTTTACTCCTCTTAAATCAATAGAGTTATCTTTTTTTGTACCAAGGGAAAGTTTAGTACCCGTCAAATTAGTTCCGGTTAAATCGGTGAATGCAAACTCATATCCATTTAAATCTGGCCGCGATTTAAACTCATATCCATTTAAATCGCGGCCAGATAAATCTGCACCAACTAAATTTGCGGAAGCCAAGTCAATATTAGACAAATCAACAGAACGTAAATCTTGACCAGACAAATCAACGTTTTTTAAGATTTTTTCCTTTGAATCTAATATCTCCCTCACGAAAGATTCATCAATACTAACATTACTATTTTTGGCATCCGTCAAATTGACGCCTGTTAAAATACATTTAGATGCTACAAGATCCTCGCAGCCAGTAAAATTAGCACGAGTTAAATTGCACGAAAGAACTTTAGCCCCAGTAAAACGAGCCTTGTACAAGCTAGCTCCAGTAAAATTGCACTTCATTACTTTAGCATTAATTAAAGATGCGCGATCTAAATTGGCACCAGTTAAATTGGCCACTTCTAAATTAACACGTTTTAAATTAGCGTGACGCAATTTAGCGCCAGTTAAATTAGCTTTAGTTAAATTAGTCTGTCTTAAATCAGCGCCACCTAAATCGGCATTAGTTAAATTAATTTGATGTAAATTTAAATGTTTTAATGTAGCATGAGCTAATTTAGCGCCAGTTAAATCGGCTCTGGGACCTACTAAATAACCTTTAACCAATTCCCAATGAAAAGATAAATATTTAGTCCTTCCAATTATTTTACCACTTTTAATTCCATCTAAACAAGAATGAAATAAACGAGTATTAGCCAAACAAGCACCATTCAAATCAGCACCAGTTAAATCAGTGCCCCTTAAATTAGCACCAGTTAAATCACACCTAGTTAAATTAGCCTTTTTTAATTTGGCACCTCTTAAATCAGCGCTAGTCAAATTAGCGTCACTTAAATCAGCACCATTTAAATTAGCTTCTTTTAAATCGGCTCCTCTTAAATCAGCTCCTGGACCTATTAAATAATCACCTATTGATATCCAATCAACAGTCAACTCTTCACCATTGATTAGCACCATTAAAACTATATATTATAGAAGAATATAAATCTACGGAAATCTCCTTACTTTATTGTTGAATTATTATACTATTTTAAACCTAAAATATGTAAACCTTGAAATAAATATATATTATTTAGGCAAAATATATTTTCTCTATATATGTTGTACCGACTAGAGGGTGGCAACCTTGATGACATCGGTCTGGGCGGACTTCATTATGTGTGTGATTGAAAACCACACACGTTATTCGCCGGTATTAAAATTAATAATTCAGACATTTCCCTGCACGGCCGCAAGGCTAGGGGGTGGGGTGGCTTATGTCACACCAAACAAAAGCGCGTTAAAGTGATGATGGTGATTTAATGTTTAGGTAAAGCATTTCTTTCCATAGAAAAGAAATAAAACCGTAAACGCTAACTCAATTTGTTACAACATTCGTAAGAAAATGGATGGAATATTATTCCTACGGTATTATTCCTACGGTATTATTCCTAATGAAATCTATTACAAATGTTAAATTGAAAGCTATTGCCACGTTACTTTAATGGATAAATACCATTTACGGACTCTATATATATTCTGGAGGTGCTAATCACACGTCCATAGAAGTAAATCCGCGAGGTAAAACTTTGTGACTT
>Ga0066180_10000130_pt1 | contig 14108 bp, 13 predicted proteins | sample LauGreSBDMM110SN_4_FD_59338 | JGI IMG/M metagenome (GOLD analysis project Ga0066180, IMG submission 59338) | Freshwater lake microbial communities from Lake Michigan, USA - Su13.BD.MM110.SN (version 2) (version 3) | ecosystem: Environmental > Aquatic > Freshwater > Lake | place: Lake Michigan... | reverse complement strand
GCCGTAAATCAATTAGACCACCCTGAACCCTGATAAGGTCAAATTCAAACTCCTTGCCGTGAGAATAGAAACCATCCCACCCGGAAATTAAATCATGTACCGCACTTTTACCGGTGAAAGAATAACCAGATAAATCGACTATGTTAATATTTCTCGTCATTTATTTACTTATTTAAGAAATAAAGAGGAATGAAATTAAAATTTAATTATTTTTACACGTAATTATTTAAAAATAAATTTTGCCACCCTGCGGGGCTAGGAATTTCCATATCCATAATTAAAACATAGGGTAATTATCTTTTGGAATATCACTCATTGCCTTTGCTTTTTTCTTTCTACCACCAAATATATTAACAAAAAATTCAATCAATCTAAGAAAAAATTTCATAACATAAACTCTCTTTTCAAAATTTTGGCAGCAATTTCACATCCACGATCTGTCAAGTGAACACGATCAACAAATAGCCATTCATCAGTCAAAAACTCAGGTGCTAAATTAATATTACAAAAATTAACGGAAAGATCATTGCAAATTTTCTCTATATCAAAAAAATAATCATTACGGACTAATTTAATTTGTTGAGCCAAAACTTGCCAGTCCATAGATAACGCATCTAGAATTCTAAAAATTTCCTTCTCTTCACTTGACAACTCCTTTTCCATCCACGTTGCAAGCGGCTGAAGTGCAAAGTGCAACTTAATTCCTAGACCATCTGCTAATATTTTAAATGCACGAAGATCTCGCTTAAAACAGAGCAACACATTTTGATATGAATCTTTAATATCGGTCCTAGGAGGAGGACGGAAATCTCTCCCAAAGCGATGTTGAACCTCTTTCATCAACCTTGCAAATGAACGACGAACACCAATGTAATCTTCAGGAGGATTTTGCATTGCTTTCTCAAATACACTTTGAAAGAAAAAAGAGTTGTAAACAGGAGACGTATTAGGTGATAAAAATCCCAAAGTAATATTATTAACACCAGAGAACAACACTAGCCGATCGATTTTTTCTGGTAAATGAAGTAAAAATAAAATTAATTCTTGAGTTGAATTAAAAGCCCTTCCACCAAAATTCAGCCACGTGGTTTCGGATAGTCTATTCAATGAACTAGGAATAGTGAATTCATCGTCACTTGAACCAACACCAAAAACTGCACTTGAACCAACAACTACTCCTAATTCAGAATTTTTTAAATTTTTAATGTTAGCCAATTGACCATTTTTATCTATGGAGTTTCTAAACCCCCATTCATCTGTGCTGACAGAAAGATATTTTCTCAATGGCTTATCAAAGCGCATTAAGTACGGAACCCATTGATCACCTATACTATCATAATCAATCATCTGTGGCACAATTTTATTTCTATTGTTCAATGTCATTAATTCTCCAATAAAATCCACAGAAAAATAATTTCAAAATTACAATTGATTAGTGTACCGCTCAACTGCAGATTCATTTTTACGATCATTCCAATATGTTCCCTTGCCAATTCGCCAACCAAGGTCAAGGGTTTCAATGCCTAATATTCTGCAAATCAATCCAATTGGAAAAATTAATAACCAATATAAAATAAATAAAAATAATTTAGTCAAGATCAAACTCCTTTTGCCAATCTGTATCGTTTGAGATTGGATTTTGAGTAGACTTGTCAATAATAAAATTACCAAGAATCAGAAAATCCATGTCGGTACGCATAAAACAGCGATACGCGTCATTAGGTGAACACACAGGCGGCTCACCACGTACATTAAATGATGTATTTACAATTACTGGACAACCATGCAAAGCATCAAAAGTTGAAAGTAATTTATAATACTCAGGCAGCGTTTCTTTGTTTACAGTTTGAATACGTGCGGAATAATCTATATGCGTAACAGCTGGAATATTGGACCTTATAACATTCAATTTATCAATACCGAATAGTTTTTTTTGATCCTCTGTCATCGCCAATTGGTGTTTCTTTTTAACAGGCGCGACTAATAGCATGTACGGGCTTGACACCTTCAAATTAAACCATTCATCAACTTTATCTAATAGTACTGATGGCGCGAAAGGTCGAAAACTTTCACGAAATTTTATTTTTAAATTCATTTTTTCTTGCATTTTCACAGATCGCGCATCACCTATGATTGAACGTGCACCTAATGATCTAGGCCCAAATTCCATTCGGCCTTGAAACCAACCTATTATTTTTTCTTTATTTAATAAATCTGCTACTTTTTGATATAAACTTTCTGAATTATAATAAGTATATGGAATATTTTCACTATCTAAATATGATCTAATTAATTCTTCCGAAAACTTTGGTCCGAGATAGGACCCCTTCATTGAATCATTAATACCATCAGCAACTCTAGAATTGTCTAAGTACTGATACCATACACCTAGAGCAGCACCTAATGCACCACCAGCATCACCTGCGGCAGGTTGAATCCAAATATTTTCAAATATTCCTTCATTTAGCAACCGCCCATTAGCAACACAATTAAGAGCTACACCACCAGCAAGACAAAGATTACTTAGACCTGTTTTTTTCCGAATATGCTTTGCAATTTTGATAACAATTTCTTCAGTAACATCTTGAATTGAACGAGCAAGATCCATTTCTCGTTGTGTTAGAGCCGATTCTGGCTGCCTTGGAGGTGCACCAAATAGTTCATGAAAGCGCTTACTTGTCATAACTGATTTAATGGGAAAGTCAAAATACTCCATATTTAGATGAAACGAACCATCTTCTTGCACATGAATTAGATGCTGATAAATCAAGTCTTTAAATATTGGTCTTCCATATGGGGCCAAACCCATCAATTTGTACTCACCAGAATTCACCTTAAAGCCAGTGTAATATGTGAACGCAGAGTAAAGCAACCCTAGTGAATGAGGAAAGCGTATATCAGAGATAATTTCTAGCTTGTTTCCTCGACCAATAGCAACAGTTGTTGTTGCCCACTCTCCAACTCCATCAAGTGTTAAAACAGCAGAATCCTGAAAGGGAGATGGAAAAAAAGCCGACATAGCATGAGATTCATGATGTTCCGGAAATAATATATCGCCAGTATAATTTAATTCCTTCTCAATAATATTCTTTACAAATAATTTCGAATCGAACCATATCGGCATTGCCTTAATAAATGTTTTAAATCCTTTTGGTGCAAAGGCCATAAATGTTTTAAGAATTCTCTCGAATTTTAACAATGGCTTATCATAAAAAGCAACATAATCAATCTGATCGTAAGTTATGTCACCTTCTTTCAAACAATAGGCTATCGCATTTCGTGGAAAATTTGGATCATGCTTTCTCCGCGTAAATCGCTCCTCCTGTGCTGCTGCAATAATTTCTCCATCTTGAATTAAACACGCAGCGCTATCATGATAAAAGGCGGATATTCCAAGAATATTAATTTTCTTGTTTGTGAAAGATTCAGATTTTTTTTTCAAAATTTTACCCATTTTTGTTTACTTAACTTATAAAACAACAACATTCTTGTAATTGATCGCCTAGATTTTCGTAGTTGCAGCTAAAACATAGCCCATGTTTGCTAGGTGTAATTAAGAATATCACTATCTTCAATAATACGCTTTAGTTATATTTTAAATATAGTGTTCCGTTATTTTGATAAACTTATTTAATTTGTCATCAGTCGTTTTACAAAAAATTCAGATATTTATAAAGATCTGAAATACGATTTATTACTGTAATATTGTTATTTTCACAGTAATTTTTGTAACTCTTAAATTCAGTCCACTCTTGAATAAAAATAAAATCCAAATTAGCGTGCTTAGCAGCCTCATGGTCATATCGACTATCGCCAAGGAAAAGTGCTGGTAACTCCAGTCGTCCTGCTGCGATTTCTCGGCTCAAAATTTCATCTTTTGTGGCTGGACTTCCATGAATTCCTCTGTCAAATAAAGACAACAAACCCCGCTTGGCAAAAATATAGTGAAGTTCAGCTTGATCTCCACCAGACACAACCATCCAGTTAGTAAGTTGAGTAGCTTCGCGTAATTCTTGGAGCCCTGGAGTTATGGGACAAAGTAATAGCTGTTCACGTACACGCTGACCATACTGGTTGGCGAGATCATTAATTACTTTGTCATCTGATACCCGATGAAGTATGTTGACAAGTAGATATTCGAATTTTCGATAGCGAGAAATCCCTCCATTTTGTAAGTGAAAGCGCACTAATTGTTCGGCCGCATCGAGACCAAACTGTAAAGCAACGTCCGAAAAAGCTTCTGTCTTTATACGATTGGAATCAAGAATGACACCATCACAATCAAAAATTAAGGTTTTGTAAGTTTTTTTAGTGGTCGCTGTAGTCATGCATAACCCAGCGAAAGAATCGCTGCCTCTGCACGAATGATATCCTCAGGATTGTCAACCGCCACCGACAAGTCACTCATTGAAACCATGCGTATATCCCAACCCAACTCCAAAAAGCGCAATATTTCTATGTCCTCAATTGCTTCAAGTTCTGTCTTAGATGCTCTCGATGAAAAAGCTTCTAATGCTTTTTTAGGAAATGCATATGCACAAACTTGTCGCCAACTTTTTATAAAAGCCAAACCCTTATTAGTGGGTATCGGTGCCCTGGACATATACAAGAGACGACCATCCGGTCGCATCACAACTTTTGGAACGCTACTGCTACGGAAAATGGCCTCGTCTTTTATTGAGCAATATCCGTTAATCACGTCTTTAGGATTTTTTTCAGCTGCATTGATTAACTCAGTCAAGTCATCGGGGTTAAAGACTGGCTCATCACCTTGCACATTAATGTAGGTGTCAGCTTCAAATTTTTTCGCTACTTCTGCAACACGATCAGTTCCGGTTAGGCAGTTGCTAGAGGTCATAACAACCTGAATACCGTGCTTTTCGCAAACTTCCCTAATATCGTTATCATCAGTTGCTACGTATACCATTTCCGCTGGGACAACCTTAATGCATTGCCGGTATGTACGGACAATCATCGGCACGCCGCACAGGTTCACAAGCGGCTTGCCAGGAAGTCTTCCTGAGTGAAACCGGGCAGGAATAACAACAATGTAGCGCATGTTTATCCTTCAAAAGGCATAGACTGATGTTGAAGGGATTCTGTACCGTGTAGGCGTAATCGACATAATTGGTAGGGATCCAGCAGCAGCCTGGTACGTTGTGAGTAAGCCATCCATTTCGATTGTACGAGGGTCATCGGCCCCATAACCATCAAAACCCGCAAGCAGAATCCGGGCAGCCTTACCGCTAGTGGCTAAGGAAAGGGCGTAAGCTATTACCAAAGATGACGGGGCAACAGCCGAAGTTGCGTGAAACTCGAAAACACCAGCTCGAACTTCAAGTCCAAAGTCGAGCACCTTTTTTGCTCTCATCGCCTCAAGCGATATCTCTGGCAACCGTGCCAAAGGTACAACAATTGGCTGCGGCAAATCGCTGTACTTGTAGCAGTCGGCCAATAGCCTTACTGGATAACAGGCGGCACGAATATCGATCAGGTCATTGTCTACGGTAATCTGCGTGTTCAGCGCAATAACGAAGGGCTTTTTTAATCGTATAAACTGCTGCAACGCATCACGGTGCGCCGCTACACCGGGTCCCGCGCCGACGATAAGCACATCTCGCCCCTCAATTATTTCATCCGGCCTCCAGCTACCTGTCGACTCTCCACCATATATCTGGCGACCCTCGTCAAGTATTTCTGTTGTGAATTTTTTCCCACCTACCTGACGCAAATGCTCAATCACTGACAAAATTTCTGCTTCACCATAGCGTGGGTCGTTTAGCATTTCCTGTATGTAAGTTGGGTGAATCCCAAATTTACCCGCAATATAGTAGTATGGATTTTTACCCCAGCCGTACTTGGACCGCATTGGCCCAAAATCTTTACGAATCAATGCTAATAGAGGCGACAGGTTAACCTTTTTGCCGGTGATTTTTTCTAGTTCAATCAAGATGTATTCAGTTTGCGCGTTACCTGGGCCGCGCCCCATACCTGTGACCGTACTGTCAATCCAAGTAACTCCTTCTTGAATGGCGCGTAGCGTGTTCGCAACAGCAAGTCCCATGTTGTCATGTGTATGGACACCTATTACACCCTGCCATTGTCGGCGCAGGGTGCGAACGATTTGTGCCGTTTGTTCAGGACCCATGCTGCCCATACTATCGGCAAAGTACAACGCATTGAGTTGGTAATTGTTGGCTATCTGCGCTATCTCCTCAATCTCAGTTTCAGTACGATCTGCGATCTGCATCAGGTTAATCCCAACTTCGTAACCTGCCTCCTTGAGCCAAACACAGGCGTGCAAAGCAGATTCAAACTCATGCAGATGGCAAGCCAGGCGCACCAGCGTAACGGGCGACTGCGATGCTGGGACAAAAAGGAGTTTCGCCGCAGCAACAGGACCAGCAGGGTGACGTACTAGCTCTGCTGCGTTCACCATGACGCCGACTGGTAGCCCAGTTGGGATCGGTAGGCTTTCGATAAAAGAATCCGTCGTGTAAGCACACGCACCTTTGAAACCAAATGTTTCAAAGGATCGAAAACCGAGCTCGACGTAGTCAACGGATGCAGCCTTCATAGCAACAAGATAATCTACGATCAACTCCCGGGGGAAATCCCAGTTGTTGTAATAGCCGCCATCACGTAAAGTACAGTCGATTATCTTCAATGTATTTTTCATGTTAAATTCTTTCAAAATTAATTGTTCGAAAATCTTTATTTAGCTTCTAAATATTTATTAATAAATTTCGAGTAAAACTCACAACAAAAACTTCCCGCATACCATTATTAACCAGTGATGCTCTATGATAACCAGTTGTATCGGCACAAAAGCAAGTACCAGCTTTTCCGTAAATAGAAATTTCTTTTTTTTGAAGCTGTTCATTAATTAATAAAAATTCATATAAAAACCTTCTTTTTCTAAATATCTCCCACAGCAACCATCGCAAAAAAGTTTTATATCCTCGATAACCATGTGTTTCAGGAACGTAACAAAAAGGTCCATGTTCTTTATCTACATCTGTAAGATAAACAAAAAACTTTAAATTTCTCTTGTTATCATCCACGTGAAACTCTCCTCCTGGCACATCAGATCTATTAGTAAGAGGCAAACTTCGCTGATACATAGTAAGTTCGCATCGTATATTTTGACTTCCGAAATAGGCCTCGGCCATTGGCCTGAAGCGTAATGAATATTTTTCAGCCAAATCTGAAATTGGCCCATTTTTGTATAACCGACCTGTCATTTGACCTGTCTTCTCTGGCGGATTATCAGTTTCTAATCTTTTAAAGTCTTGCCTAAGATTTTCTACTTCAATGTGATCAATTACATTATCAAACTTGTAATAACCTTTCTCAAAGAGTTCTAAGCCTCCTTCCATTTTTTTCACAGCTCGTCCTTGATAGAAAAATTCATAGAATATATTTCTAAAGACAAGAAACCAGCTTGCAAAAAATCTTATTACTGTTTTTAATAAATAATTCATCACTTTATCCTTTTGGCAACCAATGCACCTTGCTGGGAAACTGTATCAATATAAACAATTTCCCAATCTTCAGATACCGCAATAAAGGAAGCAACAAGAAAATTTTTGACTGATTTTGGGTAATAAATATCGTGCAAAAGAGCAAATCCACCAATTTTAATCTGTTTTTCCAAAATAAACCACTCAGCTAAACTTGAATACTCACCGCAATCAAAGAAAATAAAATCAAAAGTACGTCCTTGCTGCTGTAATTCTGAGCAATAGCCAACTTTTCCATTGATTCCATTATTGACATAGAATTTTTCTTCTTCTTTGAAATCAGGAAGTTTCAACAAAAGCTCCCCCCATTCTTCTGGTTTACATTCAAAAATATCAATATTATTTTTAACAAAAGTATCCTTTTCGCGTATAAAATTTTTCAGCGCTAATGTATAGCGTTCGTAACCAACCTCTGTAATACGCGCAACTAAATCTATTTTATATGAATGAAGGACTTGCTCCAAACTAACACTCAATCGATCGACACGTTTGATACGTTCAAATAGATGCTTTCGTGTTCTTGAACGCGGAATAATTCTCAAATATTTATCTGGATTCATGTCAATCGATTCGATACTCATGCCGTTTCGATCGACAAGCTGGCTAAACAATATAGTGGAATATCCTCCACCGATCTCCAGACCTTCGCCACTGATTTTGGCCTGTTTGAGAACATCTAACATAGCCATATAGGAATAGAACGGATCAATCTCACCATGCCATCGAGCAGCAATACCGGTCATAGCTTCTGCTACAGAATCTTCATAGCGACTTCCTCCAAAAAAATTATGTTGGACTAGTGTCACAAGATGCTTCAAAAAGCGAATTTGATTTATTAATTTCATATTGAAAATTTATTTTGGTTTGAATATTCACTTACATCATCTAGGAAATCTCGTAACCATACGGTTATTTAAATATTTTTTCATCTCAACCCGATCTAATTGCGTGAAACATTTTAAATAAATTAAATAGATCGCTCCAGCAAACAATATAATTCGAATAAAGTAATTAAAATCATAATGTTCAGACAGAAACAAGCTATACATCAAAAATGGAATGCAAATCATAACCAAAGCAACAATCCTAATCCAGTCAATGTCAAAAGAAAAATACTTGCGCGCCAATGCGTAAACACCAATTGGGATCATTATATTTGCAACCATTATGCTTGCAGCTGCGCCAATAATACCAAATTTAGGTATAATCACAAAGCTTAGCACAACCTGTAAAGTAGCAATTGAATAATATACGTAGGACAATTGAAAAACTTTACGCTCGTAAAAGAGTCCGGCTACCAAAATATTTGTTGTTCCACAAATAAGTGTTCCAAGCGTGATTAAAATAAAACTGCTACTCATTTCTGCATTCACTCCTGATCGAATTAGCAGCGAAAGAATTTCGTTAGAAAACAATACCGATCCAATAAAAATAATCCCGCCAATTATTAAAAATAGGGAAAACACCTTGGCAAATAGATTTTTGATGTTTGAGTTGAAACGATACTCCATCATCATTGGCGACCAGATTTGCGTAAAAGGCAATATCATTATTACATTCATTAAGCCAGCTATTCTAGCAACTGCAGAATAAGCACCAACATCTGCAAGTGTCATGGTTCTCTCAATTATTATTCGATTAGATGAATCAATTATCATACTTCCGAAACTTGCAATAATTGAAGCCCCTCCAAAAATCACCATTTTTAAAACTTCACTTTGCTTTAATTTTAAAATAAATGCTTCTTTACCGTACATGATTAAAATTACAATCATGAGAGTAATTTGCGTATAAACAATTGACTGAAAAGGTACAATCAATTTACCGGGAGAGTTATTCAATAGCAGTAATGTTAATCCCACTGTAGCAACAAGGGTGAATAAGCTAAACACCACAGATGATATTGATTTTCTTAAAATTCTCAAATAACTAAAAAAATATTGATTTACAAATCCAAGAGATCCACCTAAAAATGCCCAAAAAACAACAGCTGCATATTCAGGTTTTCTTACCAATAGTGTAGAAATTCTTTCGCCTAAATAAAAACCAATCAATGCTTGTATCATTGCTCCGACTATCAGAATCATAAAAGCCGTTGTAAAGACAGCACGTCTGTCTTCATTTGAGGTATAGTCAAAATAGGAACGCGGTAGCGCTGATGTTATACCTAGATAAAACACTGCGCTGGCAATCGTGCTTGCCATGACAATCATGGAATACACGCCAAAGTCTTCTCTAGAGAGCGCACTGGTCAGAATAGGAAGTAGCAATAGTCCAGCAGCCGACTGCGCGATGCTACCTAGACCATAAATTATCGAGTGCGTACCAAGCTCACTGAGCTTTGGCCCGATCGATGAGGACTTGCTATCGGGCATCGGGGCGCGACTATATAGCTCGTTGAAGTGACAAAGAGGCAGCATGAACAGCAGCAATGACAGAGTCAGCATCTTGCAGTGTCATGTTTGGCCCCATTGGTAGGCTCACGCTTGCTGTCAAAATATGATCTTGGTAGAGCCAAATCCATACCAAAGTAGTAAATCTTTGTTGCAATTACAGTAATGATCCATAGTTATGAGTAACTCTCCAAAATCCTCTTTTGAAAGCGTGCGGGTCAGAATTGGTAGCAAAATCAACGCGTAGGCTTAATTAGCTACACTGCCGACACCTTAAATTAAAGCGTGGCTACCAAATTCTTTTAGCTTAGCTCCGAATAATATAGCCTTTGTTTCAGACACTTTAATTTTTACCTAATTTCGCCCACGGCCTGACGGACAGCTGCAATCACCATGTCAACATCTTCGGAACTTAGCGTCGGACTCATTGGCAGACTTAGTACTTCACGATGTATTCTCTCGCTGACTGGCAATGCCCCTTCAGTAATTTCAAGATCTTTATAGGCGGTCTGTAGGTGAGGAGGAATGGGATAGTGGATCAATGTACCCACACCCAATTCCGTCAAATGCTTTTGCAATGCTTCTCGCTTGGCATGTCGCACAACATATAAGTGCCATACATGGACATAACCAGCTCCGACCTCCGGAAGGGTTAAGCTATCTATATCACTTAAGCTCTCCGAGTATCGCTCAGCAACCTTTGCACGAAGGGCGTTGTCTTTATCCAATAGTGGCAGTTTTGCACGCAGAAAGCCGCTCTGCAGCTCGTCCAACCGGGAGTTGTACCCTCGCACATCGTTTTGATACTTTATGTGTGAGCCATAATTGCGTAAAATACGGATCTTTTCAGCTAATTCCGCGTCATTGGTTGTTATTGCCCCACCATCTCCCAATGCACCAAGATTTTTTCCGGGGTAAAAGCTAAAGGCCGCAGCGTGTCCTAACGCCCCAGCCCGACGATTGTTCAGGGTAGCGCCATGCGCCTGCGCACCATCTTCAAGAACCTTGAGTCCGTGCCGGTTTGCAATCGCCATGATCGCCTCCATACTGGCAGTCTGTCCGTAGAGGTGAACTGGAATGATCGCGCGGGTACGGGGCGTAATTGCCTCTTCGATTAAATCGGGATCGATATTGTACGTGTTCAGGATAGGTTCAACCGGAACGGGGGTGGCACCTACTTGACTAACCGCAAGCCACGTTGCGATGTAGGTATTTGATGGAACGATAACTTCATGTCCGTCGCCTATACCCCAAGCTCTTAAAACAAGATTCAATGCCTCAAGACCGTTACCAACACCGACACAATGGTCTACCCCACAATATTGCGAAAATTCTGCTTCAAAGGAAGTGGTTTCCTGCCCAAGGATTAACCATCCCGACTCCAATACCCTGCTTAGTACGTTGTGGAATTCATGAAATTGACGAGCATTGATCGACTTTATATCCAAAAATGGTAAGGTTATCATTGGCGCTCAAGTGCAAATTGTTTAATGTCTATAACTTGACCTTGATATCCATTTTTTTCTAAATTAGCTCTAACCTCGGCAGGTATGTGCCATGCTAAATTAAGTATCGGTCTAGTTTGATCCTTCTCTAAGTAAAGAGCAGCCTCTGGCTGAATTGGTATTCGTGTGCCAGGTACATAGTGCCCAACCTTTATTGAACCCTTGATTTCATAGACAGTAGATATTTTAGATTCGTCTAAACCAAGCAGCTTAATCATTATTGCAGCCCGGCCGGGAAATGCCTTAGCGCGCAATTTACCCTCTTTAGCAACTAGATTATCAATTGCGCTACGCGTTTCTGCGATCCATGATGCCATCGAATCTCTCATCGAGTTAAACATATTACTGAAATGTCTCTCATCAACACTGATCTCAGATTGCTTACCTGGCCCAATATACACGCGAATGTTTCCACCGTAGCGGCTTACAAACTGAGTATCCATTAAATTACGACCTAGTGACTTAGCGATATACTTAAATGAAGCAAAACTATATGTTCGCGGATGCTCATGATAAAAGGTATCAAACTGCTCATAACCAAGAATTGCACCCAAATAATGATTTTCTATTACCAAGACAGTTTGTGGGCCCATAAGAAACTTCAAATTATCAAGCAGTCCATCCAAGTCCTCAATATGTGCAAAAACATTTGTAAAAGTAATTATGTCCGGTTGCCCGACCAACTCTTTTACTTTTTTAGCTGATTCGGCGTCAAAAAATGCATTGATTGTGGTGTGACGAGAATCAGCCGCGGCACCTGTTGGCTCTACGCCAATTGTTCTACAACCCTTTTCCTCGAAATAATTCAATAAACTACCATCGTTGCATCCGATATCCAAAACTGTTTTCCCCTTGAGACCGGCTAATTTAAGATCACAACTACTAACCAACTCGGCCATCCCGGATAGAACGCTACCCGTCATTCGGGCGCGATAATGATAAGTACTAGTGAAAAGCTCACGTTTCGGAACCTGAAATCGTTGGTGACCGGTCAGGCATATATCGCAAAATAAAATTTCAATTGGATATTTTTTACATACGCGATCATCTCCAATTGGCACCAAGTCATCGCAAAGAGGGTGAAATCCAAGGTCCAACACTGATCGTAGGTGTGTATTTCCACAAACTTCACAACGTGAAATTTCATTCATATTAAGATACTCCATTAAATAATTAATTTTATCGAAAAGTGCTTATGTAACTGCTCTAAAATTTTTGGTACATATTAATTCAGTCATTTGAAACTTCTCTTACGACTCGACCTGGGTTACCAACCACCAGCGTGCGCGGTGGCACTGTCTGGGTAACGACAGTTCCAGCGCCAATCATCGCCCCAGCACCAATTGTGATTCCAGGAAGGATTGTCGCATTTGCACCAATGCTCGCGCCTGCACCGATCAAAGTCTGCAAAAACTGGTCAGGGTGCCGATTACTTCTGGGGAACATGTCATTGATGAATGTTACATTTGGTCCGATAAATACATCATTACCAATTCTTAGACCGTCCCACAACTGCACTCCGCTTTTGACCGTAACGTTATCACCCACAATAACATCGTTCTCAATGAGCACATGTGCGCAAATATTGCAGCCCGTACCGATTCTTGCCTCAGGGAATATCACGCAGTACTGCCATATCCGTGTGCCCGCGCCAATTGCGGTGGCTTTCACATCACTTAATGGGTGAATTTGCACATCTTTCATCTTTTTTTTACTCCAAAACTGGTCTGTGTTGATTCATTCAGAAGGCCCGTTAGATACTGCCCATAGCCATTTTTGGCGAGCGGTAAGGCAAGGTTTTCAAGCTGAGTATCGGTAATCTATTGTTTCCGCCACGCAATTTCTTCTGGGCAGGCGACCTTGAGTCATTGACGACTTTCAATCATCGCGATGAACTGGCTGGCTTCAAGCAGGGATTCGTGCGTGCCGGTATCCAGCCATGTCATCCCACGGCCCATGATTTCGACCTGTAATTGACCCCGCTCTAAGTAAACGCGATTGACGTCCGTGATTTCCAGTTCACCGCGTGGCGAGGGCTTTAGGTTGGCGGCGATGTCGCAGACATGATTGTCGTAGAAGTAGGGGCCAGTCACGACATAGCGTGACTTCGGCTGCTTGGGCTTTTCTTCGATGCTGAAGGCCTTTCCGGTGGCGTCGAGGACGACGACGCCGTAGCGCTCGGGGTCGCTGACGGCATAGGCGAAGACGGTGGAGCCTAAAGTCGCCGTCTCACCAGCGCCTACTTCTGATGCACGGCACAATTGATCGTGAAACATCGCTCCATAAAAAAGATTATCGCCAAGCGCTAGCGCTGACGGATCGTTACCGACAAAGTCTTTGCCGATGATGAAGGCCTGCGCCAGACCATCGGGGCTGGGCTGGACGGCGTACTGAAGGTTGATGCCCCACTGGCTGCCATCCCCCAAGAGTTGCTGGAAGCGCGGGGTGTCCTGCGGGGTGGAGATGAGCAGGATGTCCTCCATGCAGGCCAACATGAGCGTGGTCAGCGGATAGTAGATCATCGGCTTGTCGAAGATCGTAGCGGTTGCTTGGAGACAGCCAAGGTTAAAGCTGGTGCGGTGTTGCGGCCCACTGGCTCTAGCAATGCGGCCCCTAAACCTATGCCGGCTTCACGCAATTGCTCTTGCGCTAAAAAGCGATGGTCTTCGTGGCAGATGATGATGGGC
>Ga0066180_10000129_pt1 | contig 14172 bp, 12 predicted proteins | sample LauGreSBDMM110SN_4_FD_59338 | JGI IMG/M metagenome (GOLD analysis project Ga0066180, IMG submission 59338) | Freshwater lake microbial communities from Lake Michigan, USA - Su13.BD.MM110.SN (version 2) (version 3) | ecosystem: Environmental > Aquatic > Freshwater > Lake | place: Lake Michigan... | reverse complement strand
AGTTCAGCAACTGTCCATACGCTAAGTGCCACTTGAGTAATCCTTCTTTAACCGGTTTTGGCGTTGCAGAGCTCAGCCGTCGCCGCCTCTATCTGCTACTACGAATCCCAGTCTAGTTTGTCGCGGGGATGGGACAAAACGGACATTTTGTTATCCAGACCGCTCAGAGCCCCATTAATTTGGCCTGCTGATCAAATTCTGGAACAGACTGTCTCAGTGATTCAAAATCTCCTAGGTGCCTCATTTTCCCATCTTCAAGGTACAGAATTCTGTCAGAATTTATAACCGTGGAAAGTCGGTGCGCAATCGTTATAAAAGTCACTTCTCCGTGTAAGAGTTTTAAGGCTATCGAAATCGCTTCCTCAGTTTCTGCGTCCAATGCACTTGTGGCCTCATCAAGAACAACCAATCTTGGGTTCGTAAATAAAGCTCTCGCAATTCCGATTCTTTGACGTTGTCCACCACTGAGCCTAGAACCGTTTTCTCCTAAGCTTGCATAGATTCCTTGCGAGAGTTCGGCGACCAAATCTTCAAGTTGAGTTGCCTTCAACACGGAATCTAATTGATTTTTTTCAGTGCTATTTAATTCCCTATGAATTCTAGAGATGTTCATTGCCAAGGTGCCTTTAGTTACGTACACATCCTGGGGTACATATGCAATCGCTCCTGGCGAAGAATTAATTGCAGCCATCGGACCCATGTTTGAGATTTTTACGGAATTTGTAAACGGGTCTAGCACTCCAAGGATCAAATCAATAAGTGTGGATTTGCCCGAGCCCGAAGGACCCACAATCGCAAAATGCTCACCTGGCCGAATTCTAAATGAAATGTCCTTCAATGCTGGTGAGGTTGCACCGGGATAAGTGAATGTTAAATTCTCTACGTCAACCGCTGGCGAGAATTCCAAGTGATCATTAAAATCACGTAAATTAACCTGAATCTCATTGCGAATATCTTTCAGGTCTTCAATCAAATCTAGGGTAGGTCCCACTTTTGAAATATTCCCCGAAATTTGAAGTACTGATTGTTGCAACCTCAGCACGGCTGGACCAATTCTTGTGCCCGCAACAATAAATACTGAAAGTGTTGCTATCGCTCTTGTCGTATCCTCAAATAGAATTTGTTGCCCAGCAACCAATAAAACAGAGATAATTACGACTATCTCGATAACATATTTGCTAACGTAGGGAAGAAAACTTATCTCGGAATTAATTCTCACCAGGAGTGAACGTTGACCGGCAATCTCAGTTAAATACTGGCCTCTACGATTTGAAACAGTTAATTCTCTGAAATTCATAACAGAATCCATTATCAGCTCATTAACATCAATACCAATTAAGGAACTATCTTTACCCAAATTTTTCGCTTTATGTTGCAACATTTTAGTCAAGCAGAGTGATGCAATACCCAAGATAGAAATTGACATTACCGTCACCATTAAATCAATCTTTGCTAATCCGATGAGAAGAATGACAAGCACTGCCAAGTCTGATGTTAGAGAAACTAAGGTCGCCAGGATGCCGACCGCGATTATATCGACTCCGCTCGTGAGCGCCCAAATAGTTTTCTGCGTTGTCTGATTCTTAACCCCTAAAATCCCTTGTGAGAAATTCTTGAAAAGTAATACTTTTGAAATTTCAGCAGCCCGTCCACTTAAGAAGAAAATTGTTTTCTTGGTAAAGTAAACGGAAAGCAGTGTGCGTGTCACTAAGAAAAATACTGAAGCCAAACCAAGTATGAGCATTTGTCTGCTTAGGCTAATTGTGTCCAGGTGTAAAAAAGCCATAACACGGGAAACTCGATCTCCTGGACTCTGGTTTGCATTAGATCTAATTCCCAGTGATGTAACTATTCCAATGCATGCGACTCCAGCTAAATCCAAAAATGCCAAAACAACTTGAAAAGTGGCGATAAATCCCAGTTTTTTTCTATCTGCGGACGTCAGCAAGTCAAAACATAGCCTTAACTTGCCCACTAAATCCGTTCTTGCAAAGGGCTTCACTTTCCTATGCTACCTTTTTCTTTCTATTTTAATCCAGTTTTCAAAGTAAAGATTCTCTCGATTTGGAAATCTACTAAACCATGGGTGCGGAGCGACCACGTGGGAATGACCATTAGACGATAACACCGCCCCCCACCAGCTTAGCGTCGAATTGCTGATTACAAATCCACTCCCAAAACTCATCACTTCCAATAAATCGAGCGCTGAAAAATTCTCGTCATTAATAAGATCACAATAATTAACAAGTTTGCTTGGTAAGTAGTCTGCTTTATCAATTTGTGAATCTGAGAAAACCCAAATTTTCGCAAACCGATTAGGATCCCAAATTAATTCAATCGCCTCACGATAATAATCTTTATCGAGCAAATCCATACTCGGGATATGGAGGTAGTCGCCTAATCGAACATGAACAATTAGGGGCATTTCACTTTCTGCTCTTTTTTTGTACACGCTGACTAAATCAGTTCGTTGGCGGTTAAGAAAAAACCTTCTAATTAATTCTATTTTTGCGAACCTGCGGTCTTGGAAGTAGCCAATCTTGATCACAAATTTGTTTTTCCCACTTTTAAAATCATTAGCAAGAAAAGAACTCAATAGTTGTTGTAAGACGTCAAAGAGTATCCGAAAAATGATTTTATACTTTGGATTCCTGAATTTCATTTCCGACAACCCAAGCATTTTATTGAGAATCAATGTTTGAAATGCTGACTCTACTTTGTGAAATACGATTTTTCCCTCGGTTGAAGACAACAAGGGGAAGATAACCGGAACATTTTCTTCAAGCCGACAGGTCTCGGGGTTCCAGAGGAAAATTACTTTCGCGGATCTGAGACTCAGGGCGTAATTCAAAATAAAAAGTTGATTTCCTAGTCCCCCAACTAAATAAAATATTGCTGTTGGAGCGTCGATTAATTTGTCATTAGAAAGTTCAAACTTCTCGATTTCACTCACGCTCTTTTTGCCTTAATGGCCAGACTTTTTACAATAAATATCAGTGCTGTTAGGCTAGGGGAGAACTTGAAATTAGAAAAAGCAAGTTTGATGGTCAGAAATCGAAAAAAGAAGCCTGTTTTTGGGGGTCTATTGTTGAAAATGTATTCAAGCGCTTCCCCAATTCTAATGCGGTTAGAAGATTGGCGGGTGACTTGGTTAGGGGAATTAGTAAGGTATCGGTAGACAAGCCCTGGATACAAGCAAATATCAGATACTTTCTGAATTCTTTTCATTAGGAACAATAGGTCTTCAGCCATAACCAGTTCAGGAAACTTTATGGAATCGATGGAATCCGTTTTGAATGCAAATCTCCATAGACCCGGATTTAGCAATATTTGTAGTCGAAGAAAAATAGCAGGAAACTTGAGATGCAAGCTCTTCGTTATAATTTCTTTATTCGTTTCGTTAAAGAAACCGGCGACCACACTCGCATTCTTGGTTTCGGCATAATTAACCATTTTCAGAAATTCTGAAACACATGGAGAGTCGTCTGAATCCCAAAAAGCAGTCCAATCACCAGTCGTACATCTCAATCCGAAATTTCTAGCCGCACCTGGATTTCCAAACTTTCCAGAAACAACTGAGATTTGTTCAGAATCTAGCCCCTTAACTTCTTCAAATATGTTAAAGTCGAAGAACTGATTGTCTTGAACAACCACAAGCTGTATCGGTAGCCCCAAAATTAATTTTACGATATGCTCAATTTGGGAAACTCGATCATCGATTCGATGAACTGGTATAACTACACTCAGAAGGAATCTCTTCACTTTTGTGTTGCTCCGGACTGACCTTGGCAATATTCGTTCATTAGCTCAACATAAAGATCTACGTGCGCTTCAATTATTTTCGCAGGGTTATTGATTTCTCTAGCTTTAATTAAAGCTCTTCCCTTGATGTCAAATTTGGTTTCTTCGGTCATTTCTAGATAGCTAGCAATCGCCTCAGCAAGGTTACCCTTATTTGGTCGGCAAAGAATTCCAGTTTTGCCTTCAAGAATCATTTCGGGAATTCCCCCGACGTCGGTGGCTATTACAAATACCCCAGAAAGTTGTGCTTCTATAATTACATTGGGTCTGTTCTCGGACAGACTTGGAACTATTAGAGCGTCACTGATTTCAAATTGTTTTCGTAATTCTCTTTCAGTTAAATTGCCAAGGAGATTGATGTATTTCTGAGATTCACTACTTAACTCAATTTCCCCAGATCCCACAATGTTCAGAGTAACTAAATCGCGAAAACTGCCAACAGCTTCCAGGAGTAATTTAAGGCCTTTTAGCGGTTGCGTGATGTCGCTTGCCACAAACAAGAGGGTTTTCCGATTACCCAGTCTCTGGGAAATTCCAGGCTTTGAATGCATAAAAATTTTATTTGGCATATTTGGAATAACTTGATGAGCTGTTGCCCGAATATCAGGATAAGTGGTTTTAAATTGACTTTGCATCCAATAAGAGGGAGTAATCACTCTGTGGGGTCTGCTCATGTTAATTACCTCTGCGAGTTTGTTTTTTGAGCTTCTGATGAGTAGTTTTGGGAAGAAGATTGCCGGGCAATGCTTACAACCCTTAGAAAAACCATCGCAATCGAATGTGAAGAAGCATCCCCCCGTTAGCAATCTAGCATCATGCATTGTAAATACAACGGGATACTGTTGAATCAGTTTCTCTAATTGTGAAATTGAAAGAAAGTTATACCAGTTATGAATATGGATTAAGTCGGGATTTAGATCTTTTATATCGCTTAAATTTATGAATGGGACCGAAATGGGAGCAATTTGTTCAAACGGTTTTCGAGCAAGAATTTTTGAGAGGAGTGTCACGACTTTAGAACTAAACTTCGTCAATTCTTCATATCTTATTCCCTGATAATTTGAGCGAGTTATTAGCATTGCATCGTGTCCGAATTCTTTCAAGCCATTAGCCAGACGCTCGGCAGAAACATATGCTCCTCCTGAATCTGAGGTAGAAATAATTAGAATTTTCATTTAGACCGAGAAAATTCATAAATTTTTGCTTTTTGGCTCCGGATTTTAGGATCTTTTTTGACCGAGTTGACAAAGATTTTTTGAATAAGTGATAACAGTGGGGTTATTAAGTGTCTACTCTGGATTCGAAAATAGTATTTTTTAATGTACTTGTCTAGATTTATGGCATAAACAGTGTTTCCATATTTATTCTCATGCCGAAATCTCAAGTCGTCTTCAGCGTCTTTTGTATGAGTTCCAAATTCGTCAAATCCAGTATTCAAGATCAGATTTTGCCTAGGTACATAGCAGATATTTCCATTCTTCCAGAATGAATCATAAAAAACACAATCCCATGTGTCTGTAAATCCTAGGATGACTCTCATGCATGCAGCCCACCAGAATATAGACTCTGAACCTTCACGCTTTTGTCCCTTTTTGTTTCTGACGTAAGGCAGGTGGAATCGGAACATATCCGCAGCTGTGTCTTCCCAAAGTGTTTTTGATAAATACCATCCTGAAATAAATAAATACCTACTTTTCCAATACAGCGATTCTTGATCTGAAGTCTCGAATGGTGCGTAAGCACAAATTACCTCTGTGGTTAGGTCCGCTTCCTCCAGGAATTTACTGAGCATTTTGAAAAAATCATCGGAGATTAATAAGTCATCTTCTAAGACCAGTCCGGCTGTTTCATGAGAAAAGAACCACTCAAGTGCGTGAACAACCCCAAGTGCACATCCGAGGTTAAGCTCACTTTGGTTAATTACTACACTAACCGAATTTTCATTCTCGAATTTCATAATCACATTTGCTATCTCTGCCTGCTGTTCAACATCATAATTGTCGCGAGGACCATCAATTGATATATAGATTTTAGAGCAGCTTTCTAGATCTAAAGAATCCAACGTTGCGCCTAAGTTGTTAGGTCTATTGAAACCTATGATGAGAATTGGAATGAGTGGGCTGACAGATGACATTTTCTTGATGTTCATTTCACTCACCACCCTCCTTTTCTTTACTAATCACACCATGACTTCTACTTTTTATGGTCAAAATCCGGTTGGACTCTCCCCAAGGGTACACCGGGGTTATGATTAAATTAAGTCATGAACTTGGCCATTCTCATTACTGACCAAAAGTATTATAGAAACTATATTGAGTCTCAAGTCTTGGAACAATTGAGTAATTTTTATAACATCTTTTTGTTAGTCGATCCCTTGGTTACCCTGAATCCGAAATTGGTTTACGACTCAAAAAAAATCTTCGAAATGGAATTAAACTCAAGAAAAGGGATACGGAGATTGGGTTTTATTGAGGAAGTCGTCAGAACACATTTTCGTTTTATGTCGATTTCATTTCAATTTAGGGAAAAAAGGTTTTATCCCGCTTACAAAGAATTTTTCAGATTAAATGATAGAAATGTTTTGACTTTATCCCCATTTTCTATTGCCCGGAAAGCACGTCGTTTTGCAAAAGGAAATTTTCTTTTTATTCGAAGTCGATTCAGGAAAAGTATTTTGTATTTCTGCGCTTTTCGCCCATTCTTTTTTGTATTAATTAGAATATTCCACAGAATGGATTTCTCAATACCTGATCTCAACGCATTTCTAGATAAGCAGTCAATAGACCTTCTCATAATCCCTAGTGGGGGAAGGGAACCAGCTGCAGTCATGTCGATTGCTTCTTGCGATGCAGTTGGAATCAAATCACTATTGTTACTTGATAATTGGGACAATGTTTCAAGCAAAACTGTTTTTTGGAAGAAACCCACTTTTTTGGGGACTTGGGGACCACAGTCTTCAAGTCATGCAATTTCGATCCAAAACTTCACACCAAGTCAAGTTTTTGATTTAGGCACTCCACGGTTTGATGTTTACTTGAATGAAAATGAGCTCTCAGATCAGTCGCACGAGAGAGAAAATGAAGGTTACATACTTTTTCTGGGGTCGCATCTTTTTTTTGAAGAGATTGAAATACTTCGGCGGATGGATACAATCCTTGCGGATTCGAACTCGGAGTTGTTTGGCTTTCGGGTTGTTTATAGGCCCCATCCCCATCGAATCAAAGGTTTTGATTTTTTCAGCTATCTCTTTGAAAACGTCAAACTTGACCAAGAATTAGTAGCTCACTACTCCGCTGAAAAGAAGTCCTCTCAATATGTAACAACCTTAGATCATTATCCAAAGTTAGTCTCTGGTTCAATTTTCGTTCTCTGTGGGCTTACCTCTATGATAATTGAATCTCGAATTTTGGGAAAACCCGTTGGAGTTTTCGTTCACTCCGAGCATGGTAATGCCACAAGCCCGCACACTGTGTATAGTAATTACATTCACTTTGCTGGAATTGAAAATTTGAGTGATGTCGTACTTATAAGTGAATTGTCAAATCTAGAACAATTTCTGGCTGAACTTCTTGGACTGGCAAATCACGCTTCTGTTTCTGATCCTAATCTAGATTATTTCATCACAACTAATCCAGCATCGTATAGTGAGCGTTTACGGGGCGCGATTGATCAAATTGTTTGCAAATTTTAATTTGTTTTAGCTTTATTCGGGAATATCCCATCGTGCAGTTTCCGGGTCGTACTTGACAAATTTAAAATTCTTACCTCTAGTCGCTCTATAAAAAGCCCAAGGGAGTATGTCGGAACTTAAGTATAGTTTCTGCTTCCAGATTTGATCTTGTGCGTAACTGAAAAGTCGATCTTTATTGGAAACATGAGAACTAGGGGCTAAAGACATCCAAAAAGTAGGACCGAGGGTGATAACTCCGGGATGATTTTCGTAAATCAATTGTGGCCCTATTGATGAATTGAAGTGTGCAGCCACTTTGCTGCCATGAGCCAGCGCAAATGAATCAACTGAAGAGCTGCCGTCAACCAAAATTGCATTATATTTTTTACAGATTTTGGCCCAAGGTTGTGCAGCGCCACTTGAGGATGGATATTTCTCTAGAGTAGGGTGTAATCTCAAATACAAATTCCATCCCAAGGCTCCGAAGATCTGGAAGAGCGAGTCAATAGCTTGTTCTTGATTTGCAAAAATTTCATTCTTAGATTCATGCTCTAAGACCGAGAGTTCTAAGTTATTACTTGTGAAGAACACGACGTTATTTGAAGACGACTTGAACTCCGCAGGTAGCCTCCCTGTCTGCATTTTTTTTGTCCAATTAACCGATGCGACTGGATCAAAAAAACGCATTTTTCGAAAATAATTATCCGCTATCTCGGCACGTTTGATTGGATCACTCTTGTTCCATAACTCATTCATTTCATTTTCGTGCTCATTCAGATTATGCGGGGATCTCTGAAAGACTTGAAGCGATGAAGGGGAATTGCCGAATTCCAATACTCTGAATTGGTTCCTATCTGACTGAAGTAAATTTAGAAGAAGTCTCGACTTTGAGAATCTGCCATTTACGATTACATATACTGAATCCTGTGCAAAATCGTAACTATTTATGAAGTTTTGAAATTCTATTCCTAATCTATATTCATTCCGAAAAATTTGCTTTTCGAATTGTGACTCAGGCGACTGTTTTGAAATCTTGTCACTTACGCTTGATTTAATGGATTCCGCAACACTCTTATTGGTCGTACTGCCTCTTATCAAAAACTGCAGCCCAGAAATAATCTTAACCAAACTTAAAGCAGGTCTTGTGACCATGATTCCACTATTTTCCAGGTACCTTCTTGCTTTCAAATAAAACTTACCTTCGGCGTGATAGAAGCGAAAAACTTCTCTTAGGTTTGCGCAACCGATACCAGTCAAATCGAGTATTTCAATTTCTTCATGATGTTCCTGTGCATTCATCGCGTACTCCAAAATTAGAGCCCACTGCCAATCTGAGTTATAAAGTGCGACTAGGCAAGTTTTATTTTTTTTCATTTGCCTAACCAATGCGAGATAGGTTTTTCAACTATTCTTTTACCGGCTATAAATGACTGTGAATTTATCCATCTTGATTTAGAAAAATCTTTCCCGAACGTAGACATATAGAGCGCCCATGGATAGATGTCTTGGATGTTCCGCACCGAGAGCTTCGTAAAATCCGCAGACTCCATTCTCTGGTGTGAGTTTATTAGATACCGAGAATCAGGATTTTCCCAAAAAACATTGCCTATCGAGATCACATGTGTTTTTTGTGTAGCTATTAGTTCTGGTCCGATTGACGAGTCATAGTGCGCTACGAGATTAGCCACTTGCCCAAGGGCATACGAGTCAACCGGGGAATCTGGCGGAATCTCGACGACATTGGGGTACAAGGAAAGAAACTCCCAATTTCTTTTCTCAGGATCTTTCCGAACTTTGGTCTTATATGGGTGTCTTCTGACAAATACTTGCCAATCATCAGGACTTAACGCATCAATAAGAGCCTTGACTGCCTCTCTTTGTGTTGGAAAACTTCCGTGAGGAATGCTATCTCCAAACACGGCGAACTCAAGTTCAGTGCTCGTATAAATGACACACAATTTCCTCGAGTCGAATTTTGGCAACGCACCTAGACTCATGTTTCTTGTCCAAGTTACTCCAGAAATCGGATCCACATTACGGCGCAAGTCTATATATTCTTGGGCGATCCGCTCTCTTTCAAGCAAATCTGTTTTCACCCAAGTATGTTGAAGTTGACTTCTTCTCTCATCAGCAGAATGTGGCGAATAGTTAAAAAGCTCAAATTTACCAGGCCGAGCCCCGCGTTCAATTATCGTGGTTCTAATTCCCAGATTCCTAACCGCAGCCGCGGTTGCGGCAGAATTAACAATCCTTCCATTTGCAATGAAAACTTCACAGAAAAAAGTGTCTTTGAGTTGGTCATCTGTTGTTTTGAATACAACAAGGTACGAAAGTAAAGTACGTGCAATATTCAATAGATTTGGATAAATCGAGTATTCAACGCTACCTATATATCCTGCAACAGTTGAGTGAACTGATTTTCGCAAATATTCATCAAAATGGGTTGTGATAAGAAAATTTGTCATGTTTCGGCACTTAATTATTTCAAGAAGAATGTGTAGGAATTTTGGGAACACTAAAACAGTGTTTACCCACTTTGAAATTCTGGGAGGGGCGGTGACTCGCGAATGTCTGGATCTACCGAAACATAGCATTCTTTGCATCTCACGAAAAAATCGAGAGAGGAAAGAAACTTGGTAGTCGTATCCTGAATTTGATAAATCAAAAACGTATGTACTTTGATTCCGGATTTGAGATAATTCGTGAAAGATTTCATATGTCCACGCCATGAATAGATCTGTATTATAATTATTAAAGACGGCAAAAGAATGATTGTGCTCTTTGACACAAAGAGTCAATTCTCTACTTAGCAAAATTAATCCCTCCCCATGCAGGGATGCTCAAAAATTGGATAACGTGAAACAAATACTGCAGTTGCTCAAATACGTGGTGTATTGATGCAATAATTCCTTCATGAATAATATCATTATCCCGGCTCGGGCTGGTAGCAAAGGCATCAAAAACAAGAACTTAGCTGAAGTACACGGTGTAACTCTTTTGGAGCGTGCAATTAAAACTGCTCTTTCGCTTCCAGATTGCAATGTCATCGTTTCCACCGACGGAGACTTGATTGCAAAAGTGGCCGCAAACTATCCCGTAATTCTCCATAAAAGATCCAATGAGAATTCTCAAGACTCTTCTACGACCGAATCTGTGATCGAGGAAATTGTGGCCGATTTTCCAAATTATTTTATCCCTGGATCTATCGTAATTTTGTTACAGGCAACAAGTCCGTTTGTCTCGCGGGACTCAATTTCTCGGTGCATTGCTGCGGCTCAAGAGGGTTACGCGGGTTTTACTGCCATGGAATCAAATTTGTTTCTATGGCAAAATAGTGAAGACTCGTGGGAGCCGGTTGGTCATCCGATGGACTTCAGGCCAAGGCGACAGGATCGAAACCCTCAAGTAATCGAAACTGGTGGTTGTTATGCATTCCCTTTGGGGAATTTCCTGAATAACAAGTATCGATTCTGTGCCGCTCCCAAATCGATTTTGGTTAATTCGTTAGAAAGTATTGATATAGATAAAGTGGAAGATTTGATTTTTGCAAATTCTATAAAACGAGCCCGGCTAGAAATAAGTATAGCTACCCCGTTATTTGTTCCGAAAGTGATAATCACTGATTTTGATGGATGCCTAACGGACGACAAGGTTCATGTAAATCAGTTTGGCGAGGAGTCCATTACGGCTTCCAGGAAGGATGGCCTTTACATTGGGAAAATTAAGGATTTGGGTATATCAATTTGGGTTCTTAGTTCGGAAAGCAATCCAGTTGTAGGGAAAAGAGCTGAAAAACTTGAGATCCCTTTTATCCAGGGAGCCAAAACAAAGATGGAAAAGGTTCAGGAGATTTTTTCCGCCAATGATTGTTCTTGGAAAGATGTCTGGTACATCGGAAACGACTTAAATGATTATGAGGTGATGGGGATGGCGGGTTTTTCACTGTGTCCAGCAGACTCAAATGACGTAATTTTGTCTTGTGCGGATGTAGTGTTATCTACCACCGGGGGACACGGTGTGTTTCAGGAAATTTTTGAACTAGTAAAGGCGGCAAAGATTGAATCAGCTAAAGGATAGAACAATTGCCGCTGGGCAGCCAGTATTTATCACAGCGGAAATCGGAATAAACCATAACGGCGAAATGGCCATAGCCAAACAGTTAATCGACGCTGCTGCGTACGCTGGCGCAGACGCAGTTAAGTTTCAAAAAAGGACTCCTGAACTCTGCGTGCCCGAAGACCAGAAGAATGTAATCCGCGAGACGCCCTGGGGTGTAATGACTTACATGGAGTATCGGGAACGAATGGAGTTTGACTTAGACCAATACGATGAACTTGGGAGCTATGCCCGAGAAAGAGGCATGATTCTATTCGCTTCTCCATGGGATCTACCTAGTCTTGATTTTCTCCTATCCTTGAATCACCCAATAATCAAAATCGCCTCCGCGTCACTAACTTTTGACGAGTTGGTAATTAAAGCCTCACAAGCGAACAAAGTTGTTGTCGCATCAACAGGAATGTCTACGTTGGACCAGATTGATCATGCAGTGAGCTTGATGAAAGGCTCAAACTTGATTTTATGCCACACAACAAGTGCATATCCATGTGAATTGCAAGAGTTAAACTTAAGAATGATTCCGACCTTGCGAGATAGATATAAGCTACCGATTGGGTATTCCGGCCACGAATTAGGATTAAGCACCTCGCTTGCTGCAGTGGCTATGGGCGCTGTTTTCCTTGAGCGCCACATAACGCTCAATCGAGCAATGTGGGGTAGTGACCAAGCTGCATCAGTCGAGCCCATCGGGTTTGCCAAATTAGTACGTGACGTCCGTGCAATCGAGAAATCTCTCGGTGATGGGGTAAAAAAAGTTTATGACAGCGAACTCACTCCCATGAAACGGCTACGTCTACATTAAAAACCAAAATTGTCTAAGTGATTAAGGGAGATGAAGTCTTGATTAGTGGTATTAACTCTAGAATCGAAATCAAGTTTCGGAAAATGCTCAAAAAGGCAATTGCCGAGCCAACCTCCATAGACTTGGTCACATTGTCATCCAAGAGACAAGCAGCTGAGTTGATAGAAGCTAACCTTCAAGGCTCAGTCCTTTTCTCGAATAGGGTAAAAATCCAAGAGTACGCGGCCAGGTTATCTGCAAACCATCCGGGCGATTTCCTGGAAATGGGTGTTTACAAAGGCACATCAATTTCTAGGTTCAGCCGCTTTTACAAGGATTATGGTGTAAAAAAGAGCTTGATTGGTATCGATACCTTTAAGGGTCTTGATGATGCCTGGAGTAATGTTGATCATCTCGATGCATTCGATTTGAAGGGAAATCCTCCAAAATTGGGAGATCCTCAAATTACACTGCTAGTAGGTTCGGTAATCGATGTATTGCCCGGCTGGCTCAAAGAGAATGAAGTTGAGCTGAGTTTAGTTCATTTTGATATGGATCTTTACGAACCTACTAAATTTGCTCTTGAGCTTCTTAAGGGCAAACTTAGACCCGGTTCCTTGGTCTTGTTTGATAACTTGCATAGTTATCCAGGCTGGCAATATGGCGAATATAGGGCGTTAACCGAGGTTTTTCCGAATCATGAATTTGTTTATCGTGCTTTTGGGCCTTACCAGTGCCTAATTCAACTAAGCCATACCAATGAATGAAGCAATAAACTCGAGTCTCTACAGGGCCGAGATCTTGGCACACTGGGAACGCTTTAAAAAATTGCCTGGTTCTGACGCAATTGCCTCCAAAGCTGCACTACTGGCAATAACCGCGTTAACGCTTATCAGACCTCCAAGGAAAGTTCTTGAAATCGGAGCGGGTCTAGGAACAATTACGCACTTAATTCTTGAATTCACACCAGCGGAGCTGATTTCGACGGAGCCAGTTGAGATTCTAAATCAAGATTTAAAACGCCAAGAATCGCATTTGCTTCGAGTTGTAAGCGATGAATCGGAAATTGATTTTAAAGATTTTTTGCCTGACTGGGTGATTATCGACGGTCCTTGTAATATGAAAAGTCTTAAGAAACTCCTTGTCTCTGGAGTCCTAGAGGTTGTTGTCGTAGAAAATCAAAGAATCATGTCTCGATTTCGAGTTGCAACTGCACTTTATAAATTAGGGATTCGGTTCAATTACTCAGAACTCGATAGTTCGAATCAGACAGGTATAGCAACATTTTTGACTATTTCTAAAACGGTAGCGAAACAAAATCAAATAGGTATGACTCTAGATATGTTGGCTTTTTTTTCCCGCTTGGGGCCAAGATTTCTAAAACAGATTCTTTACTCTAAAGGTAAATCTCTTCGAATTGGCTCAAATCTAGAAGATGCTTCTGGTGTTTAAGGAAAAGACTCAATACTAGAATAAAAGGGTTTAGATTTAATCCAACACCACAACTCCCCCTGGAGTAACCAGGTGCACGGCAACAATCCCTGACTGATCATCATTACTTGATGGGTCTACCCACTCGATAGTGACATCGCCAAGAGATGCAAGGATGTCTTCTTTAAACCATGAGTCGGCTAGTTGGTCAGTATCTGCAATAACAATCTTTTCAATCTCGGCAAGTGGTGTGCCATCTTGTGATGGGTGATCTGCAGAAAGCCACTGGATGAAGAATGGGAACTCTCTTGTATCAGTAATCTCATTTACTCCAATTTGCACCCACTTGAGATCTGTTCCGTTTGGTCGTGTG
>Ga0066180_10000121_pt1 | contig 14485 bp, 9 predicted proteins | sample LauGreSBDMM110SN_4_FD_59338 | JGI IMG/M metagenome (GOLD analysis project Ga0066180, IMG submission 59338) | Freshwater lake microbial communities from Lake Michigan, USA - Su13.BD.MM110.SN (version 2) (version 3) | ecosystem: Environmental > Aquatic > Freshwater > Lake | place: Lake Michigan... | reverse complement strand
CTACTTGTCTTTGTATAGCTAAAAATGCTGTTTGTAATTGATCTATTGTTTCAGCATTCTTTCCTAGTGTTTCTACAGCTTGTTGGGCAAGCGCAGTCCCTTTTGCCGTAGTTGCAAATTGCTTTGTGTAACCAGGGGCGTAAGTACTAGCAGTATCTTTTAGAAATCCACTCCAATCTCTAGTTTGAGTTGGAGCACCACCCTTTTTTATTCTAGAATTTTTAACTCGCTTAGTTTGTTGCTTCTTCCTTCTAATAGTTGCTCTTTTTTTATAACCTTTCTTTGTAACATGGCGACGTCTTTTTATTGTTTTTCTAGACATAAATCTATATATTATACGGACATAATTTTTGTACCCTTGCTTGTTTTAACTCGCTTGTTCATTTTTTTCTTTTCACCCTTTTCTTCATCTTTTGTTGAATGAAACTCTAAATGACACTTTTCGCACAAGGTCATTAAATTTGCGGGATGATTTTTATGAAACATACCTAAATCTTCGCTTTGAATAAGTCCATCTGCATTTGCCACCCGTTGATGCTGCAAATGATGAACCTCAGTTCCCATGGTTTCGCCACATTTCTCACATAATCCCATCACTTTTTTTGCCGAATAATGACTTGTTTTTAATGCCAAAATGCTTGCTGATTGAGGATTGTATTTCATGCGTATATTATTTGCCATTTCTAAAAAATCATCTGGCAAACTAAGCGATTTACAAACTTCTAGTCCATACATATTTGTTCCTGGTCCATCACGTAGCGTTCTGTCATATATAAGCATATCCTTTTCCCTGTCATATACTACTGACATGTGTTTTAAAGAGAGCCGGGCTAATCCAGTAATCTCCTCATACTTAATAATCTCGTGCAAGTGTGTTGCAAAAACAAAGCTACTTTCAACTTGGTGCAGTTTATATATTCCTGCTACAAAAATACTCGTAGCAGAAATGCTCTCTGTCCCCGAGCAAAGTTCGTCTCCCAAAATAAGACTATTCTTGTTTGCTAACCTTAAAATGGTGCGTAGCTCGCTCATCTCTACTGCAAATGTAGATAAACCCTTAAATATGTTATCATTTCCTAAAATTCTAGTAAAAATATAATTATATGGTTTGTAAACAAATGATGCAGCAGGAACATATAACCCTGCTTGCGCCATAATAACAGATATCCCGGTCGCTTTAATAAAACTGGTCTTGCCAACAGCATTTGTCCCATACAACATAATGCCATCTTCTCCAAGCCCAAGTGCAATATCATTTGCAACATAAAGCTCGTCTTTTTGCAACTGCTCAATAAGACAATGACGTAGTCCGCGCACATTAATAAATGACTTTTCAGCACTCTCATCAATTATTGGACGACAGTATCCATACTTTTTTGCCAAAGTAGCTTTTGCAAAGATCGTGTCCACATTTACAATAAAATTAACAATTGCCAAAATATCGTCTTTATAAAGCTCAAACTTTTCAATAATAGAAACATAAACTCCAGTAATAATGTCTTTCATTTGAACCTTTATTGTAGAGACGTTCTTGCAAAATTCTTTAAGCTGAAAACTTGTTATAATATTATTTGCAGCGCTTTGTTCCGCAAATTCAATGTAAGCCTGAGAATTTTTAAAATCAAATGAGGTTTCTTCCTTTGTAAATGAGGAAATATATGAAAGTGTGCAAAAAGATTCTGGGTCCTTTGACAGTTGTTCTTTTAAAATTTTGCATCTGCGTTTGGTGGACAAAAGCGTAAAATTATTTTTTTCTGTTTCGTGTATCTTTACATAATCTGTAGTGGATTCATTCTCTTCGCTAACATCTACATGTATATTTTTTTTTGTCTTTGACTTGCTCTTTTCACAGTTGCTAACAAGACCATTTAAATATTTTTTACAGCTTTCCAATGCATCAGTTGATTCCATAAAAGTTTGCATACTATTGTCCAAATTGGAATCAATGTTGCGGTTTATAAAATTTGTTTCAAACCCCTGAAAACTATCTATATCTTGACATAAAGACATGCAAAAATTCTTATCAAAAAATTCTATTAGTTTGTCACATATACTGTCAACACAGATAGCTTTGTTAGAAGATACGTGAAAATATTTTATGAATTTCTTGTCACCCTTTAAAGAAGAGTAAATAGCCTTGATTGTGCTCAAATTCTTGTAAAATTGATAAAGTCCTTTTGGTGTAACTTTGCGCATAACAATTTGACGCACAAGTTTGGAAATATCCTTTATATTTTTCAAAGGTTCTCCAACAACAGATTCATATGTTTCATATTGATTTAAAACGTGATCAGTCATTTGATATTCTCTATTTAATGCAACACAATCCGTTGTTGGGTTTAAAAAAATATAGTTAAACTGACGCTTCCCCATTGGCGTCAAACAAATATTTAAAAACTTTGCAACCGATGAATATTTCCCACAATAGTTGTTATCATCAATAATATTTAATTGTTTTAAAGAGTGATTTGCCAAAATAAGACGCTGACCATAGTTTTCAAATACTGGTTCCTCCAATTTATTAACCAGTCCTGGGTTGTGTTGATATACAAAATCCAATAAATAGCAAAATGCTTGCGCTGCAATTGTATATTCATAAAAATTTTGCATAAACACTTGAAAGTCATCCATTTTATAAAAACGTTCCAATAGCTCTTTTTGATACACTTGTTTTTCGCAATTTTTGGCACGATTTTTTGCAACCGATGAGTCTATTGTTTCCAAATTTACCATATGAACCATACCACATTGAATATTTGCATAGCTCACAATATTTTCTGCTTCTTTTTGTGACAAATTTGTTATTAAAATAGCCTCGCTTGGCATATAAATAGAAATAAAACGCTCCAAGTCGTCAAATGTAGTTGGGTTATCAATGTATTGTTCCGTAAACTCAAATATGTGCGTCTTTCCAGTATAAATATCAATATTTGCTGCACCAACATAAACACGACGATTTACCCCTTTGATAGATGTAGGAGTGTTTTTCATAAATAATGTAGCCGCAACAGCTTGCACCCAAATACATACGATGTTGTTTGTTATTTTTGGAGAATCAGTAGAAAAATATGTTCCTGGAGAAAATATTCCGTAAAGGCTGCGAGTTGTGTTCTTGGCTTGTTGGTCCTGAACATAGACAACCGCTGTAAATTCTGCCTCTTGAATTTTTTTCACGTATTTTTCCAACATAAAATCTTTAAAACCTGCCATTACAACTTCATTTGAACCTACACATGCCTTTTTATCGACTACAAGCAAATCGCATATCCTTGAGAAATCCTGGATTTTGCTTCCAGTGATAAAGGAAGAACCCGCCATGTGTTCTTTTAATCCATATACTTCAAAAAAAGCACCTACTTGCATTAGCAATATAGTATTTTCACCATATTCTTGTATGTATTGATTTGTTTTTAAGAAATAATCCTTGATAAGCGCCATTGTGTATTGTAAAACAATATAATATATAGTGATATAGCTTTAACTTCCTTTGTTAGACATTTATGATCGTTTTATAAAAAAGAATGTATTTTTATCTAACACGTTCCCATGTTCATCATAATATTGTTTTTGTTCATAAGAACATATACTTCTTCCTTCAAGCTCGCGATGGGTATTAAAAATGTGTAGTTTATTTTGAATGCAAATGCTTTGAAATTGAGACTCTGCATTCCACCAATAATAGTCTCCTTTTGTTAAATTGTAACTTCCATATTTTAGCCCAATGCATGATATGTTATTAAAATATTTTCTATTCATGAAATAAATTACATTTACACGAAAGGCAAGAACATAGTTTCCATCTTTAATAAAATCCTTTAATAACGTTACTAGTGTTTCTTTATCAATATATGTATTTTGGTCTTGGTTTAAGAGTCTTGAAAATTCATCGCTATTTTTTTCTATCAATGAACACATGTATCTATCATTTTCATAATCATTGTCAATGTTTTCACAATTCATTCTGCGTTCATCTATAAGAGAATTCATAAAAAATAACAAGTTTTTTTTTGAATAAAGACAGTTGTCTCCGGTTTTTTCCGCAATATTATTGAGCTTTTGCAAAATAGTTGCATCATTCATATTTAAAAAATTAAAATTTATTGGCCGTGTAATTACAGTATCAGGTCTAATTCTTAATATATAGTCATATTTGATACCCTCTCTGTTCTCATATTCTACTAGTTTATTTTTAGCCAAATACAATTGGTAATACTCAATCATGGATCCACTGCTGGCCAAATAATTTTTCCAACGATCTTCTATTTGCATATTTTGTAAAAAAGAGTTTTTTAAAATAACCCAACCAAAATCTGTTTTATTAAACCAACTTATTGATTTTATGTGATTTCCCATTTTTTCTAATAAAAGCTTTTCTGTTTCTTCACAATTTTCTGTTTGTAATACAGAAAATACATTAACATTAGAATTTGTTAAAACATTTTTAACAAAATGGTCTATTACTGTTTTTATAGTTCTGGGTTCTCCCGTATAAATTATTGCTATTCTTGGATGAAAATTTTCCATAAAGGTAGTTTAATAATATAAATGCATAACTTTATATTATTTATAGTCTATTGCTGTTTTTATTGAAACAATGATCTATTTCTGGTCTAAAACAATAAACATATCATCTGGTTTGCCAATGCATAACGTCAATATTTTTTTCTTTAAATATTTAAAATAATCATGATTCATTAATCCCAAATTGTAATAGAAAAATTTTAAAATTATTAACAAGAATGTTGCGTGTAAGGGGAGAGGAGTTTTTCCCAGATGCTCTTTTAAAACATCTTCTTTGTATTTTTCATCATAAATAGAAAATTCAGCAGTAAATTTTCCGCTTGGATCCTTGTAAAATATTTTGTGTCCTGTTGTAAAATGGTTGTTATGATTTACTATCCAGACAAATTTTTTAAATTTTTTGCGTTCTACGCGAAGATAATGCTGCATTTTATTTATAGTGCTAATTGGATTGTCTGTAAAAATATCTACATCTATGTCACTTTTTCCTGGAAAATAATCTTTGCGTTGAACACTTCCATAGTAAAGAAGTTTTGTATTTAAATATTCACTTAATCCATTAAAAAATTTTTTAACACCATCTGGTAAATTATTTTTTGTTGTTTCCATTACTAATTTAGACAAATATTATTTTTGTTGTCGCAAAAAAAATTAATCATTTTCTGTATTATTTAAAAAATTATGAAGTAATGTGTCTTTATTAATATTTCTAATTTCTCCTGAAAGCATTGCAGATTCATAAGTTTTTCGCAAAATATGAGATGGTGCAACGCTTCCTACTTTTAATAAACATTTATCTCGCAAATATTTTTTTACTTCGTTGATAGGCATTTTCTTAAGCTCTTTGTGTGCAGCAATTACCTTTTTTCTAGTGTGGCGATCTTTCAATAAAACACCAACCGTTCTATGAACTTTAGATTTACCAACTGTGTGCTTTCTGCGAATAGTTTTTTTTATTATTTTTTTCTTTGGAATAAGCACTTCAATTGTTGGTTCTGGTTTTTTTAATTCTATTTCTTTAGTTTTCTTAATAAACATTTTTGATGGAGTTTTTTCTTCCTCCTCTCCGGTAATCAAATCTCTTAGTTCAAATCCTTCACTGGGTGTTTCAGAATTAGAAGCAGCCTTTATATTTTTATTAAAATCTAAATCTAAATCTAAATCTAACTTATTACTTGCAAATTCTTGGGTTGCAATTACAGGTGAAATTGATTTAGCATAATTGGTATTCATATTTATTAGTGGCAAAGCTTTTGCTTCTGTTTGAATTTTTACTTTTTCATGACCTTCCAAATTTTGAATTTTTTTCTTGATTAGATTTAAACGTTCTTCTCTTGTCATTTGACCATTTGTATGACTTTGTTTATTAAATGATATTGCTTGTTTATGAAAAAGATTTGCCGGCTGATAATAATGTAATTGGTCTTGTGATTGAAATTGAGCTCGTGGTTGAACAGTCAAAATATTTGAATTATTGCGCTGCGTTCGCATCCACGTTTTATAACAAGGTTTAACGCCTCCTTTTAAACATCCATATGGAACATCTTCTAAAGATTTATAATTTAAATTTATACTTGACTTTGTTTGCGGAGTGGGTAATACTACAGGTTCTTTTAATGCATCAGGTAACTCCAACTCCACATGAAGATTATTTTCATGATATGGTTGTATTGTATGGTTTTTAACAGTTTGACGATGCAAACTTTCGCGTTTTTCCTGCTGTTTTTTTTCCTCCTTTTGTTTTTTTGCCACATTGGATAAATAATCAATGGATTGATAGAATTCGTCCGTATATTTTCCTAGATCTGTATCACTAGATTGTTTCTCATTCTTTGTCTTACCTCGTTGTTGAAGCTTTGACTTGTCTAAAGCTATCCTTTCATTTATTTCGCTAGTTTTATGTTCTTTAATTCTTCTAAGTAATTTATTTTTTAATGCATTCGGGCTAATTAATGGAACCGGTTTTACTTTTCTGTCGTGGCTTTTTCTAGTTCCTCCTCCACTGTTGGACATTTGCAAATAATTTGGGTTTATCTGAATAGTTTTTATTTTTCTAGTATCATTTGACATTTAATATAAATGTAAAAAACAATTCCACAATTACAACACACTAGAATTTACAATTATAATATAAATGCATCTATAAATTATATTTTTCATAGTATAAAATATAATTTGTCTACACAAAGTTAAACATATAGCCCATACAATTTTGTCTTCATTTCCGCAGTCTCCTTTCTATTTTTAACCTCGTCATTTTTCAAATAAAGTTCAAACCCTTTTTCTAAATCTTTTATAGTAAGCTTTTTCTTTGTATCCATTGATTTGCAAAATACACGTCTGCTATGAGCAATTTTAATTTTTGCTAATAGTGTTTCAATATCACGACCATAATACTTGAAATAGTCCATTTTATTTTCAAACCACAACGCATTTATATTTTCTCCCTCAAAAATTTCCCATCCATAGTCTCCTATTTTTTTCTTAAATATTTTGCACATGTCATCCGCAGTATAATCATCCGTTTTATATCTCCAAGTAAATCTTGAATTTAGTCCCTGATTATAATTGAAAAAACAATCATTTAATTCCGTCTCGTAACCCGCTATAATCACCATAAGGTCCGCTTTATGATCACTCAATGCCTCGCACAAAGTATCTATGCACTCTTTTGAGAAACTATCTCGTTTCTCACTGTTTCCAAGCGCGTATGCTTCATCAATAAATAAAACACCTCCTAATGCTTCCTTAATAACATCTCGCGTTTTCAAGGCTGTTTGACCAAGATACCCTGCAACCAAATCACTTCGCGTAACCTTTTTAAAAGATCCTTTGGACAAAACGCCCAAATTGGAAAAGATTTGACCAATAATCTTGGCAATTTCAGTTTTTCCGGTTCCTGGAGAACCATAAATAACAGTATGCATAAAATCGCCCGTTTCATTTCTTGAATCAAATTTAATATCTTTCTTAGAATCTTTTTTAGACTCTTTCTTAGAATCTTTTTTAGAATCGTGTTTACATTCTTGGACACATTCATTGAGTAGATCAGGTCTAGATTCGCCTAGATCTTCTACTTTAATTGACAAAGGAACAGGAACAGGATCAGGATCAGTTTTGTGAAAATCTTGTAAATAATAAATAATTTGATCAACAATTGATTCTTTTAACTTTTTCATTCCAACCATATTATTTAAATCCTTTAATGGAATTTTAATATTATGCAAAGCTGGCATATTAATATTATATTCTTTTGTTGCATCATCCGGGTAATCATTTATTAGTTGTAACAAGTCATCTAGTGAATTTATTTCCACCTCTATATTTATTTTTTCTCTTTCTATGGGCGGCGTTGAGGTTCTATCTACGTTAAGAGGATGCAAATTTGTATGTTTTTCTTTAATTTTAAATAAAATATTGGCAGCATTTACAACATTGTTGTCGGTGTAAATACTTTGTCCCGTGGATTTATTTTCATACAAATTAGGATTATTTGTTTCCATTTTTGAAATAATACCATCTTCATGACTTGTACCGTTAAACATTTCACTGTTATTTCCAAAGTCTGTATATTTCTCCAAAATTTTCTTTAAAATAAGATCAATATGATCTTTTGGAACAACGGAATTTTTATTTATACTATCATTTGTTAATGCTTTATTTCTAGGCCAAATATGATCAGTATTAGTGAAAAGCTTGTCTATTTCATTAATACGTTCACCTTGTTCTCTCTGTTTTTTGTCCATACTTTCCAAAAATGAATTATACGCCTGAACTTGATTGGCCGTTTTATTTGCATTTCCATATTTTTGCTGCAATAAACGTTTATTTTTTTCATTAATTGAAGGCTTTGTCATTATATATTTACCTTGATAAGAATACTGTTTATACATTTATATCATTTGCAATTATAATATTAATTGTCTATTATTCTTTTTACATTTTAAATCCTATTACAACAATAAAAATATTGTTATATTTTATGAAATACAATACAAAGAAAAAAAGTATAAACCTTAAAAATAAAAATCTTAAAAATAAAACACAAAAACAATTTTTATTTAATCCAGAAAACCCCAAAAAATCGTTTGATGTATATATTGACAAAAATCCAAATGATACAATAAATATAAAATATACAACATTAGAAGATGTTGAAAATACTATTAATAAATTGGAAAGGTTGTACAAAAACAAAAAATATACACACAAGCGTATATGGCAAGTGGGTATGATTATGTATGTTCGTTTAAAAGTATTAAAGAATAAAAAACCCAATCAATATAATTTGGCAAATAAATATTTTATTTTTTTAGGAAAAAGGACAAAATTAAAAGAAAAAGCTAGGCATAAACTTTTATTTAACTACAGCATATAAAGCAATTAAACTATTAATTGTCTATTAAAACAATTTAAAAAAATAATTGAAATGTATAATAACTAACCAAATGATGTCAATCAGCCACCTTTCTAGTTTGCATAAAAGCAACACAATGGAGAATAAGCAGTTTGACATTGAACACGATCAATATATAGAAACACCATGGACTGTGATTGAGTCTTATTTTAAGGATCAGCATTTGGAACGACTGGTTCGTCATCAATTGGAATCGTATAATAATTTTGTTAGCCACCAAATTATTAAAACGATAGAAATGTTTAATCCGGTTCGCATTGCATCAGAACAAGATCTAGATCCTAAAAGCGGATTGCATTCTTTGGAACTATTTGTTACTTTTGAGAATTTTAATATTTATCGTCCACAAATCCACGAGAATAATGGTGCAATTAAATTAATGTTTCCACAAGAAGCGCGTCTTCGCAATTTTACATATGCTTCAGCCATGACTGTTGACATTAACATAAAATATGTTGTGCGTTCTGGAGAAAATCTTCAAAGTGTACAGACTTTTTATAAAACTTTGCCGAAAATTCATATTGGTAAACTCCCTATCATGTTGCGTTCATGCATTTGTGTGCTCAACCAATACAAGCACGTGGACAATGTGCATACAGGAGAATGCAGATTTGATGCTGGAGGCTACTTTATTATTAATGGCTCTGAGAAGACTGTTCTTGGCCAAGAAAGAGCCGCAGAAAATCGCGTCTACTGTTTCAACGTTGCTAAAAATAACACCAAATATTCTTGGCAGGCAGAAATAAAATCTGTTCCAGACTTTAAATGCATTTCGCCAAAGCAAATTAGTATGACTATTTCATCTAAAAATAATGGATTTGGTTTTCCTATTTGCATTCAAATGCCTCGCGTGAAACAGCCGATTCCTCTGTTCATTGTATTTCGCGCACTTGGTATACTAACTGATCGCAATATTTGCGAATATATTTTATTAGATATCAAAAATGATAAGTACCGTGAAATGCTCGCAAGTCTTCAAGCCTCTATCATTGATGCAAACAAGTGTATAACTCAAGAAGATGCCATCAAGCATATTGTTGGATACGTCATGTATACGCCCATTAATATGGACAAGGAAACTGGCGCTAAGAAGAAGCATGAGTTTACAATGGACATTTTGAACAATGACCTGTTTCCACATTGTCACAATGTGGTCGAGAAAACTTATTTCCTCGGTTATATGGCAAATAAATTGCTACAAGCTAGTTTTGAATGGATTAAGATGGATGATCGCGATTCATATTTGAACAAGCGTGTTGATCTTACTGGAACTCTTCTCAATAATTTGTTCCGCAACTATTTCAATAAACTGGTAAAAGACATGGAGAAGCAAATTATTCGTGAGATCAACACCGGGTCATGGCGTTCTACAGACGATTACGAGAGTATTGTTAACCAGACAAATATTTACAAGATTATCAAAAGTACAACTATTGAAAATGGATTGAAGCGTGCTCTAGCAACCGGAGACTTTGGTATTAAACACACAAACAGTAACAAGGTTGGCGTTGCACAGGTTCTAAATCGTCTCACGTATGTATCCAGTCTTAGCCATTTGCGAAGAGTTTCAACTCCTACTGATAAAAGTGGAAAGCTGATTCCGCCGCGCAAATTGCACAACACTTCTTGGGGATTCTTGTGTCCTGCAGAGACCCCAGAAGGGCAATCCGTTGGTATTGTAAAGAATTTGAGTTATATGACTCATGTGACAATTTACTCAAATAGCATGCCCATTTACGAGTATATAGCACCTCATATAGATGACATTCAAGGGTTAACACCGATTGAAATGTTCGGCAAGGTGAAGGTCTTTGTAAACGGAGCATGGGTTGGTATTGCTCAGAATCCCGAAGAACTCTACAAAATGCTAAAGGAAAAGAAGGCCAAAGGTATTATCAATATTTATACATCAATCATCTTTGACTACAAGCTAAAAGAGATTCGCATTTGTAATGACAGCGGACGTCTTACTCGCCCTCTTTTGCGAGTAAAAAATAATAATATACTGCTTACAGATGAGGTTATCAATGGACTAAAAAATGGCGACTTATCTTGGAATGACATGCTAACAGATTGCCGCATTCCTGAGTCAGTGATTGAGTATATTGACCCAGAAGAGCAAAACTTGAATATGATCTCAATTAAACCCATTGACCTTTTGCAAAAAGGCGACAAGATATATCATTACACTCATTGTGAAATTCACCCAAGTACCATTTTTGGGGTTCTTGCGTCTTGTATACCTTATCCTGAGCATAATCAGTCTCCCAGAAATACTTATCAATGCGCGATGGGAAAACAAGCAATGGGCGTATATGTGACAAATTTTCAAGAACGCATGGATAAGACTGCATATGTTCTCAATTACCCTACAAGACCACTTGTTGACACGCGAATCATGAGCATGATCAAGTTAGATAAGATCCCGTCTGGTTGCAATATTACCGTCGCTATTATGACGCACACTGGCTACAATCAAGAGGATTCCCTCCTTGTTAACAAGGGTTCATTAGACCGCGGGCTTTTCCAAGCAACTATTTACCACACTGAAAAGGATGAGGACAAGCAAAAAATTAACGGCGATGAAGAGGTGCGCTGCAAACCAGATGCATCCAAGACAAAAGGAATGAAATTTGCCAACTATAACAAGGTTAACAGCAAGGGTGTCATGCCTGAGAACACGTTGATTGAAAACCGCGACGTGATTATTGCCAAGGTGACTCCCATCAAAGAGAATCGCAATGATCACACTAAGCTGGTAAAATTTGAAGACCAGAGCAAGATCTACAGGACCACTGAAGAGGTCTATGTGGACAAGAACTACGTTGATCGCAATGGAGATGGCTACAATTTTGCCAAGGTTCGCATTCGCGCGGTTAGACGCCCTATTATTGGTGACAAGTTTAGCTCTAGACATGGTCAAAAAGGAACTGTTGGAAATATTATTCCCGAGGAGGATATGCCATTTACCAAGAATGGTCTGCGTCCCGATATTATTATTAATCCTCACGCAATTCCTTCTCGTATGACAATTGGACAGTTGAAAGAGACTGTTCTTGGAAAGGTGCTAGTAGAGATTGGACTCTTTGGCGATGGAACCAGTTTTGGTGATCTAGACGTAAAGGATATTTGCAAGAAACTTCTCACTCTTGGATACGAGTCTAATGGAAATGATCTTCTTTACAATGGGCTCACTGGTGAACAACTTGAGGCAAACATCTTCATCGGTCCCGTATTTTACCAGCGTTTGAAGCACATGGTAACTGACAAGCAACATAGTCGTTCTATTGGACCGATGGTCAATTTAACTCGGCAACCTGCCGAGGGTAGATCGCGTGATGGTGGTCTAAGATTTGGAGAAATGGAAAGAGATTGTATGATTTCGCACGGTGCGGCTAGATTTACGCGAGGGCGTATGTATGACGCCTCAGACAAATATTCAGTGCATGTTTGCAGAAAGTGTGGTCTTATTGCATCTTACAATGATCAAGTTCACATACATCATTGTAAAACTTGTGACAATCGCACCGACTTTGCTTATGTAGAAATTCCTTATGCTTGCAAACTATTATTTCAAGAGTTGTTGACAATGAATGTAGCTTCGCGTGTTATTACAGACCATTAAAACCAAGGATTTTACGGTTGTATTTATAAAAATATATTTTTCTTTTTTTATTATATATATAATGAATCAAGAACAAAAACCTAAAAAAATTTCATCTCCCGGAATTGAAATGAAAGATTTTGGCAAAAAAAAATACTTTGCATTTGCACCATTGGTAAGAAGTACTAGTGGAGGAGAAACTCAACTAGGCTCTAGATTTCCAGAAAGTGAAAAGTTTGCAAGTCAAGAGGGGGAGCGTCTATCACGTGATTTTTGGCAAAGTAAAGTGGAAAATGTTTCTGCAAAAAATGACATGAGAGATGTTAAAAATTTAAAAGATTTATTAGACAGAGCTGTAAGAGTTTCTGGTAATCCTAGTGACACTGCATTAAAGGGTTTGGTTATTTTAAATAAAATGCGTTACAATCCAAATAGTGATACTGGTCAGTCTTTAGGAAGGCTATTAGACGACAGTTATAGGAGTTCTGTGTTAGAAGAAATTAGCATTACAAATACATCTGCAAGAGATATAGAAGGTAAAGGTATAAATTTAAAAAATAAAAAAAGCAAAAAACGTAAATTAAAGAGTAAAAAACTTTTGAAAAAAGGTAGACGTTTTACAAAGTCTAAATCTAAATCTAGAAAACAGAAAAATAAACACTGAAAAAAAAGCACTACTATTTTATTCCAACTACTAAATTGGAATAAAATTACGATGCATCTTTATTAACCTCTACATGTTTTGCAATAACTGTTATAACTTTATTTATTTTCTTTTCTTCCTCATCTTGTGTTTTTCCTCCAGTGGCATTGAGGACTATATTCAAGTATTCATCGTTCTTTTTTGAATTATATTTAGCCTCGTTATGTAAATAAGATTGTGAATCTGGATTTTCTTTAATCCAATCACATATTTGATCCATATTTTTATTTGCAATATTTTTAATAGCCTTTCTAATTTTATCCTTTTCTTGATCTGTTTCCCATGCATCTTTGTCCCTAATATGTAATTTTTCTCTTTTTGTGTCAGTGCAATGTATAGGTCTTTTAGTTACATCTAACTGTTTTAAACCGTTAATAAATATTTGTGATATACCTTTTTCATAACCAAGTTTGCCAGTTGTCTCTAAATCTGTCAATGTCAATTTTAATGATTCAACAAAATCTGTCAAGTTCATAGCATCTTTACACGTCTCATTAAGAAACATATTTAAATTGAAATTATTTACGATCTTTGAATTTACAATAGAGTTATTTGTAATATTTGGTTTACATACAATTTCTAACATCTGTTTTTGCAGCTCTTGATTTTGTTTATTTTGCTCTACAATAAGATCTTTGAATTCTTGATTTTGTTTAATAATGTTTATAATAATTTTGTTTTTTCCTGAAGAATCTTCTTCATCGTCGTCATCTTCATTATTAATCTTTTCTTTATTGCATTTTTTCTTGTGTCGCCATAATCCCGTGCGATCTTTGTATTTTTTGCCACAATTACATAAAAATGGTGTGGAACTTTCTGGAACTAAATTGTTGATTTTTGTTGCTTTTTGAAAATTTTTATGTTTAGCAGTTGTAATATGTCTGTCATATTGACTTTTTCGTGATGTAAAATAGTCACATATATTGCATATATATTTTATGGAACTTTCTGGAACTAAATCTGTTGACATTTGTTGATATATAAGCAACAGAAAAGGTTCCTAAATGTTTTTTATAATAAGATCTATTTTTTCAAAAAAAAGTTCAATAACAAATTTTTCAACAAAAAAATAAAATTTACATCATTATGCTAACAACTCACTTTTTGTAAAACAAGAAAGAAAAAAATCCCAAAAGTATTTTCAGAATCCAAAAATGGACAAAAATAAATGTCCAAAATCCCTTTTATAAAATAAGTCTTGGAATTTTAAAAAGTTTTGCACAGACCTACACCTGTAGGG
>Ga0066180_10000114_pt1 | contig 14863 bp, 26 predicted proteins | sample LauGreSBDMM110SN_4_FD_59338 | JGI IMG/M metagenome (GOLD analysis project Ga0066180, IMG submission 59338) | Freshwater lake microbial communities from Lake Michigan, USA - Su13.BD.MM110.SN (version 2) (version 3) | ecosystem: Environmental > Aquatic > Freshwater > Lake | place: Lake Michigan... | reverse complement strand
AAAACTATGTTTATTCTGCCAAGAAAACGGAATTAAATTGTATAGAATACTGTGTTTATACGCGCGGGCACCATGTCTCACAGCCTCCAGGTTCCAGACTCGCCCATGTGGCTTGCGGAGCCCTACCAGGAGGCGGAGATTCTGCCTGCATCGCCGCTCAATGTGGCGTTTTACCTCCACCAGGCGAACTCGCAGCCCTCCTTGCCGCCCGACGCGCAGGAGGTGTGGCAGATGTCGCCTGACTTCCACGGCCTTGCGGGGCTTATGGAACTGCCCCCGCTGGAGCTCCCGGCGGCCAAGCCAGAACCCGACCCCATCACTGTCGCCCTCATCAAGGACGCAGAGGCGCAGCTCAAGGCAATGCAAGACAAGCTCTTCGCCTACCAGGCGAAGATTGCTGAGAAGCGTAGCCACAAGTCAAAGGCCCAGCAGGCCACGGAGCTGAACGAGCTGACAAAGGCGGTCAATACGGCGGAGCGCTGGCTGACAATGGTCAGCGCCTACTAATACGCCTTCGGGCCATTTTTCATCAAAACGGAACTATTGCTCAATTGTTTCAATATTATTAACAAACATGCCTACTGTTCTATACCGTATTGCGTGGCGCTCTCTGCTTACCTCGAATGAGGGGTGTGGAAAGTTCATCTATACTTACGAGGATGCAACGAAGCATGTCGACGAGCTAAATAGCCGATTTCCCGGCACCATCTATCACTGGGTGGAATGGGAATAAACGCCTTCGGGCAATTTTTCAATTAGTTCTATCCAGGTTAGCGTGTAGTCAGATTCTTTATATAACTTCATTATGTGATTGAAAGAATGCACATAACATAATGCAGTTGTTCCTATTACAATTGGTAAAAGCCAGTTCATTTGTAAACTATATGAATTTAAAGACGAAACCAAATACGCGGGTGGCGTAATTTCCAATCACGATATCCTGGAGGATTTGCTCCAAAAATAGTCTTTTTAGAAACACTCGGACCCCAGCGATTATTTGGAGTTCTATCTGAATTGACTGCTGCACTATATCTAGGACCCATTTCTCTTGCCACTTCCCGGGCTGTAGCCATCACTGCAGATGCAGAGCTGTGATAATATGACCGATATTCTTTTATTTTTAGCTCTTCTGCTCTTTTAGTAATCCATTCTCTGGCTTCTTTTTGAAGTTGACGTAATGCTTGTTTGTATTCATTCTTGCCTGTTTCATATTCTTCTCTTGCTGATTTAACTCTAGGGTCTCGCTTTACAGCCAAAAGGGTTGTTCGCATTAGACCCTCAATTTCTAGTTTCTTTTCCGGAGACTTATCTTTATTACAGCTTGGACATGCATGGCGTGTTTTGGTCAGAACAAGAATAATACACTTTGTATGAAATGCATGACCACACTCAAGCTTATGGCAGGTTTCTGTTCCTTCCCCCGCATCATTGTAATCTCTCATATCCATATCTTCATAGCATATGGGACAAGTCATTTAAAGTATTAAAACGGATTCAATCTAAATTCTTGTTTAGAACTTAAAATGGACCCCCCCAAAACTCGCAGAGAAAGCAAGAAAGACCAGAAGGAGAAAGCCGAAGGCAAAGATGGCAAATACACACAAAAACATATCCGGTTGGCCGAAAACCGTCGGCTAGAACAAGTCCTTCAAGGGAAAAAATCAAAGAAGTCTTGAATGTGTTAAACGATATGTTCGTTTCCTATCTCGATTCTTGGTATACCCGGTCCCAACTTTTTTACATGTCTTTCCTTTGTATGTCTTTTTAGTACATCCGGATTTATAGTATGCTAATTGTTGTGCAATAGACTGTATAGATTTTTGCGGTTTCATCTTTGAGAACATAGAATGAACTGATTCCAAATATGCTGATTTTGAGTGAAAATCAGGGATGTGTATATGCTTGCGAAACTTAGCAAAAGGAAATGAACCCTTTAGAATTACCCAAAAAGTTTCGTGGTCTTTTACTTTTTGTTCTTCGGGGTTGAAGTTGTAAGCAATACTGTATAAGAAATCACGTCCCGGTATCTCATGGGGGTCTGACTTCAAAAGAGCATCATACCGTTTCTGGATTTCTTCAAATGGTGGAGCGGGAAGTGGTAGAATACATTTGGGGTCTTCAGCGTGTTGCTTAATCAACTTCTTGTTGACCTTATTATGAAATATATATAACCAACGCTGTAGGTCTCCATGTGGTTTGCTTTGTTTCCAGAATCGTTGCGCAGATGCCCGGCAGTACTTACAAGGCAGAATAAACGGCATGATATCCAGAGTTCCTTTAGCATACAATCCTCCTTCAGCTGCTATCAAATGCAATAGTTGCCAACCTGACGGTCCCCAAAATGAGACATCCATTAATCTTTTGTGTGAAAAGAACTAAATGGCTGGTGTTGAGAATCAGGTACTAGTCTTTGCTTTGGCGATTCATGTAGGAATACTGTTGAGTAACTTTTTTAACGCTCTGACGCGGGACTTAGTGTTACCTCTGCTGTCACCGGTTGCGACAGAAGAAGCTGGTGTTTCAAAGCTAGTTATACAGGTCGGTAGTATGAAGTTCAATATTGGTGACGTGATTGTTCAGACGTTAAATCTGTTTATTGCTCTTGGTGTTGTGTATGTGACACTTCCATATATTAAAGAATACGTTCCTATAGCCGGTCGTCGTTAAAAATCTTTTGGATAAAGTAAATGGTCCGTCATCATAAGAAAACTAAGAAGCATTCTAGACGTCGCCGGATGCGGGGAGGTGGTGAATGGTTAAAGCCTTGGACATGGGGTACACAAACTCCCGAGCAGGTTGCTGCCGATGCAGCTCCTGTGGTTGATGCTACAGTTGGTACTCCTACTGAGCAAGCTGCTGCACTCGGTGTAGCACCTGCTCCTCCTTCTGCTCCTGCCGGAATGGCGCCCGGTGCTGTTCCTCTAGGAGGTCGTCGCAGACGCCGTACTCGCAAGAATCGTAAAACTCGCAAGCACTAGTCGACCATTCTGAAATTTGTCCAACCCCCAGCAGGATACTTACCAAACTTCTCTGTGACTCGCTTGACTAGGTCAGACACAGATAACGAGAGATTCTCATTAGATAGCTTCCACTGCTTGAAGACAGACTGAAGCTGAGTCTTGAGCACTGCTCGGACCTCATCACCAGCCTTGAACTCCTCAGTCTTCTCCGAGAGAAACCGAGCAATACCATCCGTGTCATTGCGATACTCAGACGTGTACTCCAGAACCTTTCCGGGAGTTGGCAGCTTGTGAAATCCATTGCCTTCCTTGAGTGTTGTAACAAGGAAGTTTAGGAATGGCGTCGCCCAAGCTACTGACATAACAGAGCCTTGAATTGTTTCGTCGATAGGATAATGATGGGGTTCACATGGCTTGTCTACGAATTTAGAAGTATAGTTGACAACAACCAGACGACGCCAAGTACCGCCATCGGTCGTGTTAATCTCAGGCTTCTCATTACAGGCAAGATGAAACTTCGCCTGAACCTCGAACTCACAGCCTGACTTGAATAGGTCACGAGCATACATCTTCTCGCAAGATGAAATCTCCTTCATGAGTCCGGTATTCAGGGCAATCTTCTCATCGGGCTCCTGCATAGTTACGAAGCGACGACCCTTGAGACGGATAACCTCCGGAGCCGCAGCACCAGACTTACCACGCTTCTGAGTGAAGAGTGAGATTGGTACAACGGCTGCATAATCACCAAGTGCCTTGGAAACCAAGTTCATCAACATAGACTTGCCGTTAGAGCCAGAACCGGTCAGAATGTGAAACTTCTGAGCCTTGTTACCGCCCATCAGACAGGTTGCCAGGTGCCGCATGAAATACATGCGAACCTCTGGGTCAGGAAGAACCTGATTGATGAATACCTGAATAGCGGGCCATTCGGGATAGTCGTAATAGTTGCGTTCCGGGTCATAATCAATCTCAGTGCTGAAACTGATGTAATCCTCTGGAAGGCCATTGCGGAATACAAACTTGGATGTATCTGTCATATCCAGAACGCCATTGTTGAAAGCAATTAGGTCTTTGTTGGAATCAACCTTCTTTGCAAACTGCTGGTCAAAGAAGAGCTCGCGACACTCCTTCATGACATTGTTTTTGAATGTAGTTGTCTTGAGCTTGGTATACATCTTCATGAAACTGGTGCGCTTATTCTCACGCTGGCAGTAATCGCATACACCACAATCTCCCTTACCTTCCGTAGTACAGCTCTTGCCCTCCAGCTCAAGTCCCATGCGATTTGCACGCTTGAAGAACTCCTGTGCAATCTCTTTGGAAAGCTTTAGCTGAAGGTCGATACCACAATCGGTCTCTGCCCAAATGTGGCCGGACCAGCGATACCAGACATTCTTACCGAAGTCAGCGCACTTGTAAGAATCACGAAATTTGGCATAGATGAGAGATGCAACGTCATGCTCTGTGCCGGAGCAAGCAGTTACAATAAGACGCTCTACATTTCTGGATTCAATCTCAAGATAACCGTCAAAGTTGTCAGTGCGAGACCAGAACCGGAGAGTACCAAGTCCTACGCGGTCACCATCATTGCGGAAGGTCATTCCGTTCCACTTCTGGATACAGTCTGCCTCATTGAACTTCTCTTCATACTGAGCGCTGAAGTCTAGAAAGACGTCAAGCAAGTCAGGGTGGATATTGTGAAGACATAGACCAACCTGAAGCCACTCAGAGTAACCAGTTGCACGCTCAAGCTTGAGGTTCATGACGTGGTCTTTGAGGAAGTCTTTCTCTTCTGCTTCAAGAGGTCGTACAATTCGTCCAGCAGGAGAAGAGCCACGAGAGCTAGGCTTCTCGCCACGAACAGCTGGGCGTCCGCGTGCGGGAGTCATTGCCCGGCCACCAGAGATGCGAACCTCTGGAATGCCGGAATATGTTGTCTTACCCTTCTCTGTCATGGGCGTCTCATCTTCTTCCTGACGGCGAATAGAGAGCTTACGAATCAGAGCAGGGGTTACAGCAGGGACAGCTGTGTTTACGGAAACCTTGCCTCCCTCGTAGTTGACAATGTACTTGGTCTCATAAGGGCGCGAATTGTCATCACCCTTGCGTGAACCATAAAGCATCCAGTTAACTGAACGCTTGACAACTGCCTCATCATATACCTTGTCCCAAGTCTCAGTGAGAGGTAGGTCAGGAAAGAATGAAGCGACTGTCTTCAGCAGGTTACGGCGAACAGATTGCTCGACCATAGAAGTTGTACAGACACCGGGAACTACCATATGGATTCCGGATTTCATGCGGTTGCCCTTCACGTCGAGCGTGGGCTTGCGCTTCTCCATCACATAGACTTCAACCTTTGGGGGAAGTTGAACGTATTCTGCTACAGCATCCATATATGCCTTGCAGAAGTTCACAACTTGGTCACGAGTGTGTTGGTGTGTTGTGATATCGGGCTTGTAGATGAAGTCAAAGTCGACTCGAAGGGAGCCAATCTGAGTATTCTTCTCTACTAGGTGAACGTGGTCACCATCTAGAATGGATTCAGTATATAGGTCATAAAACCGCTCGAGGTCCTCATCTTTGATAAAGAACTTCCCGCCTTTTAGGCCGGTATGCGTGAATACGCTATCGGACTTGTTTGCAGCAAGAAACTCACGTAGAGTCATCCGGTCAGCCATTCGTATTTGAGGTTGAGACAATTAGTTCCAGGGACGTCCGTTTTTAACGCAGCAAAATGGAATTATTTTTTATAGAAAACCGTCTTTTACATCATTCACAATGGCAGAAGCTGAAAATGCGATGCTCAAGCAGCAACTTGCGATGTACTACAGTGCAAACTGTGGACTGAACCAGCAGGTAGCTTTTCTTCAGAGCGAGATTTACCGTCTCCAAGGAGAGGTGACCCGTGCAAAAGATGAGGCGGCCGAGGTGACAACCAGTTACCAGGCGCTTCTCAAGCACGTCTACGGCATCCGGCGGGCTGCAATTGAGGCAATCAAGCGGCTTCCATATTAGTGAACATACCCCGAAAGGGAATTTTTAAGTTAATCTAAAACGAATCTACACGAAGATAACATAAAGACACTAAGAAATGAAGTTCTGTCCTGTCTGCCGTAACATGCTTTATGCAATTGATGAATCTACAAACGACGAGGGAGCTAAGTTTGCTGTTCTCTCTTGTCGCAAGTGTGAGTATACTGAGCCGCTATCTCGCGATAACCCGGTAGTATATGAGCACATTCTGCGTGAAGACAAGTCTGACCGTCTTGCACTGAACCCATACCTGAAGTTTGACCCGACACTTCCCAGGTTTACTGAGATTGTCTGTCCTACAAAGGATTGCCCTTCAAAGCATGGAAAAAAGGCTGATGTCGTTGGTGTCAAGATGGACGCCAAGGACCTCGTCTGGATGTATCAATGTGCAAATTGCGATACTACTTGGAAACAGAATGCTCGAGCTGTGTAAGAGCCTTCCATGATACGGGAAACTTCTCCTCAAGGAGTGACCCAATCTTTTTAGCATACTCACGAATCTCCTTCTGTGCGTGAGGGTCATTACGAAGACCATACAGCCGGGCATATGCAGCTAGACTTCCCGTTTCAATAAATTCAGTCATCATACTCTGCGGTAGAACACAGCGCGCAACTTCTGGTGCTACGTTCTGTGACAGCAGATGATTATATAGACTCACACAACCATCCGTATGATTTTTTACAATGGTGTGTAGATAGTCTGAACCTTCTACCGGGACATCCTTACTTCCTTGCTTTAGATTGGCATCACGCTGGCGAAGGTCATCCGATGAAGGGACCCAACACTCTGGAGGAGTATCAACATATCTACGTGAAACTTCATTACGTGCAAAGCCAATTTGGTGGCGAAACCATTCACGAGCTACAAAGATTGGCATCTTGAGGCGAAACCGGAGTTGAGGATGAAAGAATGGGGAGTTGTGGTTGTGCTTAGCAAGGTATTTGATTAGCTTTTCATCGCCAAGAGTCATCTCATGGGATTCCTTAGCAAAGGATACCCGGGCAGCGTTGACAACAGTCAAGTCATCACCAAATACTTCAAGAAGTTCTACCATTTCTTATAGAATGCTTGTTCCAAGAAAACGGATATTTACATAGATTCTGGATAGATACTACAAATGGACGAACTACGTGAATCATCAAAGCTATTGCATCCTGAAGTTCTACCTGTTACTCGTCAATCAGTTGAGGAGTCACAGAAGGGAAAGCGTATTACGCTTCCATACTATTCTAAATATGAATATACAGCTCTGCTAGGAACTCGTGCACAGCAACTAGCAGAGGGAGCTAAGCCTTTGGTAAGTCTGGAGGGTTTGGTGGCATCAGCGCCTGACTTCCCGGTAAATCTTGCTAAGAAGGAAATTTTGGAGCAGAAGTTGCCTTTCATTATTCATCGCCGCCTACCAAACGGTGTATCAGAGTACTGGTCTACGATGGAACTTTCTGTGATATGGTAAAAAAACATACGGTAAATACAAAAATGAAGTGGGCATATGTATTTTTGTTTTTCTACTTTCTGTTTTTTATCACGTTTACCGAAACCAAGTATGAGGGTAGAGTACTTGACCCTATAGTTAAAGCATTATTTTACTCTGCTATGATTTGTCTACAAGTTTTTATTATTTCTCAGTATCATAAGTTTTAAAACTTTCTGTGATTTGGTAATTAATCCTACGGTAAATACAAAAATGAAAACGAACGACATTATTCTGTATTACAAATTTTTTACAATTGCACTGATTATTGTAACGATTGAGTCACTTGAATTGATTGACGGTATTGGGTTTGGTTATGATAGCGATAAGTTAGTACGAGGTCTTGTGCGCGCCGTATGTTATTCTGCCATTATATATTTCATCATGAGTGCTGTAGCCTATAAGATTGGTCATACAAAGATTTAATCCCCATTCATATCACGTTGAGTTTCAGAGGAAGGAGGAAATACTAACATTTCTGGAAATTCAGGTTGTACAAGAAGAACAGGAAGGTCGTGAGTAGCTGTGCCATTACCAAATTGAAGGTCGATGCTATTTGCCGGGTCGAACCGGGCTTGGTCGCGACCAACTTCTAAGTGAAGCCGGCGAGCATCAGACCTAGGCCAAGTTGTCCAGATAGTTTTTAGCAGATAGACTGAAAGCAGTCCTGCTACAAGCGCAGAGGCATGGTACTTATAGCAATACATCAGGACAACACCACCAAGGATTAAGGCGGTTGAGAGAGGTCTTCCAAGAAATAGAAGACCTTCTAAGGCTCCGGGAGATTGAGTTTGAGTGGCGAGCATGACGGCAAAGATGCCAATAAGGACGAGTGCACCTCCTAAATCTTTCTTGTTCATTCTTGTATGTTGCGTAGAAAATGGATATAGACAATGCTATAGAACAAAGAGTAGAAATGATTATCCCTATTCGTTGTGTGTCGTGTAACAATGTTCTTGCTGGCAAGTGGCTTACTTACCTGAAAAGGGTGGAGGAGCTAAAGAAGAAGGATGGTCGCCCGGCAAACGATGAGATGCAATACCTGACCCAGACAACTACCAAGACGGCAGAAGGTAAGGCTCTAGATGAGCTGGGCTTAGTACGTACGTGTTGTCGTAGGCATATGTTGACTCATGTTGACTTGATTTAAAATCCCGGGAAAACACAAATGTCTTACACAGACTACCTCAAACGTATGGTAATAAACAGTCCAAAGGTAATTGATACACAGATGAGATTGCCGGATGCCTCGTCATATACTTGGCGTAAGAAGCTTCAATCTACCCAAATCAATCGTCGTACTGACCACGTAATCAACAATTCGCAGGACACTCCTGCTCCGAGACTTTTTAGTCCTCAGGTGATGGGGTATCGTGGTTCCGGATTTGGTGGCAAGGTACAAGATGCTTCTAGCTTTACATTATCTCGAGGAGCTCATGCCTTGGAACGTGATACCTTCAGAGCTGCAAATGGAACAACACGTGTTCGTACGAATACCGTATCTGCTTCGGGAGGATGTCTTACGCGTACACCTGCTTCTCAAGTTATTTCGGAGCTTGGTAATGCAGAGTACCAGTCATCAGGTGTCGTAGAAGAAAGTCCACTAGCTGGATTAAATATGGGTTACATGAGACAGAGAATTCAATTTACAGTTGTCGCTGGGCAAGTTGGACAGTGTACTTCTGAATTTCATCCTCTTACAAAGTCACACTTTGTGGATACAATCCCGGATGTGAAGTTTCACAAGTCTGGAACTGCTCCTCAGATAGTTGGAACGCAGACTCCTGGCGGTCGCCAGAATGTTCAGAACCGAATCAGATGTACAACAACAAACACGTCTGGTGTTGCCAAAAGTATTGCGGTTGATGCAGTAACCGGCATTGGTCTACAAAACCCGAAGGCACATACCCCCTTTAACTCATACTCTGCACCCCCAAATAACGCACATCGGTCTGTTCCGAATCGAGTGCATGGAGCATTTGTTACAAGTCCTACAGGTCCTCAAGTTGGTGGACAGACCAGGGGAGGTGTTCGTGCAGATAAGGTTGGAGGAGTTTCTGTTGTTCAAAAGGGAGCAATTACACACCGTGGATGGGGTGGACGTACGCGTATCCCTTACCCTTATCTGGGTCGTGAAGGTGTCCAACCGGCCGCACCTGCTCAATTAAAGATTAACGACCCAAATCACTACAAAGTTAGATAGAAAAACTTGTCCTTTTCGGACAGAAAAACGGATTAACACGTTTCCAGAATTGATATCATTACAAAATGGACCTGCCTGACGATTACATCGCCGAGCCGCTGGCATCTCAGTACCCCGACAATGTAGTCGAGAAGTTCGCAAAAGCGTTCTCTCGACTATCGGCGTACGATGGACCGGGCTACTGTACGGTCTCCTTCTCACGGCAATTTACAGTGGTGAACTGCATGTCTGACTTGGACATGTACAAGCCAATTGTTACAGGAATCTTCCTGGCACTTGTGCTTCACATCATGATTACCATGCTTCGCAGCTGTTGCTGCTGCCGTAAGTAATACGCCTCCGGGCAATTTTTCAAAAACGGAATAAAACTCTTACTAAGTCTATCTGGATTACTTAATGTTTAATGTACCTAATGTTCGTATCATTGCTATATCCGCGACATACTTCAGTCTTTACTGGTTGGTCGCTGCGTCGGTTACAGAATCACCGATATTTATTGGATTACTTATTACCACATGGTTAGTCTGCGTATTTTGCGCGGTAATCATTTTAGATGAAAAGCAACAGCTTAACAGTAATAACTTAGTTAAAGAAAATGCTCCATGTTTACCTGTATGACCACTCCTTCGAAGAGTTGCGTCAGAAGGCTACCATAGACATGTCAAAAATTCAGACAGACCGCTTAGCAGACGAGTGTGACAACATCGTTCAACATCACAAATCATGTATATTATTTTTTGGTTATCTAGATGTTGGTTGGATGTTGGACCCTAAACATGAAGCCCGGATTCGCAATGCTATTCGTAAGTTTGAGGTTCATATGATAACTTTTCACATTGAAAGCATTCCCCACGCGTGGAAAAACGAAATCGATACTCTGTATGTCAAGAATAGCAAAGATGGACACGCCAAAGCTATCAACGATGGTAGTGTTGTACACACTGAATCTGAAGCTTAAAACCGATGCTCTACTGGAACGTCTTCCACTAAATGAAGGTATTATTAAGGTAGAAAAGCGGGGAGTCCTACGCAGAGGTGAGAGTTCTCGCGATAAGATTCGCCGCCGGTCTAAGAAGAATGAGAAGGCAAGTACAACTGGATTTGGTCACAACTCAATCACTATTGTGATGATGAACAATGGCAACGGGACTGTTCCGATGAAGGAGATTACGATTAAGATTTTCCAGAACGGCGTATTTCATATGACCGGTGTTTTGGATGATAGTTACGATAAGTCATGCATTGCAATTCTTCTCAAGACAATCTGGGATGAGTGCCACGACTGTATTACAGACCCACCTGAGAAGTGGGAGGTTCTTCAGCGTCGTGTTGTATTGATGAACTATACGACTGAGTTGAGCCCAAAGACAACAGTAGCTCGAGAAGCATTGTACAATGCTATTCGGGGTCATGAAGGTATTGTGACGTCATATAATCCGGATGTATATCCTGGCGTTAAGATTCAGTTCATGCCATCTAAGTGGACTGCAAAGATATTCAGAACGGGTAAGATTATCCTGACTGGAATTACAACACATCCGGATTGTTTGCAGTTTGTTCAGGAATTGAACCTTCTTCTAGCAAATTCACTACCTAAAGTAAAGGGATGATAGGATTACTTATATGTGGACCATCAGGAGTCGGTAAGACATCAAATGTAAATAAGATGCTCAAGAATGCCGGAATTAGTGCAGAAGAACTGATTGGCATTGACCCGGATAAAGGCAAAGAAGAAACTCATGAAGAACGCTCTAAAGCCGCTCTTGAGTTAGTTAAACATACAATAGACAAGGGTCATAGTTTTTACTATACGGCAACATGTGGAGGCAATAAGATAGTGGATGGTTTGATAGCAAAGATGAAGGAAAAACATTATCGGATTGTGATTGCGATAGTGTATACAACGTTGCCAACTGCCTTAGAACGAATCCGGAAACGTACTCATCAGCCGGTTCCAGATGAAGTTGTAGAAGACTTACATGCTTTTTTCAAGACTAAAGCAGAAAGGTTTATGAAGTTACCTGTTGAAATCTACCTGTATAACAATGAAACAGATTTCAATCTACTGCTAAGCAAAAAGAATAAGAAGATTGTATGTCGAGGAAAGGATGATTTTTATTTTGATATCTCACGTTACTGTGGCGGTAGTAGCTGATTGCTTTGGTAAGGCAAGAAAGTAGTCTGAAAGAATCTTTACATATACGAAGATACCGATAACAAGACCGGTTAAGATTACCATCCACCAGAAGAGAGCATTTCCATACGTGAAATATTTATATGCAAAATCCCCTGGCTCTCCGCTTGGTAGTTTATCTCGTACGCTTGCTATGCCGAGTCCTGCGAGAAGAACGAAGAAGCTTGCGGCGGTGCCTGACGCTATTCCGATGGTTACGGCGTCTGACATGTTTCTTTGTCTTACTTCTATGTTTTCGTCTGGCCCCAATAGCCGGCTCTTCGCTCATTGTTTTTCTATCAACAGCCAGACGTCTACGTGTACGACGTTTTCCGCCAACCTTGTATGGTTGACTACCAGCAAGGTTGTCGTATACAGCCCCTGCTTTGAGTTGGTTTGCAATTCCTATGAGGTTTGCATGATTTGCAGCAAATGATACTCCGGGAATAGAGCCTCCTTCAGGGGCGGGTGGAACATTAATTACTGTTCCTCCTCCGCGCATTCTTACACCGGCAGCCCTTGCATCGCTTGCTTGTTGAGCAATTGTAGCGGCTGTCTTTGCCGCGGCGGCGTTAAGTAATCCTCCCGGAACATTGGAAGGCGTACCCTTGAATTCAGTAGGAATTCCTGCAGCAACTTGCATTCCACTTGGATGAACTGTCATTGGCGCTGAATTAGCCATCTTAATGTATCCCTGAGAAATAAGAGAAATGACAACCTTGAGTGCAATTCAGATTCAAGCGATGGTTCGTGATATGGATGAGTCATTCCGTAAGTATCGTAACATTAAGGAAAGCAATCCTGTACTGTGGGCTGAGAAGATGAAGACAGACAATAAGAAGCTGTTTGACGAGTTTCCGACAATCTTTAACATGCACATGAACGGCAAGCTTGACCATACCTTTTTTGATATGCTTCAGCTGAAACGTAAGATAGAAAAGGGGGAGATGACGGAAGATGAGGCATCAATTGTTGTTGGACAGAAGTTGTTTAATAAGTATGTTGACCCGGTAATTAAGAACCAGCCTGCACCTCCTACACTTTCTTATGAGGAATATTATAAGAATGTGGCGTCGTCCAACCAGAACGTGCAACGGCCCGATTCCAGTAAGTAATGTTCAAGTAATTAGTGGAAATACATATCGGTCAGGCCTAGGAGTTGGGATGAGTCCTGCTATTAAGAAGGCTCCTCAAGTCATTTATCGTCCGGGTGTTAGATACCAGCAACCAGTCTGTTGTCAGATACAGTATGTAAATATACCAACAACAGACACAGTAAGTTATGAGGGAGGAAAACCTTAAGTATCAATAAAGATGGCTGAAATAGTAACCCTAAAATTTCGCAGAGGAACTACCAATGAATGGGTACAATCTACCAGACCATTGGCACAAGGCGAACCCGGATTTGATATAGTAACCGGAGGATTAAAAATAGGTGATGGAACGAGTAGCTGGCAGAATTTACCCGGCTTCTTTCCTTCTGCAAATTTAGTAAATTATGCTGCAGGAACAACTCCTATTTCAATTGGTTATCAATCCAGTTCTGGTGTAACAGGAACTGTAGCAGTGGGTGGCGAGGCTGGCAGTGTTACTCAAGGTTCTTATGCAGTTGCATTAGGACGCCAAGCTGGATTTCAAAATCAGGGTAGTGCTGCCATTGCTATGGGAATTCAGGCTGGATATGAGAATCAATCTCCGGGTGCTGTAGCTATTGGAGTCAAAGCCGGGTATTCTGGACAGGGTATAAATGCTATTGCGATTGGTACTGGGGCTGGTACAGTGAATCAGGCAGATAATAGTATTATTCTGAATGCCTCAGATGCTGGTATTGCTGGACCTGGTCAGTCTGGTGCATTTTATGTGTCTCCGGTTCGTAATGCAGGTTCTTCGTATGTAATGAACTATAATCCTACTACATCTGAAGTAACATATAGCCAGCAATTGGGCTCATCGTCCGAAATTAATGTACCTAAACTCATTAGTGCACCATTTGATTTTCCACAACTAATTGACATGAATACTTCTAAAGGGGGTAGTACACTTGATATATCATTTTTACTCGCAACAATTAAAACATTTCCATTATTTGCTGAAGATAATTCCCATCGATTTGATTTCAATATTCGGTGGAGATTTTTAAATAGCATACCTAGTACTGGGTTTGTAACATTCACATTGAGGTCACCTAACTCGCCCGCATCTTCAATATATTTTGATATTGAAGACATCGCAAAAAAATCAACTGTACTCGGTTTGGATGCTTTCTTTGATAGTGATGTTCGTCATAGGTTTAACAGTGCAAACATTTCAGCATCCGGTGATTTACTTGACTTAACTATTTATTGGAGTGCTGACACTGTTGGTCAAACGATTGTGATAGAATCTGTGGAATTAATCCCATATAATACGACGCGTGTTACACTCCCAAACAACCAAGTAAATTATGAAGAAACAAACCTATCTGATTTATCACAACAACCATATACCAGAAGTATTACCCAAACATCTTTTTTTATTTATGGTACCGAATTCCGATTTGCTCACTATTTCAATTTGAATCTTGATGGTGAATTTACATATACATTTGAAACAATCAGTGCAAACTTAAATGACGATGGTGATAATGATACGTATATATATTTATTCAATACACAAGACAAGGCCTCATTTTCAAGCGCAAATCTAGTCGCAAGCGATGACGATGATGGTGAAGGGTTTCTTGATAAGTTTACATATACCGGAACAGTAAAAAATTATTGTCTAGTAGTTTCGACTTATTATCCTCTAATCACAGGAACAGTTACGTTACAAATTACTAGAGCTTAAACTCATCCCGGAGAGCCATAAGAATCTTGCCAAGCCGGTTCTGACCCTTCCACTTTGTTGGGTCAGCTGACTTATCTGTATTCTCTGATGTTCCGATGCCCCAGAACGAACTGCGAGCATCAGCTTCACCAATTTGCCTATCACCTGTCTCCAGTAATTGCTTCTGTAATTCTGGATGCTGGACAAACTTGGC
>Ga0066180_10000113_pt1 | contig 14877 bp, 14 predicted proteins | sample LauGreSBDMM110SN_4_FD_59338 | JGI IMG/M metagenome (GOLD analysis project Ga0066180, IMG submission 59338) | Freshwater lake microbial communities from Lake Michigan, USA - Su13.BD.MM110.SN (version 2) (version 3) | ecosystem: Environmental > Aquatic > Freshwater > Lake | place: Lake Michigan... | reverse complement strand
TGCCTGTACGTTTGTCATTCACGAAATCTCCTTCGTAGACGTCACCATCGGGCCAGGTGAGTTTTCCTCTGCCTGTACGTTTGTCATTCACGAAATCTCCTTCGTAGACTCCATCGTCTTTGTAAGTCATTTTTCCTATACCATAACGCACACCGTTCTTTAAATTTCCTTCAAATAAGTCTCCATTACAATAAAGGATCTTCCCTGGTCCAGACAACGCTCTCTTCAACTCTCTCTCAACAACAGCACCTTCGTACATGTCACCATTCTCCAACGTAAAAGTAGTGGTCCACGGTCTCTTAGCTAGGACAGAAGCTTCAGTTTGTTCCAAGATATTATCTTCAGAAGAAAACATAATTTTAAAAAAATGAAACTTCTGAATATATGTCACCTTTCAACTTTAAATTGTGAGTCAGTCATCTTTGAGTACAAATTATACACAATATATCAATTAAGCTAGGAAAGCACATCTTTATCTTATAGTCTTTTTTAGGAAAAGTATATAAAATTGTCCACCATCTTTAAACATAACGTATAACATTTAAACGGAGAGGATTCTCCCTTTACCCGGAAAAACAGCTAAAATCGACCACTGTTAGATTATTCTCTCATAAAAGTATTAAAAGATATGAGCCATGAATAAGAGTGAGTTACCTCTAGAGCCAGCACAAGAAGAAAAACGATCGAAACACGAAGAAGACAATCTGAAAAGGGACGGCGAAGGTTAACGCGGTTTAAAAAGCGTTTCAACAGTATCCGAAAAAATCCTCTACTCGTTCCTATCACAGTCGTTCCTTTACTCCTTTCTGCTTTCACTCCTTTTAGCTTCGGAAAATTACATACAAAAGTGTTATCTGCACCTTTGAACGCGTCTTCCTACGCCAAACAATGTACGATGAAATCCGATTGTCCTCGTCAAAGATCTTGCAAATTCGACAGGTTTCGTCCAACGTACGATAAGGAAGAGAAGAAATGGAAGAGGACATACCGCTGCATGACAAAAAGCGTTTCCATGCCCATCGCAGCGCATGATACGATAGAAACCGATGATGAACGCGCGTTTGCCAAATTTATCTATGTTTCTCACAACGGCATATTCTACGAAAAAATATATAGAGATACATATGTCCTTGTGACGAATCAAGAACTTCTGCGTATACTAAAAGCAAAAGGAGAAGGATTTGCACAGATTAAGAATGCAGACGACTACTTTACTGTCGAAGAAGAGTCCATTGTCGGTAGACTTCGATCATTCTTCGGAATTACGTTAAAAAGGTTTACATCAAACCTTCGCCATGCTGTTAACAAGGGCGCTAAACGTGTCTTCTTGCAACGAAAGGAGGGTTTGTAAAAGGATCTGATGACCAAACTCGCATGAAAAAGATCGAGATTGAAAAAAGGATATAGAGAAGAAATTACAAATAGGCGAGAGCAGGATTTCAAAAATAACTCCCAGTGCTTCTTTTTCTGCAGGATAAACTCGAATAGATTGTTTTTTTCAGAGTTTTGTCGCGAAACAGAACAACCCAGTGATGTAAAGCAAGAAAAAGATAATTACAGATTCGTTGCACATTTCTACGAGAGTATCATAGAGTGCACCTGCGATGCTCGAAGAACTCACACTAGGAAAGTACCATGCTTTGAGGTTAGGAGCCAGGAACGACAAACGTAAAACGAACTGAAAGTTGGTGTATATGAATGTTGTTAGCAGAAGCATGAAAGCTTGTGCAAAATAGAGATATTTGTTATTCTTGTCCATAGTTGGTGTGAAGACGGGTGATTTGATGACATGCATCAGTAATAGAAAAATAAACATTTTTATGAAGACGGGCGAGTCCATGATGCAAACAAAGACTAGAAAATACAAGAATAGGATAGTATTGACGCTAATTTGAAAACTATGGTCTCCTTTTGTTAGATTTAATCCTACTAGAACGAGAATGACGACGAGAATAACGAGATGGGCGCCAGCAAAGATGAGACTGATATCTTCCGGTTCTTGCCACAAAATAGGAACGATGGCTACATTTTGAGCTCGTTTAAAATCAAGTCCTAAAGGTTTATTTTCGATTGTCTGATCTGCATAGTTTAGATAGAGTTTCTTATCCAATGAATATATTTTCGGAAGACTGTTTTTTTCGATCTTGCCAACAAGACCACTTGCGAAACTTCCTGCCGCTGATTTAGAAAGAGCTGCTATTCCTGAGAAACCACTTGATATCCCTGACATACCGCTCGATAATCCGGACATACCTTTTGAATACATATCTTTTACAGATGAAAGAGACATTGCGATCTATGTGTGACGTTTGAGGATGTGTAAGGATGTAAGGATTTAGTGCGCACTTATTTATTGGGTGTCGAATATTTTTTAACTTGTTGAACCAAGACATGTCAGGTTGTATAAGAGGGCAGTTGTATAAGAGAAGGGAAACGAATTTAAAGACAGTAATTTTTATAGGCGTTATCAGTCGAAAAACTTTTCTTCGGTAGAACGCGTAAAATATATTTCTCTCTGCTACTATCAAAAAAATATGTCATTGTTCGTATCACAGGAAACCATGCAGAATACCTCGAGAGATTGTAAAATGGAGATGAAGACAGTCCAGGCGTCGATTTTTCGGATTCTCATCGAGGCTCTCAAAGAGATTCTTCCGGACGCGAACATCGAGTTCAATCCCAAGGGTATGAAGATCATGACCATGGATTCATCCCATACGGTGCTGGTACATCTTCGACTGAACGGGTCGCAGTTTGAACACTATTATTGCCCAGAGCGAATTGTCGTAGGTATCAACATGTTGAATTTGTTCAAACTCATCAAGACCATGAATAACAGCGATACTCTCACTTTGTTCATCAAAACGGCTGATCCGAGTCGTATTGGAATCAAGATTGAAAACGGAGAGAAACCCACCGTCACAAATTTCAAACTGAATTTGCTAGATCTCGATGAAGAAGTCATCGATGTGCCGCCTGCGAAATTCGCGTCCGTTATAAACATTCCTTCCGGTGATTTCAAGAAAATTTGCACGGACATGAATAACCTATCGAGTCTCATTGAAATCAAAAGCGTATCGAATCAGCTCATCTTCACATGCAAGGGAGAATTCGCTCACCAGGAGACAGTCATGGGCGAATCTTTGAGCAACGGTATTTCGTACGTGGAGAACCCAGGTGAATATGAAATTATCCAAGGGGTGTTTTCTCTGAAACATTTAGTTCTCTTTACCAAATGCACGAATCTTTGCAACTCCATCCAAATGTACCTGGAAAATGATTATCCTCTGATCATCGCATACCAAGTAGGAAGTCTTGGTGAAATTAAGTTTTGTCTTGCGCCCAAAAAAGCCTAGAAGATGGAGGCAAGGAGGAATTATGATGAGAGCGCTTCTTACTCCATGAGAAAGGAGGGAAAGAGCGAGCCAAGCCAAAGCGCTTACTGAGATTTTGATTTTCGGCACAAAGTCTTTTTTCTATTTGCGAGCATGTGAAGAGAGAGCACGCAAGAATTGTACCCAGACATTCTTTTCGACGTGTACCTCCTTTTGATCATTGGGTAAACTTTCTCCAGCGAGAGAGACGGATTTATCATCTTCTCCCGCGTGTACTCCTCGACAAGAAACTGGTCAAAATCCGACTTTTTGTTTTGTAAATCGCTCTTCTTGGCCCCACCACTAGTCGTACAAATGATTTTTTCGCTGCTGCTTCTATCATTACTCCCATTGCTGCTGCTGCTGCTGTTGTTTTTATTATGATTGTTGTTGTCGTCCATGTTCATTTCTTTCCTTTCTGTCTTCTTTTATTATAAAAAGATATTTTAAAATGTTAACTTAAAGAAAGAGTGCGTTACAGAAACATCGAAAAAGTATTTTTTTAAAGCAGATAAACATGCCCGAAATCGAAGAAAAGAACAGATATCTGAGCAAACTGAATTCTCACCCCTTTGATGCGCGCATTCAGTTCTTTGACGATGGTCATATTTACGAAGTGGATGGTCAACAAGGATACACGTCCGTCACCACCGTTGTGTCCAAATTCCACGAACATTTCAATAAGACCAACATTTTGAAGAAAATGCGTGCTTCTGGCAAACTGTTTCGCGAAGGTCAACGATACCATGGAATGACCGACGACGACATCGAGCGCGAATGGAGCGAGAACGGGAGAAGAGCCTCGGAAGCAGGAACCAAGATGCATTACAACATCGAGTGTTTCTATAACAACAATCCATTTCAAGACCCAGAGATGATGGAAATAAAGAAACATTTCCTCAACTTCCAGAGGGAGCACGTGGAGAAGCAAGGATTAATTCCCTACCGCACAGAAATGTTTGTCTTCGACGAAAACAGAAAGATTGCAGGATCAATCGACATGTTGTTCACAGATACTTCCGGAAATTTATACATCTATGATTGGAAGAGAGTGAAGGAATTGAAAGAGACGAATCCATTTGCAAAGATGAAACACCCTTTCGGACATTACGACGACTGTAACTATATACACTACTCCGTTCAACTGAATATCTACAGGAGAATTCTCGAATCGGTGTACGAAAAAAATATAGCGGGAATGTGTCTCGTCGTCTTGCATGAAGAGAACGAAGACTTCATCGTGAAATCCGTTCCGTTCCTTGAGAAAGAGATGGACGTAGTGATGGATTCGCTTCTTTTACAAACGCAACGATCACGGGCATGATGAGCGTAGCAGATGAAGTGAAAGGAGAGATAGCATAAGTTTATTGTATATTAACCCCGAGCAGATAGAAATGTAGTTTCTCTAAAACGAAGGCTCTCTGAAAAACAATTCCTCGTAATGTTTCTTGAAGATACCGTTGATAAAGTTATACATTTCCTGTACTTGTTCATAGCTATTTGCACCAGTGATAATCACTTTCCCCGTTTGAAAGACGGAAATTGTTCCAATTTTGCAATCACCGTCTCCTTTTCCGCGACCCTTGCCCTTACAGCTCTTGACACAGTGGCAGATACCGTCGCCGTGATAAATTTCGTTCCAAGAATATTTTACTTTCACTCCAGGATAAAGCTCGGGGTCGTAGCGACTTAGACACAGGGAGTATTCGTTGATGATGAGAAGGAAGAGTACTGTGCGGTTCAGACGGAAATGAATCGTGAAATCCGTGTTCAGCATCACTGGCAGAGACGAGACAAGTTGAAGATCTGGATCGATCGACGCACGGAATATCTTCAGCAAAGCTTCGTCACAGATCGTGAGATCTGCAACCGATTTCAGTCCAGCAATTTTTATCTTTCCATCTTTGAAGACGAAACAGTTTACGCGTTTGGTGTTGGAGACCTGCTGCTGCTGTTGAGGATGCTGTATGTCTTTGTGGACATCAACAACCTGTTCTTCCTCCTGCAAGGACGGAGAACGAACAGGAGATGGAAGTGGAAAAGGAAGTGGAGATGCTAGTGGATCATCTTGAGAAGGAGTGAAGTTCAAAATGAGAGTCATCTGATTCTGGAAACAAGAAGACACCGATGTCGACTTTAGCCCAGCTTTGGTCTTTTCCAAAGCCTCTATGTCGTTCAAATGGGGTCTTTTTCTGAATATCTTGACAGAAGATACGCCTTCCTTCAAATTTGCCAATCCCTCGGGACGTATTCTCTCGAAACATTCCACAAGATCAAACTTCTTATCGAAACACATCAAGGAAGTAATGGTCGATATTCGAAGTGGAGACGGATCCTTGTAGGCCGGAATTTCTTTAAATTTCATCATGGATTCGTCGTCTTTCTTTCAAAAATGTCAAGATTCTAAAAATATAAAGAAAAGACAAGGTTACATCTCTTCTGTGTGCTATTTCTTTAAATCATTTTTTTTGCAAAGAACATGTGCTGAAGGGTGGACGACATTTTTTACAAATCTATGCGTGAGTGCCACGAAGGAATAAATTTGAATCTCGTAGTCCACTACGAAGGATGCATTGTGCTCGATGTCGGCTACGAGCTGAGTAAACTGCAAAAAGACTTTCTCGTTTTTTTGATCGAAGAAATTTTGAAACAAAAAGTTGAATATGTATCTTACCCACTCGATGAAATCTTGTGAATTCTCCAAAATTTCGTTTGTAAGAAATGCGACCGATTCTCGAATGGAAGATGATTGCAACAAACAAACAAAAGCGTTTGCATCTAACTCCACGTTGTTAAGCAGAATCTTATTGATTGACGACACCGAGAAAGTCCCACAGCGAAGAAGAATCGCTTGCAACGAGTTCACCATCTTGCGAAGATCGCCACCGAGAACGATATACAAATAATGACACGCAGAGTTTGAATCTTCTGACTCCATCCCTTCTTCATGCAGAATTCTTAAAAGACCCTGGCAGGTCTCTAAAACGGTCAACGGGGGGAACATGATGCACACGACTCGAGAGAGAAGCCGAAGTTGAAGCGAATAATGATTGTTGCCGCACAGAACAAAATATAAATGCTCCGAAAGCTGCGATAATCCGTCACATACTACTGTCTGCATTTCGTCGGAAAGCATATCTACCTCGTCGATGAAAACCATTTTTTTATTCCGATCCAGAAATAAGTTCTGTGAAGTCGCGAACTGGAAAATTCTGCGCCGAAACATCTCCACATTCTTCTCGTCGGAAGCATTCAAGTGCAACATCATGGAATTCGTTAGGTTTCCATAAAGAGCTCGCCCTAGAAGAAGCGCGACGGTCGTCTTTCCTGTCCCAGAAGGACCATATACAAAGATATTCGGCAAAGTTTTTGCGGATATGTACTCGTGAAAGACACCAATCAAACGATCGTTCCCAATGACTTTATCAAAGGTGTCCGGTCGATATTTCTCAATCCATGGAATTTGCGATGATCTCTGTGAGCTCGCAAGGAGATGATTTGTTCGCATTGTTCGCTTTAGTGATTTCTGCTGCGGATTGAAGCGTAGCGGAACTCAGAAGAGGGAGGAGATTCTATGAATAAAATTTCTTTATACTTATATTTTCACTTGTTTGCTCTTCTTGTACTTGAGAGAAGTCTTCTCGACCGTCGGCCGCTCTTTGAATAACATGTTCGTCACCTTCTGCATCTGCTCCGAGCTACAAGTTCTCGACAAAACATCCGAAATGAAACTTTTGCTGAGAGGTTTCTGACGCTGAGTTACATTTAGAACCAGCTGTTTCTCTCTTAAATCAAAATGTGGAATCTCGTGTGATAACATGAAAGTGGTGATCGCCAGATCTAACTCCTTCTTCTTCTCTTTGCGTTCTTTGATTGCTTTTTGAAGAACTTCTATTTCCGAATGATACTCTAGCCACTGCTTCACCTTGGGCTGGATGATATTTGCAGCTCGCTGAATTTCGACTTCTTCATACTCGCTATCATCCTGTATAGCTTGTTGTCGTGGAAGAACTTCTTCTGTTGAAATTTTCCCGACTCTTGTCTCTCTTTCTTCTTCTTTCGCCGCAGAGGAGGCAACAAGGCTCAACTCACCACTCTGATCACTCCGTCTACCTCCTACTTGAGATTTCTGAATTAACCATTCGCTTTGAAGACGATGAAGAGTTTCCAAATTCGTAGTAGTATGACTCATTTGAACTGCGATGGAGATCTGACGCAAATCTAATGAATGTATCACGCAATATGTGTTTATATAATAATTATCATTATTTTCTTAGTTGCAAGGAAGATAGCTATTCATGTCATTGCGCAACTGTGCTATCGAAGTATAAAGATCGATCGTGACGACAAGAAATACCCACGATAGTAACGTAAAAGCAAACACTACTACCCGCATGGTGTTATCTTCGATATTATTTTGCACGACCATTCCAACAAACACACACAAGATTGCGGTTAGGAGAACTACGAGTATAGTTTGAGATACTTTCATTTTTTTTTTAATTGCTATATATTTTTACCAAATAAGAAGAGAAAATATATATCTAGCTAATGCTCGGATAAATTCTCAAAAGAGAAGTTAGACGACCTTTTCTTCGATCAAAGCTAGTATCATCCATGATCTTTACTGGTGTTGCTGTTGATCGAACCAATATGTGCGAGCAACGGAAGAGAAGAAGAAGAAGATGATGATGATGAGATCACTTCGTGACGTGACGTTTGAGAAGCATGGCAGACATGGACTCAATGTCCATAGTCCCGTCCTTCTTTATACCCATCAGTTTTCTTAGCTGATCGTCTGGAGAAACATTCGTTTCAGTAGTCATGAGACCCTTATCCTTGATGTATTCTTCAAGAGCTCGGACGACTAGATCACGAGTTACTGTATCGCGATTCAAAGGAACGTCGTTTCGAAGAACTTTCAGGAATGAAGCAAATGAGCGAGATATTCCTTTCTTAACGTCGCCTTCGTCAGAATTGCTCGCTTGTTGCGCCTCTGATGCCTTCAAACTCGCTGTTTTTTTGATCTCCTTCCTTCCTTCTGCTGCAGATTTTCTTTCTTTTTTGGATTTTAACAACAGCTTTAAAAGAGCATCCTGGTCTTGTTTCAAAGCAACCAGATGTTTTAAAGCGGATGCATAATTGAAACTCATCGAGTCAGCAAGACGATCCTCCTCGTCCACAGCGGTAGCAGATGTAGAAACATCCATAGCCATAGTCACAACCGGAACAGCAACCGGATCCGATCCAACATGATTCTGCTCTAAACTGAGAGCTTCAATCTTCTCTTCAAGAGATTTCAGCTCTAAACCATGCAAACGTTCCTCGCTCTTTTCATCGAAGGCACTCGCGTCGTTAAGAATAGAGTTGGTAGGAGCAGAAGCAGATGAAATTTTCTTTGTGGATTTCTTAGGAGGCATGATGAAGGATTCTTCGATTAGTGAGACTTTCGACTTCTTGAGGTATAATGGTATAATGCTCTACTCTACATGAATTTTCACTAATTTTAGTATCCACATCTTTCATTTTTTTCCTTGTATACACAGAATATTTTGAGCGCGTGAGATAGAGTCGTGCTTTTATGATTTATTCTATTTAGAAGAGTTTCAAACAAAAAGAAGAAGGAGCTAGTGAAGATGTCGACGGGGACAGAGAAAAATGACAGCAGTGGCGACAATGATGCCTCAGCTGCTGCTGCTCCTTCTTTCGCCACTACTGAAACTCGCGGAAGAAGAAGAAGAAGCAACAACAGTAGCAACAGCACATCAGAGAGATTCATCGCAATTCCCTATAATACGGCAAGAGACGAGAGCTCTCAAGATCAATCAAAACAACTGGAGAGCTTGAGAGAACCCATGGATAAAGTCAAGAACACAATGCAACGAGCGGAATCGCAGAGCAAACTGCTCCTGATGATGAACAAAGACATGAAAGACATGTTTCTCGTCTTCACAAAACTTTGGATTCTTTACCAGAGAAAGAAAAACGACGAGAGCATTCTCATCAACCGACTCATGGCAATCATCGAAGAGTCCAATATTCTAACAAACGAGGAGATGCAAGCTCTGGCTCAAGAGCAGAATGCAATCATGACCGAAGTGCAGAACATCCATCATACTATCGATGAAGAATTCTTCACCGAGAGCAATCCGCTCTTCCAAAGTTTAGCACCCGAAGAAAAACTCTTTCTGAAAAACAGAAGCGAAGAGAGGGATTCTCTTCTCCGGCAGAAATTGGCAAGTATAGGCCTACGACCACAGAGCGCCCTGAGAGATTTCAAAGAAACGATTCCTGCTCGTTTTCTAGAGTTCATGCAGGCCTACTACCAGAGTCAATACACTGCAGATCAAGCGCAAATTATCGTTTCAAAACTCAATCCAACCATCAGCACAGAATTCATCAAACTCGACGAACTCTTCAAATTACCTGAATTTCCAATTTACCTTCCTCAAAGAATGGACATTCCACTCATTAACGTCCTCGTCGATATGTTTTATGCGGAGGTTTCGATCAACGACTTTTCTTCTTTACAAGATCTCTTCTTGGACAACAATCGAGCATTACGTAGAATTACAGAAGAAGTCAAGTTGGATACTGTGACCGATGACTATCGTTACGGAAGAAGTAGTGTTGTCACAAAGACAATGAATGCAGATACTGTTCATTTGCTGCGATTCGTGAATACCACCAATGAGAACGGTAGTAGTAGTAGTAGTGGTCGTGGACTGGCATCAGCGAAGCGCAACGAAGAGTTTTACTATGTCTTCTGTCACAAAGAGTTCTCAGATAAAGAAGTTATTTTCTTCCTTCCTCGGGACCAGTTTCACCAAAATAGCACGTATGTGCGAATCATCACGAACAATGAAGAAATCAACAAAGATCGTTTTGCCTTCGAGTATCATACACGTGCGATGCAAACAGAAGAAGGAACATTTTCTTGTGAATTCGACAAAGGTATCTTGTTTCAAGCAGCACCTCGTGAAAGAAGCAAGGAGTGGATCGATTTATATATACGTCCTATTCCTCCAAGGACCAGGGTCAACGCACTTTCTCTTGTACCGAGCAGCCGATCGCTGGATTTCATCATTGCTTGCTTATTCTTCTACGGAAAACATGTCGAACTCCAAAAAGGGCGTCGCGAAGCCGCAACCGCCTATGTCTCCATTCCACAGAGAGACATCTATAAGAACGGAATATTTGATCCGAGCGTAGACAATCAAGTATTCACCGAAGTTCTTGAACCAAATGTATGGCTGCAACTCCTTGTTGAACGACAACAATCCAATAAAGTCGTCGAAACTTTCATACACAATTTCTTACGCTCAGTCAATAAAGAAAGTTTCATCAACGCCTGCCAAAGCGAAAGTCTACAACGACTCATTGTATTACCTATCGATCTACAAAGCATGCAATCTTTTCTATTGCCCGTTTGGTATTACAGCAACGGAATTCACAAGTCGCGGTATCCATATTTCTGCTATCCTACTTTTGTTCTCGGGGCTCATGAAATTACAGGAGAATTCCAAAAATATTTTAGCATTCTCAACATTGCTGATACAGAGATCATGAGATGGAACGTCTTCTATAACACGTTTTTTGGCGGTCGAATGAATAAATTCATTTGGGAGTATTATTCTGCGGAGACAAAAGGAAGATTTAATCAGTTTGTAAGACTGAAAGGTCCAGAGAAACCTGAAGAAATCATGACGGAGGAAATGAAGCAGTTAAAAATATATATAGATTCCTGCGAAGATTCGCCTTGGATGTACAAAATCTTCCGCATCACTCTCGCCCTCATCTTCGCTCTTCTTCTCGTGAAAGAGACAGAAAGTGTGAGTTTCAGAGATTCTTACGAAAACATATGCATGCTCATAGCGGAACTTCGTAACTATTCTAGATCTTTGTTTGAAAAATATTTTCAAATCCTCTTCCAACCGAAAACCTCGGTACAGGACCTTGCATTGTCCATTAAGACGGCCTTTGAATATTCTATCTTAAAAATGAGAGGTTTGGGAGACGTGAACGCCGTCAAAACGCTTCTTCGTAGATACCAGGAGTACCTCTTTCGAGGGTATGATGAAAATGATAAAGTCTTAGTAGAAAAAATATTATTTGAAGAACTCGACAAAAATACTGAATAGGCAAAGTTCTAAACATCTTATCACTATAAAATGAAAGAACTCGTAAGTATTTATAGACTCATCTATCGCTAAGTAAATAGAATGCATCATTCAAGTCGATTTTCCAAGTGCATATATTCAAAAAGGTCTTTCATGGAGGCAAGGAAATAAGCAATTCAAGCATCCACTGCTACAATTCTTCTTTCTGACACAGAATTTTTTCTTCTTCTTATGCGAACGAGCTCAAAATTTGCCTCGTCACGAAGACTCTCTCCACAGGATCTCAAAAACAGAGTTATTCTATTGCTTTCTGAAAAATAAAACGATTTGGATCTCTTTTGAATCTTCTCGTGGATGGTTTCCACCATGCGTTTAAGGCTGCTCTGCTGCAGATGCTGCGTGAGGTCTGCAAAGTATTCATAAAGACGCGAATCAAGCAAATTTTTGTCGTGGAACAGCATTCGGAGTAAATATCCATCCAGAGCAACAATATCGTCTAAAGCACTTCTCTTTGATTTCAAGTGAACATGCAGGAAGAATCTCTTCGCCACGTAAGAGATACGAGATTGCAATTCGCGGGAAGGCGTCTCGTATATTATGCTGCATATATGAAGAAAAGATTGTGTCGAACGGCTACTGTAATCGCTCAGTCGATCATGAACGACGTCACTGAGCCAGAGAAATACGAAAGCGGATGCACTATAAGAATCGGCTCTGTACAGAAGCATCGTCTTCAATTCCATAAAAAGCGACTCTTCGCATGAGTGCAGAAGAATCGCCATCATTCTTCGCAACTCAAGCAACATCACAGGCGTTCCGATAATCACGCTCGACTTGTTCATCGCGTGTTGTGCCGAAGTAGTATTCCAGACATCCGGGTAGAATGCATAGGTGGACATAGTTAAAAGATGCAGGGTACCAGGATTCCCCTTTCCATTTTCTCCATAGAATTTTCGAACGAGACACAAGTACACCTGTGGATAATTCAAACAGGAAAAAATTAATTTCAAGAGAGCCGTATCGTTTCTAATGATCGCATCAAATGGTTTCTGATTCTCACGCGAAAGTGAAGATGACCTTGTTTACATGTAAGAGGAGATTTGGTGAGAAGAAAAAGAATAATACATGATGACAAAATCGAAGAATTACTTGATGAGAAGATCAACGAAGAAGTCGACCCGAGCGTCACTGAATCCTTTCTTTTCCAGAATTTCACTCAACGCGTCTTGCAGATCCATGAAAAACTTTTCAGAGTCTCCGACAGAACTCTTTGTGAAAGAAGAAGAATCGTCAGGCAGAGCGAAGCACGATTCTCGTAGATTGTAGGCGAAAGAAAAAGAAGAGTTTAGAGTCCTGAGAACGCTGAGCCATGATTTGTAGAATTTAGCTGGCTTCCACTTCTGTGAAATATAGTTGATGCTAAAAACGAGCGATTTCATAAACATGGTTCTCACAACTGATCCTGCGCAAATGGCATTCACTTCAGTGGTCATGGCCTGCACTTGTGACATGGAAGCATAATGAGAGCTGGAAAAGAACTTCTTCGTCTTCTCCACGACGTCGTCCAAAATAGTTTTCACTTCAACACTCTTCGCATGACGTAACAGAGGTCGAGAAACAGCAAAAGAACGCAACGTCTCGTTCTTCACTACGTCTATTGACAAAGGAAACAAGTATCCCTCATAAGTTCGAGGTGATCTAGTTAAGTTTCTCGCTCGCGTCTTCGACGTATCTGATCGACGAGTATGCAAATGAGGAAAATGAGACGAATGCGAAGGCTGTGATACTTTCGAGGATAAAGTTGTCGGCTTCTTCTTTTGTATACACGAAGAAACTTTCTTTGAATTCTTCGACATTTGCGGGGATGATTCTTTTGATGCTCTATGTGGAGAACTGACTGGAGAATTACTGAAGATCGTCTGCATTGAGATTTTCGTCTTCTCCGGCGAGATTTGAGTTCTTAGAACCGCTTGAAATTATGGCGGCTCTTCTTATCGAGTGACGATGTGTCTATTTTTTTTTCTCTTTTTCTTCTCCTATCAAAAACGCATGTTTAACCCTTTCTTCAGCAGGGAAAAAACACCTAGACATCTGACCACCTCTTGTGAGTCCACTACTTTAACTTTTTTTCAAAGAAGAATTTTATATCGACTCTACCCGGTGGTCAATTTTTTCATATTATTCCTGGCCTGGTAAAGGGTTAAAAAAATTATCTATGCTCCTCCTGTTGCACCTTCTCTGCCATACCGAAAAGACATATCTAACAAAAAGATAACCATAATACCTAAGAATAGACCTAGTATCGTGTTTCCTACGGATGCAGCGTAGTTCATGGCATTACTACTACTACCACTTCCGCTGTTTGTGCAGGCGACCTGTTGTTGCTGAATCTGGTTGATTTTTGTTAGCATCGCGTCTATTTTTCGCGAGAGCAAGTCGATTGTATTCTTTGCGAGCTTAGTGGATGTGGTTTCTTCACTTGCGACTTGAAGTGATTCTGCAGCCACCGCTTCTTTCGAGGGGGGTAGAAGAGACTCTTCAAACTGCATATACGTATCCACACTTTCACCATCCAGTTCCATTGGAGCGATATTCTCCGACTGAAATCGCGAGCGCACATACCCTTCTTCCTCTTTCTTGCGATTGGCCATGGCGATGGCGTTGGTCGAGCTGATTTTCTTCTTCACCGCGGAGGATTTCTTGCGAACGCAACCCTCATCCGTCCCCCAAGCTTCTTCTATGGAACAATACATTTTCTTCTAATGGAAGATATCTACAAAAAATGGGTATCTGGTAAAACCTCGTTTCTAATAGTAAACAAAAGAAATAATTACGACTTGTTAAAGCGTATCAATCGGACAGACGGAGAGAGTAGAAATTTCATCCTTTCACTTGTTTTTTTTCTCCTCGAGTAATAAATAAACAGGGGAAACTAAAATATCTTCATTTCTTCGATTTGCAAGAGACAAACATGCCGATCAGCTCTGAAGATTGCAAACCGAGAAAAATGAGAAAATTCTATGGTGTGAACCCAAAATCGCCCACCACAGACCCAAATAACCGAATCCAGCGGAGAAAAGCACAGTCTCTTTCCATGAAAGATAAAGATCTCATTGTACTGAATTCGCTTCCTTCGAAATTTCAGGCTATTCTGGAGGAAAAATTAAGGACTTTAAGATCTCAACTCAAAGCAGGCGACAAATCGGGGCTGAAAAGTGGCGATTATGACAACAGGATAACGGATGAAGCAAACAAAGTTTTCCCTCTGGAAAAGACTTCGACGTATCTGCAAAGTGCCGTGTCTAACATTGAACCTCGCCTGAGTGAACTCATCTCCAATACAGAATTGAACATAAAAGTCCGACATGACGAGTTGCTCTTTC
>Ga0066180_10000112_pt1 | contig 14908 bp, 2 predicted proteins | sample LauGreSBDMM110SN_4_FD_59338 | JGI IMG/M metagenome (GOLD analysis project Ga0066180, IMG submission 59338) | Freshwater lake microbial communities from Lake Michigan, USA - Su13.BD.MM110.SN (version 2) (version 3) | ecosystem: Environmental > Aquatic > Freshwater > Lake | place: Lake Michigan... | reverse complement strand
AAATATGACTGATATATTACAAGATGAAAGAATTAAATGGATTCGTCAACGAACAGTATTAGCTTTAGATATTCCAACTGAAACATTTGATGATTACTTTAAGGAAACATTAGAACGAGCACGTTCTGCTGGTATAGCTAGAGATAATTTAAAAACTTATTTAAGTGATAAATGTGCTGCTGGAACTACTTTATTTTTTTCTTGTAATAAATGGACAGAAGAAATTACAGGTATTATAATTATTAAATTAATTATTATTATTATTAAATTAATTTTTATATTATTATTATTTATATATAGTTGAAGAGGAAGTAGATGTAGTAGATCAACCTATTGAATCAGTTTCTGTTGCTGAAGGCAATGAAGTTAGTGGTGAAAGTGCTACAAAAGAAGGTGAAAATGGTGATGCAAATACTGCAGAAAATGTTGCCTCTGAAGAAACAAAAGGAGATAAAGAACCAGTAGATGAAGAAAAGGCTTCAGCTCCAGTACCAACTACTGATCAACCTCCTACTGAAACAAATAATGAAATAGCACCAACAGCAACTGGTGAAGAAGGGGCAACTGATGCTATGACTAAAAGTTCAGTAGTAGAAGAAGTTTCAAAGAAAAAAATGATTGTACAAAGACAAGTTACTGTCTCTAAAAGTATTCTATACATGGGTTTAGAAATTATGACACCTGATATGTATGATAAACCTACTGCTTTTTTTGTACGTACTACAGATGGTGCTATACCAATGGTTGTAGGCCCTCAAATTATGGAACATATTGAATTTAATTTATTATCAGGTGATGTTTTATTTGGTATAGCCAATATGATTAGTCAAATTTATGTTCCAGTCATTCAAAAAGGAACTTTAGAATCCGATGCAGAATTAGTTGTAGCAACAGGGAAAAAAACAACTGGTGCTGCACCTGATGTTTATCGACAAGAACTTTGTTCAAATATGCTTAAATTTGAACAGCAATTAAGGCATGAAGTACAGCAGTCAAGAGGTGATGTTAGATTAATAATACCTAATATAGTTATTACTTCACCCGAAGCAGCACTTGATGATATCACATTAATTAATGAAATTGAATCGACAATAGAAGATTGGACTGCTTCAATTGCTGCAGCAGTTGAGGCAGAACATCAGAAACCAAAATCTGTTAAAAATCCTATAGCAGAAATTGATTTCTGGCGAGATAGAAATGCTAATTTAAGTGCTTTATATGGACAAATTAATACATCAAAAGTTCAACAAATGCTTCAAGTTATGAAGTTAATGGATAATCCTCAATTAAATGGATTTAACTTTCATTTTTCTGAGCTTTCTAAACTTTATCTAGAAGCAAAAGATAATGTTAAATTTTTAACAACTTTAGAGAGACACTTTAGACATTTAATAGATGATCCATTTCAAACAATTTTAGCTACTATGCCATCTATGATTAATGGTCTACGTATGGTATGGGTAATTTCAAGACATTATAATACAGATGAAAGAATGGCTCCTTTAATGGAAACAATAGGTGAAACATTAGCTGGACGTGTAAGAGATGAAGTAAGATTATCAGATGTTCTTGTGATGGACTATCCATTAGCGAAAGGTTTGGTACAAGAAGCTAAAGATGTATTAACACATTGGAGTGAAAATTACTTTCGTATGAGAAAGCGTATTGAGGAGAGTGGTTCAGATCATCGTTGGGAATTCGATCGCAAAGCTCTCTTTGGTCGTACTGATTATATGGCTGAGATATGCTCAAATATTTTGGAAATATTAGATGCATTAGAACAATTTAAAGTGTTCCTTGGTCCTGAATTAAAAGCAGTAACTGGTGAATCTGGTGGTATTGATGAAGTATTAAAAAGAGTTGAGGCTTTAACAATACCTCTGAAAGTTCCATTTGAGGAGAAAATATTTGACAAATCATATGAAAAGCCTTGGGAAGCTATAATGAAAAAATTTCGTTCTAATGTTATAGAAATTCAACAAATAACTGAAGTTTTCATTAAAGAAAGTTTTAGAAAGTTACGATCAGCAGAAGGTGCCTTTGAATTAGTTCAAAACTTTCAAAAAATTGGTGGTCCAGAAGTTACACCTACTACTGCTTCTAGTGGCTCTACATCTTTTAGTTTAAAGCAGCAAATATCTGGCAGATATAAAGATATTTTAGAGCAGTATATTAGAGAATTAGATTCAATCAAAACAAAATTTAATCATTTAAAAGAACGCCCTCCTTTATATAAGAACTTCCCACCAGTTGCTGGTGCTATTTCTTGGGCACGAGATTTATATCATCGAGCAAAAAGGCCTATTCTTAGATTTAAAAAACACAATCTTTTAGATGATGAATTTGGAGATAAAGTTAAATTGAATTATCTTGATTTTGCTCGTTCAGTAGATTCATATATAGCAGACTTATATAACGATTGGGAGAACAATATAGCTTCTACTGCTACAGAAAAGCTTAAAGGTTCTGTATTACGCTCAATAGCACAATATAATGTAGCAAAAAGTTCTGATAAGGATGCCAAAAATGCAGCTATTGATACAGCATCTTTTGTACTCCCTCCTCCACCTTACAGGGTTAGCTTCTCACATGAACTTAAAATGATTATTAAGGAGTCTCGTTATTTGGATAAATTAGGATTCCGTATCCCTGAAGCTGCCTTGAATGTAACTTTACAAGAGAATAAATATCAAGAAATTGTACGATCATTAAATGCTAAATTACATGAATATGATCGACTCATGAGTACAATGAAACCTATTGAGAAACAACTTTTGAAAGCTAGTATTGATGATTTGAATGCAAGTATTAAGATTGGCTTTTATCCTTTAAATTGGACATCTCAACGTTTGCATGCATACATTGAAGATCTTAGCTTAGCTCTTGTTCGTTTTGGTAGTGTTATTTCTCAAATTCAAAAGAATGCTGCAATGATCGAAGACGTAATTAATAAAATATCTGCTACATTATTGATACAAGCTAAGGATTTCACTCAATCAGATGGTACTATAACTCCTTTTGATGTTTCAGAATTTTACGAAATTATAGAGCAAAAGCGTGTTTCTCGATTAGAAAATTTAGTAACAGAATATAATTCTATAGGAGAGTCATTTTTAATGAAAGTAGAAGAAGTAGTCGCAAAAACTGCAACTGGATGTAGTCCTATTCTTGCTGGATATTATCATTATTGGGAAAAATGTGTTTTCAATGCAATTGCTCAAATGATAATAGGCTCTATGGCAGCCCTGTTGGGTATATTACCATGTAAAGACAGTACACCACTGTTCAGAGTAAATGTTTCATTAAATGGTAAAGAGTTATCTGTTTCACCACCTTTGACTGAAGTTGATAAGATATTGACCAAGAGTATTAGAAACATGGCAGAATCTGCAATGTATTTTGTAAGATGGATGCATGGTACTTGTATTCAAACAGAACCTCAAGTAATTAATGATGATGATGAACCCTTCATTTTCAGCTTTTATCAAGATATTTCACAAAATCCTCAAGTTGTAAAATTGGCTTTAGCCCTTAGTAGTCAAACTAATAAAGTTTATTCTATCACAAATAAATATCTTGATGGTTGGCGACGATATGATAAAGTTACAAATCTATGGAACCCTAAGAGGAAGCAACAAATTGAGAAACTTAGACCAACTTGTACAAACTTAAACTCTGCTATGAGTTATTTCCATGGCATAAAAGAAACTGTAGAATCACAGCCTTCCATAAAAGACATTGAATTTCTTCAAATTGATGTATCACTTGTAGCTCTTGGTGTAGCAAAGCAAGCTGAAATATGGAAGAATGACTATGGTGATGTCCTTTTGTCAACATCTCGTGCCATGTTCAAAAAGGTTCAAGATAAAATAACAATTTTAGAAGAGCAAGTAGCATATGAAGCATCAGATCTTGAACAATTGAAGTTTGTATTAAATGTTGTAGCAGATATTCAAGCGATGACACAAGATATGGAGCTTGAAATGATGGATATTTCTGAGCGATATAGAACTTTGATGAGATATAATATTAATGTGACATCAGAAGAAACGGAGTCTGCATTAAGTATAGAAGCAAGATGGAAACAGTTATATATTGATAGTAGAACTCGCGATCTAAGGTTAATAGACACAAAGGAAAAATTTAAAATCGTAACAGCTGATCAAGATGTAGCATTTAGAGAAGATTTATCTAATTTAAGGAAAGATTTTTTAGATTCAGGTCCTGGTGTCTCATCAGTAACACTAGATGATGGCGTGGAGCTACTTCTAGAGTACAAAAAGAGATTAGCAAAATTAAATAAAACAAAAGCAGAGCTAGTCAATGCACAGAACCTCTTTAATTTGGATGTAAAACCTTATCCTCTACTAGTCCAAACTCAATTTGAGCTTGATCAATTGGATAGAATTTATAGTCTTTACATGAATTTAAAAGGATTTCAAGAAAATATGGCCTCCATGTTATGGGGTGATCTTGATATGACAGCACTCCAAAAAGGTGCAGAAGATTTTGAACGTGATGCAAAAAAGTTCCCAAAAGAGCTTAAAGAAATCTATACCTTTAAAATGGTTGAAGGTAAAATATTAAATTTCAAAGAAGCTTTACCATTAGTTGTAAGTCTTAAAAATGATGCTATGAAGACTCGTCATTGGCAGAATTTAATGGATACTACTGGTGTTACATTTGATGTTACTCTCAAGTCGCTCACTCTAGGTCAAATTTTTTCAATGGAATTACATAAGTATACAGCAGCTGTTGAGGAAATAATCAATGAAGCTGTAAATGAAGGTAAAATCGAAAATGAATTGGCAAAAATTGAAGCAACTTGGAGAAATAATGCGTTAGTTGTAATAAAGTACAAGAAGGATGGACAAGACAGAGGTTTAATGCTTCGTCCTGCTGATGATCTTAAACTTGAACTTGAAGATAATATGTTAAATCTTCAAACTATTGCTGGATCTCGTTTTGTTGGTGCATTTGTAGATCGTGTCAGAAAATGGGAAAAATCTCTTAATATTGTAGCAGAATGCCTTGAAATTTGGTTTACAGTTCAAAGAAAATGGGCTTATCTTGAAGGTATCTTCATTGGAGCTGAAGATATTAGAATGCAGCTACCTGAAGAGGCTAAAAAGTTCGATGCAATTGACAAAGCTTTCAAAACTATTATGACACAAACAAGTAAGAATCCTAATGTTGTTGACGCTTGTACTTCTGACAATCGACTTCAAACACTTTCAGCATTATCAGATCGATTAGATAATTGCCAAAAAAGCTTATCTGATTACTTGGATACTAAGAGAAAATCTTTCCCTCGATTTTTCTTTATATCTGATGATGAATTATTATCAGTTCTGGGTAGTAGTGATCCTACTGCTATTCAAATTCATTTATTAAAGCTTTTTGATAACGTTAAAGAGATGCAATTTGGTCGTAATAACAAGGTAGTTGATGGTATGTCTTCAGTCGAAAAAGAGGGTTTCGTGTGTAGGAAACCAGTTCCTATAGAAGGTCCTGTTGAAGTCTGGATGACCGCTGCAGAGGATGAAATGCACTCATCATTACAAATTATAACCAAAGAAGGGGTGTTTGTATATGCCCAACATGATCGTACTGAATGGTTGAAATTAGTATTGGGTATGGTTGGTCTTGTCGGTAGTCAAATATGGTGGACATGGGAAGTTGAAGATACATTTAGGCAAGTGTTAAATGGAAATAAATATGCAATGAGAGATTTGGAAGGAAAGCTAACCGGACAGTTAAATGATCTTGTTGCAATGGTTAGAGTTAAGCTTGATGGTATTACCAGAAAAAAAGTTAATACACTTCTTATTATAGATGTACATGCTAGAGATATTGTAGATGGCTTCGTACGTGAATCTGTTCTAAATGCTAAAGAATTTGCATGGGAATCACAATTGCGATTTTATTGGGACAGAGATATTGATGATTGCATTATAAAGCAATGTACTGGTAAGTTCCGATATGGTTATGAGTATATGGGTTTAAATGGTCGTCTAGTCATTACTCCACTTACAGACAGATGTTATATGACTCTTACTCAAGCATTAACTTTTAAGTTAGGCGGTTCACCAGCTGGACCAGCTGGAACAGGAAAAACAGAAACTACAAAAGATTTAGCAAAATCATTAGCATTACCTTGCTTTGTCATTAATTGTGGTGATGGCTTAGATTATAAGGCAATGGCAAGTATTTTCGGAGGTCTTGTTCAAGTCGGAGCATGGGGTTGCTTTGATGAGTTTAATCGAATTAATATAGAAGTGTTATCTGTCGTATCTGCACAATTAAGAGCAATTCAAAATTCATTGATATATGATAAACCTACATGTGATATTGGTATCGGTGGTGAAATGGTTATCAAAAGAGTTGCTGGGTTTGCAATCTGTGGCTTTTTTATTACGATGAATCCTGGATATGCTGGTAGAACAGAATTACCTGACAATTTGAAAGCTTTATTTCGTCCAGTAACTATGATTGTTCCTGATTTTTTACAAATTTGTGAGATTATGCTTTTCTCTGAAGGATTTGAAGGTGCTAAGATGCTTGCTAAGAAGATGACTGTATTATATAAACTTTCAAAAGAGCAATTATCAAAACAATATCACTATGATTTTGGTCTTCGAGCATTGAAGTCCGTGCTTGTAATGGCTGGTGGCTTGAAACGTCAATACGAAGACATGTCAGAAGATCTTGTTCTTATGAGATGTTTGCGTGATAGTAACATGCCTAAGTTCGTTTTTGAAGATGTCCCACTTTTCGCTGGATTAATCAATGATTTATTCCCTGGTATGGACTGCCCTCGTGTAGGTTACGAGAACTTAAAAGAAGCAGCCATGATAGATTTAGAAAATAGAGGATTTAAATGTTCTGAAGAAATTGTTTTCAGAGACCTTGCTGATAAGATTATTCAAATGTATGAAACACAGTTAGTCCGACATACAACTATGATAGTCGGACCAACTGGTGGCGGTAAAAGTTTGATTTTAGAAACATTAAAAAATGCACGACTAGCTGCTGAGAATGTTGTCGTGAAGATGTGTGTTGTAAATCCAAAAGCTCAACCTCTTAAGGAGCTTTATGGTGAAATGGACCCAGTTACTCGTGATTGGACTGATGGTATTCTCTCTTGCTTGTTTAGAGATTTGAATGCCCCACTACCACCAGGTAAAGAAAATGAAATGAGATGGATCATTTATGATGGTGATGTTGATGCATTATGGGTAGAAAATATGAACAGTGTTATGGACGATAATAAGCTTTTGACCTTACCTAATGGAGAGCGTATTCGTTTACAACCATATTGTGCTATGATTTGTGAAACTTTTGATCTTCAATACGCATCTCCTGCAACTATTTCTAGATGTGGTATGGTTTGGGTAGATCCACAAAATCTTGGTTACAGACCTTTCTATGAAAGATGGGTACGCACTCGATTCGGTAATTCTATCACAATTGAGGAAGAAAAGCAGCCTCAAGCTGATATGTTTATGAATTTATATGAGAAGTATGTTCCTAAGTCTATTGATATGATACTTGCTGGTATTGTTGATGGAGAAATGGGTCAAAAGCTCAAACAAGTAATTCCTATAAAGAATATTGACATGGTAAAACAACTATGTTCTTATCTTGATGCTTTCCTTCCAAGAGACGTGACTGACTCCATGGATATTGAGCATATGTATATTTACGCCTGTATTTGGTCATTAGGTTCTGCATTAGTTGGTAATGCAAGAATTAAATATGATGCATATATTAAGAAAATATCAAGAGAAGCCTTACCTGATGGTCTACTATATGATTATTTTTTCGACTTGGAAACTCATCGATGGGATAAATGGCAAACTAAAGTTGCTCCTTATGAAGAACCTTCTCCTTTTAAATTCTATGAAGTTATGGTTCCAACATCAGACTCAGCATTGTACAGTCATATGTTATTCATGTTGGCTCCTCTTAGACCAATTTTATTCGTCGGTGAAAGTGGTACTGCTAAGACTACTATCATTCAAAAATATTTATCGGGTCTTCCATCTTCTGGCTTTGGTAAATTAAACATTAATTTTTCATCTAGAACTACATCAGCAGATGTTCAAACAAATGTTGAAGCCAATGTTGATAAACGTTCCGGATCTATATATGGTCCTCCATCTGGTAAAAAATTAATAGTTTTCATTGATGATTTGAATATGCCTAAAGTAGACACATATGGTACTCAACAACCGATAGCTCTTTTACATTTCCTCATGGGTAGAGGATCGTTGTATGACAGAGGAAAAGATCTAAATTTAAAGACTATAAAAGATTTACAATACATTGGTGCCATGGGGCCTCCTGGAGGTGGTAGAAATAATGTTGATACCAGATTTGTTGCATTGTTCAATGTTTTTAATTTAACTTCCCCAACTGCAGCTGTACTTCAAACAATGTATCATTCAATCATAAGCACACGTTTCCGCGAATTTCCTGGAGATGTAACTTCAGCAGCAGGTAAGATTACAGCTGCTAGTTTACGTCTATTCAATTTTATTATTGAGAAGATGCCTCCGACTCCAAGTAAATTCCATTATATATTCAACTTAAGAGACTTGTCACGTATTTATGAAGGTCTTTGTACTGCTACAACTGATGTCATTACATCTCAACAAGAATTTGTTCGTTTGTGGCGTAATGAATGTGATCGTATTTTCTGTGATAGATTGACAACAGTTGATGATCAAAAAGTATACTTTGAAGAGATTGTAGCAATCGTTAAAGAATCTTTCGGTTCAAGTAGTGACTATGTAATTAAGCAACCGTCATTATTTGGTAACTTTGAGCAAGCATTAGATCGTTTAGCTGAGGGAGCTGAGGATCCTAAGTTATATAAAGATATGGGAGATTATGATTCAGTTCGAAAGATCTTTAATGCAGTTTTAGACCAGTATAATACCGAAAATAAAGCCATGACATTGGTGTTATTCGAACAAGCACTTGAACACCTTTGTAGAATTTCAAGAATTATTTCTTTTCCAAGAGGCAATGCCTTATTGGTTGGGGTTGGAGGAAGTGGAAAGCAGTCTTTAACTCGTTTAGCAGCATATTGTGCTGGACATAAATTATTCCAAATAACTCTTTCAAGAGGATATGGTGAAGAGCAATTCAAAGAAGACTTGAAAGAATTATACAAAATGTTGGGTCAAGGTGAAGTATGCTTTTCATTTACCGATGCTCATGTAGTTGAGGAAGGTTTCCTTGAATTCTTAAATAATATGTTGACTACTGGTATGGTTCCTGCTTTATATGCACAAGATGAAAAGGATGGATTGTGTAATACTGTCAGACAAGAAGTTAAGCATGCTGGCTTAGCTGAAACCCCAGACAATCTTTGGGGATACTATGTTAATAAATGTCGTAACAATCTTCACATTATTCTTGCTATGACACCATCTGGATCAAAGTTACGTCTAAGATGTCGTAACTTCCCTGGACTTGTCTCCAATGCTGTCATTGATTGGTTCTTCCCATGGCCAGCTGATGCACTTCAAAAGGTTGCTGAGTTTTTCTTAGCTGAAGAATCATTACCTGATGAACATAGGGCTGGTGTCATTCAACATTTAGTTTTCACTCATCAAAATGTCATTGTAGCTGCAGCTAGATTTGCTGAAGAACTTCGTAGATACTATTATGTTACACCAAAGAACTATCTAGATTTCATCAGTAACTATAGAAATCAGTTGAAAGTCAATAGTAAGCAAATTGGTCAATCAAAAAAACGTTTAGAAGGAGGTTTACAAAAGCTAATTGAAGCTGCTGCTGCAGTTGAAAGAATGCAAGTTGTATTAGCCGAAAAAATGATTGTTGTCAATGCTAAGACTGAAAAGGTTCAGGCTTTAATTGCAGTTATTCAAGAAAAAACAGCTATCGCAAGTGAGCAACAAGAACAAGCAACAGTTAAGCAAAAATATGCTGAAGAACAAGCTGAAATTATTGTTAAGGAAAAAGCATTAGCCGACGAGGCTCTCATGGAAGCTTTACCTGCAGTAGAAGCTGCATCCAGAGCTTTAGAAAATCTTGATAAAAATGATTTAACTGAATTGAAAGCATTTACTAATCCACCACCAGCTGTCAAAAATTTATGTATGCAACTTGTATGTCTAAAACCAACTGGTGAGAAATTAGAAGAAAACTGGAATGATGCCAAGAAAATGCTTGGTAATTCACAACTTTTACAAATGTTGAAGAGTTATCCAAAAGATGATATCAATGCTGGAATGATCAAGAAAGTCAATAAATATTTTACAGAAGAGTTGACATTAGAGAAAATGCAATCTGTATCAAAAGCTGGTTATGGGCTTTTAACATGGGTCGTGGCTATTACTAAATATTATGAAGTAGCCAAAAATGTAGCTCCTCTTCGTGAGAAAGTGAAGAATATGGAGAAGGCTCAGCGACAAACTGAATCAGAATTAGCAGAGTTACAAGCTACATTAGCTGCTCTTTCGAAAGAGCTTGGCGAATTAAATGCTCAATTCTCAGAGGCCAATGGTGAATTAGATGTTCTTCAAACAGAAGCTGCATTAATGACCAAACGATTGAATGCTGCTAGTCAACTTATTGATGGTCTAACAGGTGAGCGAACTCGTTGGAGTGCTGATGTTGCTGGTTTAGATGATAAAAATACCATGTTGATAGGTGATTGTCTGTTAGGTTCTTCATTTTTGAGTTATATGGGAGCTTTTACTACTGATTATAGGCGGGATATTATTTATAACAAGGCACTCACTGATGTGCAAACTAGAAAAATTCCTTGTTCTGATGGTTTTACATTAGAACAATTGTTAACAACTGATGCCACTGTTCAAGGATGGATTTCAAAAGGATTACCTGCTGATGATCACTCGATTCAGAATGGTATGTTGACAACTAAAGGTTCTCGTTTCCCACTTTGCATAGATCCTCAACAACAGGCAGTAGGTTGGATTAAGAAGACTTATACTGGTAAAAATTTGTCCGTCAAGGCACTTACTGATTCTGATTTTATGAAACATTTAGAACTTGCTATTCAATTCGGTAATCCATTTTTATTTGAGAATATTGATGAAGAATTAGATCCTATGCTTGATCCAGTTTTAGAAAAGAATGTTGTTAAAGAAGGCACTTCCCAAGTTATTAAATTAGGAGATAAACTTGTGGAGTGGGATGACAATTTCCGTCTTTTCTTTACCACTAAACTAGCCAATCCTCACTATTCTCCTGAAGTTATGGGTAAGACTATGATCATTAACTATGGTGTCACCATGGATGGTCTTGCTAATCAGCTTCTTAATGTTGTTGTTGCTAATGAACGTCCAGATTTGGAAAAACAATGGGCTGATTTAGTTACAGAAATGGGTGAAAATGCACAGTTATTAGTTTCACTTGAAGACACTTTATTACGTGAATTATCATCATCTCAAGGTAATATTTTAGATAACCAAGAGTTGATAGCAACCCTTGAAAATACCAAATCTAAGGCTGTTGATATCGGTAGTAAACTATCACAAGCTAAAAAAACTAAAGAAGATATTGGAGTTGCTCGTTCAGTCTATAAACCAGTCGCGAAGAGAGGTTCTATATTATATTTTGCTGAAGCTGGTTTATCATTGATCAGTTCAATGTATGAAATATCTCTTGATAGTTTCTTAAATGTATTCAAGTCTGCTTTGGAAACTGCAAAGAAAGATCAAAATCTTGATAATAGACTTCGTAACATGATTGATACAATCATGAGACAAATTTATGATTATACTTGTACTGGTATCTTTGAGAGACATAAGCTGATGTTCAGTTTCCAAATGACTTGTATGATTATGAATGGAGAAGGTACATTGGAGGCTTCAATTCTTGATTTCTTTTTGAAGGGTGATACATCCCTCGAAGGTGTTGCAGAACCATGTCCTGTATCTTGGTTGGTAGGATCAGGTTGGAAAGATTTATTATGTTTAAGCGGATTACATGATAATTTTGCCAGCATAATCACTGACTTTAAAGGTAATTTAGATTTATGGAAGGATTGGTATGATCTTGAAACTCCTGAGACGGTACCAATTCCAAATGATTATACTACAAAATTAACACCTCTACAACGTTTATGCGTAATGAGATGTTTTCGTCCTGATAGAGTATATAACGCTGTTAAACTTTTTGTTATTGAAATGTTAGGTGAAAAATTTGTTCAACCACCAAATATTGACTATGCCAGAATTTATGCTCAATCATCACCAAAAGCACCAATGGTTTTTATTCTTTCACCTGGAGCTGATCCTCAATCAGATATTCAAAAGTTTTGTGATGAAATGGGTATGACAGCTAGGTTTAAGTTTGTTGCTTTAGGTCAAGGTCAAGGTCCAATTGCAGAACAGTTATTAGATGCTGGATATAAGCGTGGACATTGGGTATTATTACAAAATTGCCATTTACTAGCATCATGGCTAAAGACTTTAGAAAAAATATTAAATGAAATGAAAGATCCTCATAAAGATTTCCGTTTATGGTTAACTACTGAACCTAGTGATCGTTTTCCACTTGGTATTTTACAACGTTCTCTCAAGGTAGTAACAGAACCTCCTGATGGATTAAAGCTTAATATGCGAGCAACTTATAGTAAAATTGATGCTGCAATGTTAGATGAATGTCCACATTGGGCCTTCCGTCCTTGTATGTATGTTCTTGCTTTCTTACATGCAGTTGTACTAGAAAGACGAAAGTATGGTAAAATTGGTTGGAATGTTAATTATGATTTTAATGAATCAGATTTGAACATATCAAGAAGATTGTTGGGTCTTTATTTACAAAAAGCATTTGAAGATAGAGATGAATTCTTGCCTTGGGGATCTTTAAAATATTTAATTGGTGATGCTATGTATGGTGGTAGAGTTAGTGATGATATGGATAGACGTATTCTTAAAACTTATTTAGAAGAGTATATGGGTGATTTCTTATTTGATGATACACAAAAATTCCATTTCTCGAATGTAGGTTTTGAATATGTATTACCTGAATGGGGAGATATTCTTAACTATACAGAAATGGTTGAATCACTTCCTTTGACAAATTCACCAGCTGTTTTTGGTTTACATCCAAATGCTGAAATTGGTTATTATTCTAATGCAGTAAAAGCAATGTGGTTAGATTTAATCTCACTTCAACCTCGACGTGCTGGAGGTGGTGAAGGTATGAGTCGTGAAGATTACATTAGTGCTACTGCTAAAGATGTTTATTCTAAAGTTCCAATTGAAAGTATGGATGTTGGTTCATATGATCTTTTACAAACAAGAGCATTATTATTGAAGAGAAATGGTAATGATATTATTACTCCATGTCAAGTTGTACTTTTACAAGAACTTGAACGTTGGAATAATTTAGTTAAGAAAATGGCTGGATCACTTATTGATTTACAACGTGCATTGATTGGTGAGATTGGAATGTCTGATGAGCTTGATGCATTAGGTGATGCTATATTTAATGGTTTCTTACCTCAAATGTGGAGGAAATTATGTCCCGATACACAGAAACCACTTGGTGGATGGATGGGACATTATACAAGAAGATTTGAACAATATGATTCTTGGATTCAAAATGGTGAACCTGCAGTTATGTGGTTATCTGGTCTTCATATTCCAGAATCATATTTAACTGCATTAGTACAAACAACATGTCGTATGCGAGGCTGGGCACTCGATAAATCTACACTTTATACAGTCGTGACAAAATTTACTTCATCTGAAGGATTAACTACACTTGAATCTGGTTGTTATATTTCTGGTCTTTACTTAGAGGGTGCAGCATGGGATACTGAAAGAAGTGTACTAAATACACAAGATCCTAAAGTGTTAGTTATTGAACTTCCTATAATGCAAGTTATTCCAATTGAAGCTTCAAAAATTAAATTACATAATACTTTCCGTACACCTGTATATGTTACTCAAAATCGTAGAAATGCAATGGGAGTTGGTCTTGTTTTTGAAGCTGATTTAGCAACTAAAGAACATTCTTCACATTGGGTATTACAAGGCGTATGTCTTTGCCTTAATATTGATTCGTAAATAAAATAATTTAAAAATAATATTATGTATATTTGTAGAAAATGTAGTAAATAATAAGATAATGATTAATAAAATTTTTAAAAAAAATTTTTTTAAAAGTAAAAAAATTATATTTAGAAAAGTATAGTACTTTTAAACAATCAAAATATATCATTAATAGATCGGATCATAAACGAATTAATTTAGGTATATACGTTATACAAAGTATTTATTTAATTACCAGCAGGTTCAAGATCAGGCAGGTCATCATCATCATCATCACCGGCATCATCATCACTGTCACCTTGATCTTGACCTCCCATTCCACCAAAGTCCATTCCTCCTCCCTGTAATAATAATAATTAGTAATGATAATAAGTAATAATTAGTAATAATAATAATAATAATTAATTCATACCATTCCACCCATTCCTCCCATTCCACCCATTCCTCCTTTACCTAACATGGCCATCATTTTTTCCATATCCTTAATATTAATTAATTGTATTAGTATTAGTAAAATATATAAATCATATATAACAATTTGTATTAGTAAATATAATAAAAAGCTGCTTTAGATATTGTAATAACTTTTCAATAGTATATTTATTCAATTAATCTTACCATTCCTCCCTATAATAATAATAATAATAATAATCATCATAATAATAAATAAATATATAATTAGTAATAATAATAATATAATAATCATCATCATAATAATAATTATACCATTCCACCACCCATTCCTCCCATTCCTCCCATTCCTGGCATACCGCCCATTCCTCCCTATAAATAATAATAATAATAATAATAATAATAATGTAATTAAAATTTATATAATAATAATA
>Ga0066180_10000110_pt1 | contig 15012 bp, 10 predicted proteins | sample LauGreSBDMM110SN_4_FD_59338 | JGI IMG/M metagenome (GOLD analysis project Ga0066180, IMG submission 59338) | Freshwater lake microbial communities from Lake Michigan, USA - Su13.BD.MM110.SN (version 2) (version 3) | ecosystem: Environmental > Aquatic > Freshwater > Lake | place: Lake Michigan... | reverse complement strand
CCGTCCCATCCCATGCTAGCGATGCCCACTTGGGCTTTTGCCAAATCTTCGTCTGTTAATCCAATGCCATAAAACATTGCCTGTGCAGCAGGTTGTGTGGTATCCTGTGTTATGGTTTTGCTGTACCTATTCAATTCATTCATCGTTGTTTTTTTTCTTTAATTGTATGTTTTAAATGCTGATCGTTGAACTTCGTATGTTGTTTTATCTTCCATTACAAGTGCCTTATATGCCTTTTGAATGATGTGAGAAATGCTTTTCTCCCATTCACCTGGGAATACATGATCATCTATACTTTGCCAACCAATAACTTCCGCTGCAGTTCCACAAAAAAATGCATTGTCTGCCTCACGAAGCTCCTGCTGGGTTAGTTGCTTTTCTTCAACATCAATACCGAAGTCTTTGCATATTTCCAAAACAGTTGCTCTCGTAATGCCGGGAAGTATATTTCCTAAAGATGGTGTTGCAAGCTTTTTATTTTTTTCTATGAATACATTTGCGCCCGGACCTTCTGCTACATATCCATCCATATCCTCAAGCAATGCTTCATCATATCCCTTTCTCTTTGCATCCTGTGAAGCGATTATTGAATTCACATAATGTCCTCCTGCTTTTGCATGTATCATGAATCCTTTTGGATTGGGTCTTTGAAATGGGGAAGTCATGATACGTAAATTCTTCTCTCCTAAAAATGGCTGCATCGGCCATGCTTGGATTGCAATAAAAGATTCAGTATTCAAAGCATAGGTCATATTTGCTGGAGCATAAACCAAGGGACGTATGTAAGAATCTCCTAAGTTGTTTAAACGCAACACTTCATAAGCCGCTTCTATGAGTTCATTATCATTGAAAGAATAAGGCATGTTTATTGCCAATGCAGAATTTTTTAGCCTGTCAAAATGTTCTTTTTCCTTAAAAATTCTATTGATTCCAGCTACTGTTTTGTATGATCGGATGCCCTCAAAAACACTGTATCCATAATGCAATGACTGGCTATACAAATCAATTTTTGCATCAACGGCTTTTATAAATTCGCCATTGTTATAAATCAACGTTTCATTGTTAAAATAATTCATGTTTAAATAATTGTTGATTTTCTAATTTCAATATTTTCACTATGAATAGCATCATTTCTTTTGTTCAAAATACAATCACACACCATTTCCCCAACAGTTGAGGCAAAGTAAAAATTTACAGGGTCAATATCTTTTGTAACAAACTTATTTTGAAGCGTCCACTCTACAGCCAACCTAACTTTTGATGCTTCTTTTTTTAATCCAAAATGTGCAAGCATCATGGCTGCAGAAAGTATAGCTCCTATTGGGTTTGCTATGTCTTTTCCTGCAGCTTGAGGATAGGCACCATGTATTGGTTCAAACAAAGCTGTTCCTGTTCCAGTTGACGACGATGGTAACATGCCTACCGATCCTGCAAGGATACTAGCAACATCACTTAAAATATCCCCAAAAAGATTTTCAGTAAGCAATACATCAAATTGTCTTGGGTTGATTATCAACTGCATCGCTGCATTGTCAACATACATGAATTCTGTTGAAACATCAGGATATTGTTTTGAAATTTCGATGATTGTTTTTCTCCACAATTTTGATGTTTCCAATACGTTTGATTTATCTACCAACGTAAGTTTTTTTCTTCTTTTTTGTGCATGTTGAAAGGCTAGTACCGCTATTCGTGAAATCTCATCCTTTGTGTATGTACAAACATCTGATGCCTCAGTACCCGCCTCATTTGTCTCTTTGTGTCCAAAATATATTCCACCATTTATCTCACGGTAAATAACTAAATCTACATCTTCAAGTAACGCTGCTTTAATAGGGGATAAATGATGCAAAGATGGATAAGCTACAATTGGACGAATGTTTGCAAACAACCCAAGCTCCTTTCTTAATTTTAATAAGCCTTGTTCAGGTCTTATCAATGATGCTGGATCCTGATCGAACTTTGGATGTCCTACCGCCCCAAAAAGTATCGCATCACTCTCTTTACAAATATTGATTGTTTCTTGAGGTAGTGGATCTCCTATTAGTTCAATGGCTTCAGCGCCCATCATCGCATATGTGTAGGTGAAGTCATGACCATATTCTTTGGTTATTGTATCTAGCACTCGAAGGGCCTGTCCAATCACTTCCGGACCGATTCCATCTCCTAGTATAACGGCTATTTTTTTCTGTACACCCATTTTAAATATTATATTTCTACTTTTTCCATAAATTGTTTGGCAAGAATACGTAAATTTTCATCATGAATCTCTTTAAGTGAGTCTGCTATCTGTACAAATTTTTCATACAATGTGTCGATGTCATTTCTATTGAATTCGTATCCTAAGTTTTTAAACCTATAGGCTAAGGCCGACCTTCCACTTCTTGCTGTTAGTACAATTTTTGATGTCTCAGCACCCACTTCCTCAGGCCTTATTATTTCGTAAGTTTCAGAATTCTTTAAAAACCCATCTTGATGAATTCCTGAAGAATGGGAGAACGCATTGGCTCCAACTATAGCTTTATTTGGTTGAACAGGCATGCGCATGATTTCAGAAACGAGCTGACTGGTTGGATTTAATAATTTGGGATTAATACTTGTGTAAAGGCCCAAATAACTGTGTTGCTTCAAAACCATCACTACTTCTTCTAAAGCTGTATTGCCAGCTCTTTCTCCAAGTCCGTTGATAGTGCACTCAATCTGCCTAGCACCTGCAGCAGCACCTGCTATCGAATTGGCAGTGGCTAGACCAAGGTCATTATGACAATGACACGAAATAACAGCCTTGTCAACATTTTGTACATTATTCATTAAAAATGCAATCTTTTCGCCATATTGATGCGGAAGACAATATCCCGTGGTGTCTGGTATATTAACAGTTGTTGCACCTGCTGCTATAACAGCTTCAACAACCCTTGCCAAATACTCATTATTTGTTCTTCCAGCATCCTCAGCATAAAACTCTACGTCATCTGTAAAATTTCTAGCCCATTTCACTGCTTGCACTGCCCTAATTAAAATATCATCCCTGTTGCTGTTAAACTTGCTTTTGATGTGTGAATCAGATGTGCCTATTCCCGTATGTATTCTTCCTCGTTTTGCATGTTTGAGCGCTTCTCCGGCTACTTCAATGTCTTTTTGGACAGCCCTGCTCAAGCCGCATACTGTCGCATTTTTAATGATCTTAGATATTTCAGACACAGATTCAAAATCGCCCGGACTAGAAATAGGGAAGCCAGCTTCGATAATATCTACCCCCAATGATTCTAAAGCCAATGCCAATTCTATTTTTTCCCTCGTATTTAACTTGCATCCCGGAACTTGCTCGCCATCCCTCAGCGTTGTATCGAAAATAAATATTTTTTTATCAGCCATTTTTCTTTCATTTTCTGCTATATCATCCTAGACAATAAAAGCAGTCTATGAATATACAACTATGTTTTTTTATAAAATACCCAAAATGGTTTGTAATTTACGCTTTCTAACTGTTGCTTATTGGCTCAAAACGCAGTATTAACAGGCTTTTTTCTGAAATATAATTACGATGCCCAACCGATCTGCTGATGAACTTTTTCAATTGATTAAAACCCTAGAAAAGGGTGAAAAGCGCAATTTTAAGCTTTATGTAACAAGAAATGCCGCATCTGATGACTTAAAAATAATTCAATTATTTGATGCTTTAGATCATGCAGAAGTTTATGACGAAGAATCAATTTTGAAAAAAAACACTTCAATACAAAAGCAGCAGTTATCAAACCTAAAAGCACATTTATACCGACAAATACTGAGCAGTTTGAGGTTGATAAGAATTGACCAAAGTATTGACATTCAATTGCATGAGCAGCTAGATTATGCGAGAATTTTGTATAACAAAGGACTTTATCACCAAAGCCTAAAATTGTTACAAAAGATTAAAGAATTGGCAAAATCAAACAATCAAATTACTTATTGGGTACAGGCCTTGTTTTTTGAAAAAAAAATAGAGACACTTCACATTACCAGGAGTTTTGATGACAGGGCCAATGAGTTAGCCGCTGAGGTTGATGATTTAAACGAGAGGTTGACAATGGTTGGTAAATTAAGCAACCTGGCTCTACAATTATATGGATTGTATATCAAAGTAGGACACGCAAGAGATTTACACGATGTTGAAGAAGTGAAACGTTTTTTTGATGAAAAATTACCAACAGAAGCTACCAATTTTTCAGGGTTTTATGAACGACTTTATTTACACCAAAGTCACGCTTGGTATGGCTTTATTCTCCAAGATTTTTTAACTTACTATAAAAATTGTCAGCGCTGGATTGATTTGTTTGAAAAAGAACCTCAAATGATTCGCACCGAAACTCAGCATTATATTAAAGGCATGCATAATTTATTGAATGCCCATTTCATGCTAAGAAATTATAAAAAATTTGATTCAGTATTGAATCAATTTGAAGCATTTTATCTCTCTAAAGAAGGAAATATTAACATTAATAGCCGGGTTCAGACATTTGTATACTTGTATTTAGCCAAACTAAACAAGCATTTTTTAGAGGGGAGCTTTTCAGAAGGTTTAAATCTGGTGCCATACATTGAAAGCCGGTTAAAAGAATTTGAACCTCAGCTTGACAGACATCGAACACTCGTTTTTTATTATAAAATTGCTTGCTTGTATTTTGGATCAGGGGATTTTATTCATTCAGTAGATTACCTGAATAAAATCATTCATTGGAAAGCTGACTTGAGATCAGATCTTCAATGTTATGCCAGGTTATTGCACTTAATCTCGCATTTCGAATTGGGAAATGATATGATATTGGAAAGCCAAATTCGGTCAGTTTTTCGTTTTATGTCTAAATTGCAAAACCTAAGTATTGTTGAAAAAGAAATATTCTCCTTTTTGCGAAACTCGTTTAGGTTAAACAAAAGGCAAATAAAAAATGAATTTATAAGGTTGCATGCAGAATTGAAGTCAATAAAAGACAATCCACAAGAAAGTAGGTCATTCATGTACCTTGATATTCTTTCGTGGCTTGAAAGTAAAATCAAGAATACCCCAGTTCAAGAAGTAATTCACCAACACTTCCAATCAAGATTAAAGTCATGATGGACAAATTTTAAGGTCTTTTTACAAATAAAAATTATTGTTATTGCCCCCTTTTGCTTACCTTTGCCACCTTAAATTTGGCATGACCAATTTATGTCCTTTTCATAAATTTATAAATTGTTGAATTTCAACAAGATATAAATGTCTTAATTTGGTTAGGGAATTTATAATATTGGCATTTTTTACTTGTAAAACAGATATCTGACTATGGCTATCAAAAAAGACAATCGTCCAAGATCTTCGTTTTCAAAAATCACAATTAGTCTTGCTTCACCCGATGCGATCCTCGACAGGTCGTTTGGAGAGGTGCTAAAACCTGAGACCATCAATTACAGAACCTACAAGCCTGAGCGCGATGGATTGTTCTGTGAGAAAATTTTTGGTCCAGTTAAGGACTATGAGTGTGCTTGTGGTAAATACAAACGTATTCGCTACAAGGGTATTGTGTGTGACCGTTGCGGTGTTGAGGTTACTGAAAAGAAAGTGCGTCGTGAGCGCATGGGGCATATCAAGCTGGTTGTTCCCGTTGTTCACATTTGGTATTTCAAAAGTCTTCCAAATAAAATTGGATACTTGTTGGGCATAAGCTCTAAAAAATTGGAAAGCATTATCTACTATGAGCGATTCGTAGTTATTCAGCCAGGAATTGTGGCAGATAAGGGTAAGAAACAAGGTGATTTATTGACTGAAGAAGAATACCTAGATTTATTGGATACCCTTCCGAAGGACAATCAATATTTACCAGACGAAGACCCAAATAAGTTTATAGCCAAAATGGGTGCTGAAGCAGTTCATGATTTGCTTTTGAGAATCGAGTTAGATCCTCTTAGTTACATGCTGCGTAACGCTGCTGCTAATGAAACTTCTCAACAAAGGAAAGCTGATGCTTTAAAGCGTTTGAGCGTAGTTGAATCTTTCCGTGATGCAAATAAAAGAATTGTTAACCGTCCTGAATGGATGGTAATGCAATATATCCCTGTTATCCCTCCAGAACTTCGTCCACTCGTTCCTTTGGACGGTGGTAGGTTTGCTTCTTCTGATTTGAATGATCTTTATCGTCGTGTGATTATCAGGAACAACCGTCTAAAAAGGTTGCTTGAAATCAAAGCTCCTGAAGTTATCTTGAGGAATGAAAAAAGGATGTTGCAGGAAGCAATTGACTCATTGTTTGATAACAGCCGTAAATCTAATGCTGTTAAAGCTGAAGGTGGACGCGCTTTGAAATCTCTCAGTGATGTATTAAAAGGAAAGCAAGGTCGTTTCCGTCAAAACCTATTGGGTAAGCGTGTTGACTACTCCGGTCGTTCTGTAATTGTGGTAGGTCCAGAATTGAAATTGCATGAGTGTGGATTGCCTAAAGATATGGGAGCAGAACTTTTCAAGCCTTTCATCATCAGAAAACTGATCGAAAGAGGCATTGTTAAAACTGTTAAATCTGCCAGAAAGTTGGTAGATAGAAAAGAAGCAATTGTTTGGGACATTCTTGAAAATATTTTGAAAGGACATCCTATCATGCTGAATCGTGCCCCAACACTTCACCGTCTTTCTATACAGGCATTCCAGCCTAAGTTGGTAGAAGGAAAAGCAATCCAACTTCATCCGTTGGTTTGTTCTTCTTTCAACGCTGACTTTGATGGTGATCAGATGGCAGTTCACGTACCATTGAGCCATGCTGCTGTGTTGGAAGCCCAACTTTTGATGTTGGCTTCTCATAACATATTGAATCCACAAAATGGTACACCTATTACTTTGCCTTCACAGGACATGGTACTTGGTTTGTATTATATTACCAAAGGAAAGCGCAACAACGAAACTGATGTGGTAAGGGGAGAAGGGATGCGTTTTTACAGTGCTGAAGAAGTAATAATTGCCTACAATGAAGGCAAAATTGATCTTCACGCTTGGATAAAAGTTAAAGCCAATGTTCGGACTGAAGCAGGAACCATAGAAAACAAGCTAATTGATACAACAGTAGGTCGTGTTATGTTTAACCAAGCAGTTCCTGCAAAAGTTGGATACATCAATGAACTACTCACCAAGAAGAGTTTGAGGGAAATTATTGGTAGAATCATTAAGATTACCAATGTACCTACCACCGCTAAATTCCTTGATGCTATCAAAGAACTAGGATTCAGGATGGCTTTCAAAGGCGGCTTGTCTTTCAGTATCCAAGATCTTCTCGTTCCAATGATGAAAGAAGAAATGGTTGCACAAGCCTCAACTGAAGTTCAGGAAGTGTGGGACAATTACAACATGGGATTGATAACCAACAACGAACGTTACAATCAAATTATTGACATTTGGTCTAGGGTAGATACTAAACTAACCGAAACACTTATTCGTGCAATGGCAACAGATAAACAAGGATTCAACTCGGTTTATATGATGCTTGACTCAGGTGCGAGGGGAAGTAAACAACAGGTTAAACAGCTTGCTGGAATTAGGGGATTGATGGCTAAGCCTAGAAAGAGTGGATCAACAGGTTCTGAGATCATCGAAAATCCAATTCTTTCTAACTTTAAAGACGGATTAAGTGTATTGGAATACTTTATCTCTACACACGGTGCTCGTAAAGGTCTTGCGGATACAGCCCTAAAAACTGCGGATGCAGGTTATCTAACACGACGTTTGGTTGACGTTGCACAAGACGTAATCATCGCTGATGAAGATTGTGAAACATTAAGAGGTATCGCAACCAGTGCATTGAAAGACAATGAAGATATTGTAGAGCCACTTTACGATAGGATTCTTGGAAGAACATCTCTTCATAATGTATATGATCCACAAACTGATGCATTGTTGGTGCACGCTGGTCAGGGTATCGATGAAGATACCGCTAAAAGCATTGAAGATGCTGGAATTGAAACCATCGAAATACGCTCTGTACTAACTTGCGAAAGCAAGCGTGGTGTTTGTGTTAAGTGTTATGGTATCAACCTTGCCACTGGTAACATCACTCAACGTGGTGACGCCGTTGGTATCATCGCTGCTCAGTCAATTGGTGAACCAGGAACACAGCTTACCCTTCGTACTTTCCACGTAGGTGGTGTTGCAGGATCAGCATCTATCGAATCTCACCTCATCGCTAAATTTGACGGTGTTGTTCAATACGATGGTTTGCGTACCGTTAAAGCTAAAAATAACGAAGGAAATGAAGTACTCATAGTAATCGGTCGTACTGCTGAAATGAGGATCATGGATCTTAAAAACGACAGGGTTCTTATTACCAATAACGTACCTTATGGTTCTGTACTTTCTGTTGCAGAAGACCAAAAGGTAACCAAAGGTGATATCATCTGCACATGGGATCCTTTCAACAATGTAATTGTTGCTGAAATCGCTGGTGAAATTGCATTCGAAAATGTAATTGATGGTGTAACCTTCAGAGAAGAGGCCGATGAGCAAACAGGACACAGAGAAAAGGTTGTTATTGAATCAAAAGATAAAACACGCATTCCTTCTCTCAAGATTTTAGGTAAAGAAGAAAAGGAATATAACCTTCCGGTAGGTTCTCACATCATCATTGAAGAAGGTGTTGATGTAAAGGCTGGACAAGTATTGGTTAAAATACCAAGGGTTCTAGGTAAACTTAGGGATATTACGGGTGGTCTTCCGCGTGTAACAGAACTATTTGAAGCTAGAAATCCAGGAAATCCTGCAGTAGTTTCTGAAATTGATGGCGTTGTAACTTTCGGAGCTATCAAACGTGGTAATAGAGAGATTTCTGTTGAAGCAAAAGATGGTGTTGTTAAAAAGTACCTAGTTACCTTAACACGTCAAATCCTTGTTCAAGATGGGGATTTCGTAAAAGCGGGAACTCCAATGTCTGACGGACAAATTGCTCCGGCCGATATTCTTTCAATCAAAGGTCCATTTGCTGTACAAGAATACGTTGTAAATGAAATCCAAGAGGTTTATCGTTTACAGGGTGTTAAAATCAACGACAAACACGTTGAGGTTATAGTACGTCAAATGATGAGAAAAATTGAAATTGTTGACCCAGGTGATACCCGATTCCTTGAAGGTGATCTTGAAGATAGAAGCGACTTCAATATTGAGAATGATTGGATATATGATAAGAAAGTAGTCGTTGATCCAGGAGATTCTTCTACTATGAAAGCTGGTCAGATTGCTAGCTTGCGCGAGGTAAGGGAAGAAAATTCAATCCTTCGCAGGGCTGATTTGAAGACTGTAGAATTCAGAGAAGCAAACGCTGCCACATCTTGTCCTGTTTTACTTGGTATTACCAAAGCTTCACTTGGTACCCAAAGCTGGATTTCTGCTGCATCATTCCAAGAGACAACGAAAGTTCTTTCTTCAGCGGCTATCCAAGGTAAAACTGATGACATGCTTGGATTGAAAGAGAATGTAATTACCGGACACCATATTCCAGCAGGTACTGGTTTAAGGGATTATGAAAATCTTATCGTAGGTAGCAAAGAAGAATATGAGTTGCTTCAAACGACAAGAGAAGTAATGAGTTTCGACGAAGAAGAATAAATTCAAAGGGAGCAGTTAACTGCTCCCTTTTCTTAATTAACCAACAAAGGCTCTGATCATGAATCAAAAAATTGTAAATATTGCACTATCACTTGCAATAATCGTTTTGCTTGTGCTTAATTTTTCAACAAAAGGTTCGTCAACTGCTGCTAGCAATGGCAAAACAGATTCAACTCATGTTTTGAAATTTGCTTATGTAGATTTAGACAGTCTTCAAGAAAAATATCTATATTATCAAGAAAAAACGAAGGAGTTCAACAGCAAAAAAGAAGCTGCTGACAGAGACCTCAATGCTGCTTTTCAAAAAATCGACAACGAAAGAGTAGCTTTTATTCAAAGAGGTCAGTCTGTTACCCAAGCTGAAGCTGAAAACTTCCAGCGTGTTTATCAAGGGAAAATGCAAAATCTTGAAGAGCAAAAAAAGCAGTTGGAAAACAACATTGCAACTGAAGGCATGAAAACCATGGAAGAGTTGAAGAAGACCATGAATGCTTTCCTTGAAGAATACAATAAAGATAAAAAATATACTTTCATTTTCTCCTTCAGTACTGCTATGGACGTTCTTTTTTACAAGGATAAATCTTATGATATCACCAATGATGTTGTTGATGGATTGAATAAGGCTTTCAAAAAAGTAAATCCTAGCAAATAATAAAATAATAATTGAATTTCTTATCTTCATCCTGGTTCAAATGACCAGGATTTTTTTTACAATTAATAACCCATGGCAGATAATACAGCGTTCAAACCTAGTTTAGGATTATTAGATGCAACGATGCTCGTAGCTGGTTCAATGATCGGATCAGGAATTTTTATCGTTAGTTCAGACATAACCCGGAATGTAGGGAGTGCTGGATGGTTAATTGCTGTTTGGTTGATAACGGGTTTCATGACAATCAGTGCTGCTATGAGCTATGGTGAATTGAGCGCCATGTATCCCAAAGCTGGTGGCCAATATGTTTATCTTAAAGAAGCATACAATCCCTTAGTTGGTTTTTTATATGGCTGGAGTTTCTTTGCAGTAATTCAAACAGGAACCATTGCCGCCGTTGGAGTTGCATTCGCTAAATTCAGTGGCTATTTTCTTCCTGCTCTTAATATGAAGGATGAAAATATCCTACTTCAACTGGGTACTTTAAAAATATACCCTGCTCAACTTGTTTCCATCGCCATCGTTCTATTCCTTACTTACATCAATACTCGTGGGGTAAAAGAAGCAAAAGTGATTCAAACATCATTTACAGTTTCTAAGTTATTGGCATTGTTTGGATTGATTTTATGTGGATTTTTATTTGTTGAAAAAAGTTTCTGGAGCGAAAATTGGGCCACAGGAATGATCTCTCAAAAAGCATTGCTCAACGCTGATGGCAGCATCACCTGGGAATCAATTGGCGGTATTTCATTATTGGGTGCCATTGCAGCAGCCATGGTGGGTTCAATCTTTAGCAGTGATTCATGGAACAACGTAACTTTCATTGCCGCTGAAATTAAAAATCCTAAAAGAAATATTGGACTTAGTCTCTTTCTTGGAACCTTGGTAGTTACACTGATTTATGTTGCGGCAAACCTCATGTATCTTAATGTAATGCCGATGGATCAAATTGCAAAGCCAGAAGAGGATAGGCTTGCAGTTGCTGCTGCCAGTGTTATATTTGGCGCTGCTGGTCGCTCTATCATTGCTGTTTTAATAATGGTGTCTACATTTGGTTGCATTAACGGGTTAGTAATGGCTGGAGCAAGGGTTTATTATACCATGGCACAAGATGGTTTGTTTTTTAAGAAAGCAGCAAAGCTGAACGCTAATTCTGTCCCAGAATGGGCCCTTTGGAGCCAAGCACTCGTTGCTTCCTTGTTGTGCCTAAGTGGACGATATGGAGATTTGTTAGACATGGTTTCATTCATTGTTGTAATTTTTTATGTACTTACTATTATCGGGATCTTCATTTTAAGAAGAAAAAGGCCTGATATTGAACGTCCTTACAAAGCATTTGGATACCCCGTTTTGCCTTTCATTTATGTTGTTATGGGACTTAGCTTTTGTATTCTTCTAATTAAATTTAAACCTGAATTTACTTGGCCTGGTTTAATTATTACTTTACTAGGTGTTCCAATTTATTTTATCGCTTTACGAAGCAACAAAAAATAAGTTGAATCAGTAGATTTATGAAAAAAACAGCAATCATTGTTGCAGGTGGGTCCGGTCAACGCATGGGAAGTGATTTGCCTAAACAGTTTTTAACGATTCATGGAAAACCGATTTTCTTGTATGCTATTGAGGCATTTATAGATGCCTTTGTAGATATTGAAATATTATTAGTGCTTCCTGTTGATTACCATGACTTTGCTCGTAAGATGTTGGAAGATGCAAAATTTGACATGAATTTGATTAAAATCATTTCAGGGGGAAATACACGTTTTCATTCTGTTCAAAATGGATTGAATACCCTTTCTGATGATGGCATTGTTTTTATTCACGATGCCGTTAGGTGCATGGTTTCTGTAGATTTGATTCAACGCTGTTTATCTACTTGCATTGAAAATGGATCTGCCATACCGGTATTGGAAGTAAGAGATAGCATGAGACGATTAAATCCCAATGGCAATTCAGAAATTGTATCAAGAGAAAATCTGAGGATTGTCCAAACTCCACAAACTTTTTACGCAAAACAAATAAAAGCCGCATTCAATGTGGCTTACCTCCCTTCTTTTACGGATGAGGCATCTGTGATGGAAGCTTCGGGTTTTCAAGTTAATTTGGTGACGGGAGAAGAGTCAAATATAAAACTAACCTATCCTGATGACTTGATATTTGCAGCCTGGAAGATAGGTTTAAGGAGTGTTTAAAACATTCTCTGAATTTATTTTTTCTAACCCAGCATGTTCAATTTTAGCAAGAATTTGATGGGCTACTTCCATGGCTAAATAACCGTCTATTTCAGAAACCAACGTTCCTGTATTGTTTAAAATTGAATCCCTAAATGAGGTAAGTTCAGCTTTAATGGCGTTCTCATTCAGGATTTCAGGATTTTCAACAGCAATTGTCTTGGTACCATTAGGTGTTTCTATGTTGAAACTAAACAACTCCTCATCGCCATCCGATCTCAGCTTTATGATTTCTGTTTTTTTCTCTAAAAAATCAATCCCTATATATGCGTCTTTTTGGAACAACCTGGTCTTCCTCATTTTTTTCATTGAGATCCGTGAGGAAGTAAGGTTGGCTACACACCCGTTGTTAAATTCTATGCGAACATTTGCTATATCAGGAGTATCTGTCATAACCGACACCCCACTTGCTGAAATGTTCTTGATACCACTGTCAACCAAATGAAGCACTATGTCTATATCATGGATCATTAAATCAAGGATAACACTTACTTCCGTTCCCCTTGGATTGAATTGCGCCAATCGATGTACTTCTATGAACATTGGGTTGAGCTTTCTTCCTTTTAGTGCTAAAAATGCTGGGTTAAATCTTTCTACATGACCTACTTGAAATTTAACCTTCGCTTCATTTACCAACTTTAGGATGTTTTTTGCTTCATCCATGTTGTTGGCCATTGGCTTCTCTACAAAAATATGCTTGCTTTTCCTAAGTAATTTTTCACAAATAGGGAAGTGAAACTGCGTTGGTGTTACAATATCTGCAGCGTCAATTTCATCAATTAAGGCATCCATGTCAGGATAATGCTTTATGCCGAATTTTTCTGAAACTTCAGCGGCTGTTTCCTCATTTGGGTCATAAAACCCTATAATTTCAACACCTTCAATTTCTTTCCAATTGCTGATATGAAATTTACCCAGATGTCCAGCTCCAAAAATCCCTATCTTAAGCATAAATAATGTATTCATGCAAAATTAATCATTTATCTGATAAGAGTTGAAACTCTCATTTTGACAATCGCTTAAATAATATCACATTTGCAAATCAATTCATGTTTCAATGAAAAAAATAATTATTACAGTTGATGGATGGTCCTCTTGTGGCAAAAGCACCATGGCAAGGCAACTTGCTAAAGAATTAAATTATGTTTTTATTGATTCCGGGGCAATGTATCGGGCAATCACCCTTTATTTTATCAACAACGAAATTGACCTATCCAGTTCAATTGATATTGAAAATGCACTTCAAAAAATCTCACTTAAGTTTGTTCTAAACCCTGAAAATGGGAACAATGAAATCTGGCTGAATGAAAAAAATGTTGAAAACCTTATAAGAAATATGCGCATTGCAGAAAGGGTAAGTGAAGTGGCCGCTTTAAAATCTGTTCGAGAATTTGCTGTTGCACAACAGCAATTAATTGGCGCCAACAGAGGTATTGTTATGGATGGGCGTGATATTGGCACAGCTGTTTTCCCTTTAGCTGAATTAAAAATATTCATGACTGCTGATGTATCGGTTCGTGTTTACAGAAGATTTAAAGAACTCATTGTAAAAAATCCAAATATCACTTTAGAAGAAGTAAAAGCTAATCTTGAAGCGAGGGATTATACTGATTCTAATCGAGAAATTTCGCCATTACGCAAAGCTGATGATGCCATTACATTAGACAACAGTGAGCTGACTACCAACGAACAACTTGAACTTGCTTTGAAGTGGGCTAATCAAAAAATAAACGGTTGATTAGGCCCATCTCGATTTTATTTTTTCAAATTCTTCTGCACCAGGATAAAAAGACACTAACTTCTCTATTACCTTTTCAACAATTGCATCTGGACAAGAAGCGCCGCTGGTGATTAGAATGCGTGTTTTTTCTTTTACCGGGAGAAATTCTTTCTTCGAGTACTCCTCATGGGTTTGCCAGTTATATCCTATGATCTCATTCTTAGACAACATATCAGCTTCTGATTGTATAAAATATGTTGGTAGATGGTGCTCACAAAGTTCTACTAGGTGAGAACTGTTGCTGCTTTTTCTCCCCCCAATTACAAGTGCAAAGTCTGCATCATTCTCCAACAGCTCTCTCACTGCACTCTGATTGTCGTTTGTAGCATAGCAAAGAGTATCCCTGGTATCAGCAAATCTTTCCCAAATATTGCTGGCATCCAAGTTGTATTTGCTCCTCATGATTTCTTTAAGGTAATCAGCTATGTCTTGTGTATCTGTTGCCAGCATTGTTGTTTGGTTTACAACCCCAAATTTTGAAAGATCTTTGTTTAAATCAAAACCTGCAGAATACCGGCCTTTAAAGTCGTTATCGAAATCTGATATATCCCTACTGCCCAATAAGTATTCACCCAACCTTACTGCTTCTGTCATGTCATTAATAACGAGGGTAGGGGTATTGCTCTCACTGTGGGAGAAAGTTGCACGTGTTTCTTCATGGGTTGGTTTGCCATGTATCACAATGCTATAGCCTTTTGCTGCAATCTGTTCTGCACGATTCCAAACCTTTTCTACAAAAGGGCAGGTTGTGTTATAT
>Ga0066180_10000107_pt1 | contig 15095 bp, 2 predicted proteins | sample LauGreSBDMM110SN_4_FD_59338 | JGI IMG/M metagenome (GOLD analysis project Ga0066180, IMG submission 59338) | Freshwater lake microbial communities from Lake Michigan, USA - Su13.BD.MM110.SN (version 2) (version 3) | ecosystem: Environmental > Aquatic > Freshwater > Lake | place: Lake Michigan... | reverse complement strand
GTATATTAACATAATTATAAGACATATCTATATTTCCGAATTGAATGATTGGACGTTGTTTTATCGTTAAATAAAATGGGTCAGAATAAATTTTAGTTATAGAACTAATGTTAGTTATTTCATCTACAATTGTAAAAATTGCAGTTACAGTGATAATATAAACCCCAAGTACATCTATATTATATAAATTAAAATTAGTAGAATTTGTTGGAAGGTCAAATGTTTCGGTTTGTATACCATATTTCGAAACATATTCTGATGGATACTGAAAGTTTATTAAATAAATAGGTTTTGAAGCCAAATAAATATTAGTGGTAATAATATACTTTTGTATTTCAGGATGAGTATCAAATCGATATGAACAAACTATACTCGGTTTTCCAAGATTTGTAAAGGTAATTGGAGAAGATTTAATTACCATATTATTTGTATAATTTGATTGTACAGTAACATTATATGTAGCATTTATTTCCAAGTTTGTAAATGTATGTGATTGAAAAATACTGTTTATGGTTACAGAGTCGGCATATTGGTTTTTATTAACATTAAATAAAAATAAAGAAAATGATTCGGGAAATGTATATGAAGGTGTACTATACGTTATTTCTACTACATTACCTGTTTTTAAATTATATGAAATATTACTAGGTGCAGATTTCGTTAATATCTCTGTAATTGGAATAGAAGTGTAACTAACATCTAGATAATTCGATGTAATACTTAATTGATATTTGGAATCAGGTGATAATTTATCAATCTTCTGAATAATAGGATAAGATTGACCATACGATTCAACCATTGCCTTTTTTAATACAATTTGTTGGAAATCTATAGAACTACCTTGATTTAGTATATTAATAGAATATGATTCTGGAATATATGGACAATTAAAAAAACTAATATTCATACTTACATCTGTAATTGAATCTATATCGACACTTATATTAATCGGAGAACCCTTAGTATATTGTTGTTTATATATAACCGACGTTACATTTGAATATATAGACTGCAAATAAATATTATATAATATATTTTCTTTTAATTTGGGCACTAATATAGAATAATTATTATTAGTTTGGGAAACTTCAATCGGTATATTTTGTGAAGGGTCTATCAAATTGATATTTTGAACGACTATATTGTAACTATTTGGAAGTATAGACGGATTTTGAAAATTTACATTGAAACTAGTATTTAATATGTTCGAAATATCTACTTGGTCATATAATAATCCTTTCGTAACAAAAGAAGCGTCGGTTGAATAGTATTTATTGGGATTATTATATACAGAATAAATGGATGATGTATATATATTAGATATATCACACATTACTAATGATCCATTTGTAGAAACCCCAATATCTCTTATTGTCGCTATATTATCTTTATATATAGTTTTTGTAGTCCAATTTTCACCATAATTCGCAGTTACTAACATATTAACATTTGATAATGCAACTGCATAACCATAATCGGAAATACATATTTTTTTGAAATTCGTAGTACTAGGTAAATTCAAAGAAGCATCTACCCATATATTACCATTACTTGTAGATGTATATATATATCCTCTTGTATCACAAGCTACTGCAAAACTATATTTTTCTTTTATACAAATACTAGACCAATTCAAATTTGTTGGAATCGTTTGGTTATTTGACCATGAATTAATATTACCATAATCTGATGAAGTATATATTCCTCCTATATTACTTCCACTTGTACTTGAATAACATGCGACAATATATTTACCAGTTTCTGAAATAGAAATACTTGTGAAATTTTTATTTATTGATAATACATTATTCCAATTATTCCCATAATTATTGGAAAGATAAATCCCACCACCGGTATTACCACCGATACAAGCTACCATATAATTACCGGTATTTGATGAAATAGATACTCCAGACCAGTAAGATGTTACTGAGATTGGATTCGGATTATTAAGACTACCAAATATTTGGGAGAAATTAATACCGTTATTACTTGACATATATATGTTTTTTTTAGTACAACATAAGACGTAACTAGTATTACTTACTGAAATAGTATTCACTGATACATCGAATGTAATATTACTTTTATTAAATGCATTTGTGTTATTGATAGAATAGTAAAGGTCATAAATATTATTTGCACTTTTACAACAAGCTATAATCGTTGACCCAGATGGAGATATACCGATACTAGTCCATAAATGTGTATCAACCATTTTTATAAATGAAATGAATTAATATATATATTTGTAATGAATTTAATTACAAATATATAACTTTTTCTAAAATAATACATTCCAATTACTATCATAATTCGATAATATTTTCGAATGATATATAGAATTATTAGATAAATCAGTTACTGTATATGGATTTGTTATATTCAAGTATGTTCTATTTATACTGACTGATTCTCCCGAAATAGTTAAATCATAAGATGTTGGAGTGGATGGACATAATTGATAAGAAACAGTGGTTTGAGTATCTGTTATATTATTTAATTCAATTGAAGTAACTATACCTTGTGTATTAAATCCAATTACATTACTATTCGAAATTATACCATTCACATAATAGGATTGTAGTTGTAATTCATAAGTGGAATTACTACTTAAATCCAGAAATTTATAGGGAGAAGTAATATTAGTAATCGTTTGTGTTGTAGTATTCGTTATATTATTCAGGATTGCATTATAAGTTGCCTGAGAATTTAAAGGAGGACTAAATATGAAAATTGCACTAGTATCCGTTATTGAATTATTCACGATATTAATATTTCTAGGTGGTCCAACTGTTGCAAATGTAAGAATATTGGTAGCAGTTAATGTGCTATAAGGATAAACACTTGCATATGTAATAGATAAATTTTTATTTTTGGGTAAATTTGTAAGAGTATATTTAGTACTAGACTGGGATGTATTTGGTATATTAGCCGGCACAGCTATATCATATATATTTGTAACAAGATTCGTATCCGTTTGTTTTACCGTAATTGTATATTTTAATGGACTTAAAATCGCGTTTACGAATGAAATATTTGCACTAGTATCTGTAATGGATGTCTGTATATAATTCACATCAGTAGGAGGACCTGCCATATAAAATGGAATTTTGGGACTATAGAATATTTTTGTATCTGAATATTTTGACCCAACATATAAATAATAAGTAGACAATTTATTTAGAGATATATTTTTATAAGTGTCGTATGTTATATCAGTCTCCTCGTATGAAGAAGGTACTGGTGCATTTATATTCGAATAAGTTTTTACAATATATCCTTTTGGTGGTGGGTTATAAGCAGGATCAAATATAATCCGTGCACTTATATCGGTAATGTAATTATAATCACTTTTAATATTAGCAGGATATCCTTGTGTTGGAACAATAGTAGAATTCGAGATAAACGTACTACTTGTATCTGTATAAAATGTTTTGATAGTTATACTATATTTTGTATTTTGAATTAAATTAGATACAATCACAAACGATATATCACTCGAATAAAAAAACTTGTCTTTATATACATTATCGATTCCTAATTGATATTTTAAAAACAAACTATTGTTATTTTTTATAGATGGTGGATGAGTTAATATTTGAATAATTGCAGATGAATCTGTTATTGATAGATAAGATACATCAATGACTGGACCACCTTTTGTATATAATACATTAGTAAAACGAGTACTAATTAATGTTTGTAGTGGATTTAAATATGTCGTTGAAAGTATAATATCATATATTTGGTTTTCAGATAAATTATTGATAATATTATTATTACTTGTGGTTGTTATATAAGTAGAACCAATACTTTGTTTATCAATAAATTGGATATTATATCCAGATATATCATTTATATTTCTCGGAGGAGTAAAGGATAGATTGACAGAAGTATCATATATATTTTTAAAAGTGGGATTCGATGGATATCCACGAGTATTAAATGATATGTTATCTGATACAAACGTATTATTAATATCGTAATAACTAGATAGATTTACCAAATAATTATTATTTCTCGATAAACTTTGAATAGTATATGAATTGATACTAATATCATTTGGTTGTAAATAGTAATTGATATCTCGACCTTTGACATTTATTTCAATGAATTGATTATGTTGAATAATATTACTTGTATCATTTATTTGTAAAATATAATGAGATGGTTTAATAATAGGTTCTATAAATTGTATAATTGCACTAGTATCGGTTGGATTACCAACCATATTTAAATTAATAGGCGCACTTAGTGTATTAAAAGGGGTAGTTAATCCAGTTGTAAATGTTTGTATTTCTTTACTATAATTTGTATTTAAAGATATGTCATATAATGCATTTGGAGTTAATCCATCTAGTATGAAATTTATATTTTGAGAAGTTTTATATTTGTGTACTTCTTCGGGTATATAATGATTTGTTACAATAATATCATATGATAAATCTGGAATAAAACTAGGTTGTAAAAAGGAAAAAAAGACACTCTTATCTTTAATATTAGACACAGTTAGATTATATGCCGAACCTTTTTCAACTGGTATAGCATAAGAATATATATTTGTGTCGGTATATGCATATATATAACGACCATTTCCAGATATTATTGGGTTTTTTAAACCATATATATAAGACGACAACAAATAATTAGTAGAAACTCCACTATCATTTGAAAAATATAACCCATTATCCGCGGTTTTTGTAATCACATTTATACCATCTGTCGATATATTATTACTACTAGTCGTCACATTTGAAAACTGTATTGTACTCCAAGTGTTTCCATAATCAGAAGAGTAATATTTTATAGTATTTGGGTTTTGTGTTTGTACTACATATTTTCCTGTAGAATCTGTCTCAATCGATACAATTGTTTTGTTATTATCTATTACTGTATATACATTTGTTAATATTTTTACCGGAATTGTTTTGTTAAGAATACTATAATAACTCGAAATATTCACATCTTTCACTGAAGATATCCCATCGATTTTACAACTATATACATTATTTATATATGATATATCCGCAGCATATATAGAATATGATTGGTTAGGAGGATTTGTAATAATATAATAATCGGGAGGATATAATGGTGGATAAAATGATAAAGTAGCAATATTATTATTAGGCGAAGATAAACCAGCACCAGTTGGACTACCCATCGTATTAAATGCATTATTTTTACTAGAATAGGTTTGGTTAATATCACTATATAATACATTGATTCTAAAAAAATTATAAAATGTATTTGGAATTAATCCAGTAATACTTAAAGAAATTATGCCATTTACATCCTCTGTTGGAAAAAATACATCTGGATAATCATAAGTATATTGATCCAAGGAATAAGAATATCCTTGAACATATGGTGATTTAATCGTGGTAAAAGTAATATCTATTTGTGTATCTCCGACTATAAATGTTGGTGATGGTATCATTTTCGTACAAAAAGATATATCTTGAGAAATATAAGTACCAGAAATATCCGAATATTCCGTTTGAATAGTAAAATGAGAATAAGGAGTATTTGGTGGTAAATTCGGTATAGTATATGTATTGAAACTATTATCATCTATTTTAGGGGTAGGAGTGAATATGACCGGATCTTCATTTTCCAATACATAATAATACTTGGATGGTACACTATATGGTATTGGAAAAGATATAGTTGCGGAAATGTCGGTAACATATATATTAATGTCGGTAATTCCTTTTGTACTGAATGGTTTATTTTCTGAAACAAATGTCACATTATCTTGAATATAATAACTATTTATTGTAAATGGGTCATATTTCGTATTATGTGTTAATCCTTCGATTTTAAATATATAATAAGAATTATCTGTACTAGAATTATATATAGTATCTATATCTAATCCATAGTGTATATTATCAGCCATATAACTAAACGAGATATCTGTTGGAAGTATAGATGGACGTGTATTTACAATAATAATCGCTGAAACATCGGTTATATTTGTGATACTTTCAATCTGAATCGCTTTATAAGTATGTATTTGTAATGAATTGCTATTTCCATTGAAATTGTCGTAATTTGAAGTAACATATATATTATAACTAGTATCTTCTGATAATCCCGTTAATGTATAATTAACTGGATTTGTAGTAAATAATGGAGTTTGTAATAAGATTTGTGAAATAGATGTTTTTTCAGAATTAATAGGAATTGCATGTATCGTATATTGATTACATTGAAATGCAGTTGTAAAAGATAGATTGATATATGTATTAAATACATCCGTTGCATTTATATTTAATGCGGTTGGTGGGCCTTTTGTGTAAATATTAATACTATCTGACCCATAATTTTGATTATTATCGGAATAATGAGAATACAAAATAATATTATTTATAGTAGTTGGTTGCAATGTTTCTATAATGAAATAATTCGAAAATGTATTCACTGTTACTGAATTTAATAAATTAGAAGTAGTATACTTGTACGAATTCGGTGGATTTACTGGAGGTATAAAATATACAATCGCAGATACATCGGTTGATATATAACTTAAAAGAATAGGCGGACTAGATGTACTTACTTGTTTTATAACCGACGTATATATTTCATTATTATTATATATAGATTGTATTGATACATTATATGTATCGTTTATAAAAAAAATACTAGGTGTAATATATTTTCCATTATTAAATAGACCATTTGTAGTACTCGTTTGTTTTGTACGTAAATTATAAAAAGTAAAAATGCAATTGATTGGTTGGATTAATAATGGTTGTATATTTATGGTGAAACTATCGGTATAAATATTTGTAAAGGATAAGATATTTGGAGTTCCTTGGGTAGATATATTATATGGACTACTTTGAATACTAGTATAATTATTTGTAGTATCATCATAATAACGAGAATTCACAAAAATATTATAATTTATATTATCCGATAAATCGGTTATATCATATGTAATAACCGTTCCATAATCTGGATATTGTTCTTCGGTAAATACAGAAGGAAATTCAGTATTTATATTATTTGTAGTATTCACTGCTGAAATAGAATAATTGATTGGTTTTGTATTCAATGGTGTAATAAATGAAATTGTCATTTTCTGGTTTGTTTGATTATAACCACTTATATCTGTCGGAGGTGATTTTGTAAAAACCGATGATAAATCTAGAATTGCATTTGTGTATTCCGTGTTAATATCCAAATAATATGCCGATATTTCAAGAATAGTATACGATATATCCGGTATTAACCCGAGTATATTATAACTACTAATTTGGGTTTGAGTATTTGTAGTGATATCAGAAGGATATACTTGTATTGTACTATTATGATTCCCTACAAATAATTGTTTATATGATTGTAGAGTTGTCGGTGGGTAATATATTAAATTATAATATGTAGGTGTATTTAATAAATTCTGCCAATTTAACGTGATTTGGGTATCTAATACATTTGAAATCGAGAGATCATATGGAAAACTCTTAGTATTGAAAGTAATATTATTCAAGAATTTCTGACTAGTACTATAAATTGCTTCAATATATACTGTATATGATGTATTTTTATTTAAATCTTGAAATATAAAATTTGTATTTGATGATTTTATTGTATTTGTATTCAAATATACATTATATTCCCAATTATAAGAAAGCAATGGAGGATTAAATATTAGTGTAGCACTAGTATCGGTAATTGTTGTCATAAATATATTTTGAACCGGTCCTTTTGTAGTTAAGGTAAAAGGCAAAGCCTGTGTATATAATTGATTTATATCCCCATAATATGCACCAAAATTCATAACATAATAAGTATTTGGAGTTAATCCATTAATTTCATAATACGATAGATTTCCTACTGTTTTTATTTGATTTATGGGTATATTGATTGTCATGTTATCATTTGTAGTTAATACATATTTGTCAGGTATTACAATCGGAGAGACAAATGTAATAGATGCACTAGTATCTGTTATAAATTCACCAACCTGTATATTTGTAGGTGAACCTTTTGTGTAAATTTCTATACCTGGACTACTTGGGTATATATTTTGAGTTAAATTATAATAGGTATTTAATACGGTTATATATTTACTATTAGGAAGTAATCCAGTAATTAAAATATTTCCACCTTGACTATTACTAATAGTATATTCTGTATTTATTATATTTGTAGGTATATTGGTATTTGTGCTTACAAAAATATATTTATCGGGAATATCATATGGATTACTGAAATTCATATATACCGTTTGGTCGGTGATATTATTCACATAATTTATAATCGATGGCCCTTCAAATAATGTATATATAGTGACAGGATAAATATAGGTATATGTAGTATTACTTTTAGTATAAACTGTATTTATAGACAAATTATAAGAAGCATTTATCAATAGTCCATTCAAAGTATATTGGTTCGTATTTATATTAATCGTTTTATAATCCAATGGATTATTCATAATTACTGTAATATTATAATTTTCTCCGGGTGGATATGTAAATGAAAATGTAATAAATGAATTACCAACCTGATTTAATATAAAATCTCGAATAATACCTTCATTCAAGGTTTGAAAAGTAGTATTATATATATATGTATTATTTGTTTGTAAATAATTCGATATTAATTGGAAATTATATTTCAAGTTTGGGGTTAAATTATCTACTAATAAATTCTGGGTATTATCTACATTATATAATTTAGTGATTTGATTATCAAATATATCTGTTAATATAAGTTCATAACTAGATGGATTACCAATTGAATTTACAAACGAAAAAAATATAGATGTTCCTTTTATATATTGAATAGTAGTATCAATTGGTGGTCCTTCATTTAATATATAAAACGCATTATATGTTTCTACTGGAAAAGAATTCCCACTTGTATATACTGATGTTACAATTACATTATAAGTTACATTACTATTTAATTTAAATGAGATAGATGTTTGTAATGTATCTTGTTTATAACTTTCTACTGGATTCGAATTATTTACTACTACAATAGAATTATATAATGGTGTTCCTGTATATTTATATGAAATCGTCGCACTAATATTATTTACATTTGTAAATATAATATCTGTTGGGAAATCTTCATTTAATGTAGTAAATGTAAAAGTAATACTATATTTATTCTTGGTTTTCGTATAAATCGACGTCATTAAAAACGTATAGGTATTATTGATTTGTAAATCCGTGATTAAATATACATCTGTAGTTATATTTGGAATATATTGTCGATCATTTGAATCGTTTACATTTGTAATTGTGATATTGACATCTGATGGAATACCAATTGGTTTGATAAATGTAATATATGCAGTTTTATTTGTAATTTTTGAAATACGTACATTAGTAGGTGGTCCTTCGTTTAATGTACGGATTACATTTGTAAATATTTCAGTATATGTATTTCCAGAACTATATGCTACAATTGCAGTTATATCATAACTAGTATTTGGAGTTAAATTTTGTAATGTATATGGTGATGTTATTGTACTACCAGAATGAGAATCTGATATATTTCGGGGATTATTTGCAATAAAAGTCACTGTTTTTATATATCCTACTGGTACAAATACTATTGTCGCAGTAGTTGGTGTAGCAAATATCATATTTATGCTCTTTATTTTGCCTTCATAAATCTTCATATATTTACCTCTTTGTACATAATTTGATAATTTTGAAGATTGAGTTTGAGTAGAATCTTTGGCTTTGATTGTATTGATTATTGTTGGTCTACATGTTGCAACAGATGATGATGATGATGATGTTCCGATATTACTATTATTTTTATTATTGTTACATAATTTTTGTAAAAACTGTTTATCTTTAAAATAATTATTCATTTCATTTATATTGTCTATTAATTCATAATCAGTATATCCTGCGTCTTTTAACTCAAAAAAAGAATAACCTATATTTTTTAATTCAATTCCAGTAAATCCTGCCGTTTTCAAATCTGTCGCCGTAAATCCGGCTGCTTTTATATCATATGATGTAAATCCTGCCGATTTTAGGTCAATTGCATTATAACCTGCTTGTTTTAAGTCGATTATTGTATATCCTGCTGCTTTTAAATGATGAATAGTAATATTTGCCAAATTAAAGTCTCTCTTAAAATATCCAGTGTTATTTAATTGAATTAATTTGAATCCAGCCTTTAAAATTTCGGTAATACTATATCCTGCCGTTTTTAAATCTGCAACTGTAAATCCTGCTATTTTTAAATCGGTTGAACTAAATCCTGCTGTTTTTAAATCGGTTGAAGTAAATCCTACTGCTTTTAACTCAGTCGCAGTAAAATCTGCCATTTTTAACTCAATCGCAGTAAATCCTGCCGTTTTTAAATCACTTATAATATATCCTGCATCTTTTAACTCAATTGCTGTAAATCCGGCAGTTTTTAGAACTATCGCAGTAAATCCAGCAGTTTTTAAATCACTTACCGTAAATCCTACTGTTTTTAACTCAATAGCAGTAAATCCGGCCGTTTTTAACTCAATTGCGAGATATCCTGCCGTTTTTAACTCAATTATAGTATATCCTGCAGTGTTTAACTCAATTGCGAGATATCCTGCCGTTTTTAAATCACTTATAGTATATCCTGCCGTCTTTAACTCAATCGCAGTAAACTCTGCCGTTTTTAAAACTGTCGCACTATATTCTGCTGTTTTTAAATCGGTTGCAGTAAATCCTGCAGTTTTTAAATTTATCGCAGTAAATCCTACAGAAGTATAAACTATTTCAGTATATCCAATGTCTTTCAATTCAATTATTTGAAATCCTGCATCTAAAAGATTATAAATACTAAATTCTGCTATTTTTAGTTCTCTCGCAGTAAAACCTGCTGTTTTTAGTTCTCTCGCAGTAAAATTTTCCATTTTTAGATCTCCTGCAGTAAATCCAGCAGTTTTTAAATCACTTATAGTATATCCTGCAGTGATTAGCTCACTTGCTCTAAAACCTGCTATTTTTAGTTCTCCTGCAGTAAAATTTTCTATTTTTAGTTCTCTCGCAGTAAAACCTGCAGTTTTTAAATGACTTATAGTATATCCTGCAGTTGTTATTTCTCTTGCTGTATATCCTGCAGTTTTTAAATGACTTATAGTATATCCTGCAGTTGTTAGTTCTTCCGCAGTAAAACCTGCAGTTTTTAAATCCGTAATCGTAAATCCTAATGAGGTTAAATTGTTTATAGTATATGTTGCAGTTTTTAAATCATTAGCACTTATATTTGCAGAATCAAAATCTATTTTATTTAAGAAAGATATTATATCTTTAATTTCAATTAAAGAATAACCTCCGTTTAATAATTCACTTACACTATATAGTATTGTAGAATTTTCATATATAAACTCGGAAATAGAATATCCTGCCGTTTTTAAATCTCCTGCACTATATCCTGCGGTTTTTAAATTATATGCACTATATCCTGCATTTTTTAAATCCGTAGCAGTTTTTACAATAGAATTAAAATCGGTAATAGTATATCCATTTAGATTTAATTCAACTAATTGAAAACCTACATTTAAAATATCAATTATAGAAAATCCTGCATTTTTTAAATCTAACGCTGTATATCCTACATTTTTTAAACTGATTATATTATATCCTGTATTTTTTAATTCTAATGCAGAATATCCTGCCGTTTTTAAATCGGTTATATTGAATCCTGCTGTTTTTAATTCACTAATACTTATATTTGCAGAATTAAAATCGGTATGTTTATACCCTGCACCAATTAATTCAGTTAGATTAAAAACGGAATCTAATAATAAATCAGATACACTATATCCTATTATTCTAAAATTAGATGGAGTTAAATTAAAGTATGACTTCAATTCATTAATCGACCAACCTTCAACTTCATCATTATATGTTTTTGTAAAAAGACCGGCATTTACTATTTCTATTATGCTATACCCTAATTTTGTTATATTTAGCCCATTCTCTTTAAACACATCATTAATTGTAACATTTGCAGAATCATATTCAATTCTTGTAAATTTTCCGTATAGGTCTCCTATAGAAAAACCTATATTTAATAAATCTTTAACACTGTATCCTATGTTTTTTAAATAATACACCGCATACTGGTTTATATACATTTCAAAATCGGCTTTAACAAATCCTACATTTCTTAAATCATATAATGTGAATCCCGTATCCAATAGTTCTTGTATAGTAAATCCTGTATTTTTTAAATTAGTTCCCGTAAATCCGGCGTTTTTTAAATAAGATGCAGTATATAAAGAATCAACATTTGTAAAATCCGTTTTTGTAAATCCTGCATTATTTAATTGATCTATTGTAAATCCCATCGTTAATAAATCAGAGATGGAATAACCTGCCGTTTTAAATTCACCAGCAGTATATCCTGCCGTTTTTAAATCACTTGTAGTATAACCTTCATGAATTAAATTATTTACAGTATATCCTATCGTTTTTAAATCACTTGCCGAAAAACCTACCGTTTTTAAAGCAGTTGCATTATATCCTGTAGTTATAAAATCTCCTTTAACAAATCCTATATTTTTCAATTGAATTAATGTAAACCCCGCACCAATTAATTCTGTTACAGAAAATCCTGCGGTTTTTAACTCACCTGCAGAAAACTCTATCGTTTTTAAATCGTTTATATAAAATCCTGCGGTTTTCAACTCACTAGCAGTATATCCGGCAGTTTTTAATTCACCTGCAGTATATCCGGCAGTTTTTAACTCACCTGCAGTATATCCGGCAGTTTTCAAATTAGTTGCACTATATCCTACAGAATCAAATATAGATTTAGATAATCCAAGACTTTTTAGATTAGATAAACCATATCCGGCATTAATTAATGTTGAAACATTAATGATAAACCCATTATTATATATGTCTAATGGAGATAATCCATTTATAAAATACTGATTTGCTAATGCCTCGGTTAGTTGTGACATATATTATTGATATTAAATGATATATATTATTTTTGTTATAAGAATAATATTCTTTTTTATAAAAAAACAAAAATCTCTACTATAAATTTCTAAATCTAAAATTAATAGCATCTTTTTGTGGAATAGAATCGGTTTGTGTACGTTTTATAAAAGAGGCTTGTTTCATTTTTTGCGACATATTATCTGTATGACGCATTGTTTTCACTTGATTATATGTAACTACATGATTTGTAGTTGAATTGTCTTTACAACTTACACATACTTTTTGAAATTGTGTATCATTATTTGTTGCATTATATTGTTTATTATCTGTTTTACTATATCCTCTTGTTTTAAATGGAATCGCTAGCATTTATATATTCTAGGTTTAAAATAAAAATAAAAAATTGAATTTGGAAACAGTATTAAAGATAAAAGTATAAACAAATTACAATCAATTTATATCTACAATAAACTCTTACTAAATCTAAATCTAACCATGTCTTCTTCTACTTCTGAACTTGCACAAAGATATCAACGTAAAACGGATAAACAACATGTATTGGATAATCCAGGAATGTATATTGGTTCAGTTGAAGTAGTAAATACAAATATATGGGTATTTTCCACTACACAAGATGAAAAAGATAAAATAGAACAAAAAACAATTACCTATATTCCTGCCTTGTATAAATTATTTGATGAAGTGATTGTAAATGCCAGAGATCATGTGATTCGTATGATTCAATTAAATAATCCCGATAAAAAACTAGTGACTTCAATTGAAATCACTATAAATGAACAAACTGGAATGATTACTATTTTAAATGATGGAAATGGAGTGGATGTTGTAAAACATCCAACTGAAGGTATTTGGATTCCAGAATTGATTTTCGCGAATTTACGTTCTTCTACAAACTACGACAAAAACGAAAAGAAAGTAGTTGGTGGATCAAATGGTATTGGTAGTAAAGCCGTTTTCATTTGGTCAACTTATTCGAAAATTGAAACGGTTGATCATATTCGTGGATTGAAATATGAACAAGAATTTCATCAAAATCTAGAAAAAGTAGATACTCCTAAAGTTACAAAAACAAAATCAAAACCATATACTTCGGTTTCTTTTATTCCAGATTATCAACGATTTGGATTGAAAAATGGATTAACGGCTGATATTATTTCTTTGTTGAAAAAACGTGTATATGATATTGCGGCAGTTACGGATCATTCTGTGAAAAAAATCAAAATCGAATATAATGGTAAAATCGTTCCAGTGAAGAATTTCCAGAATTATATTGATTTATACATTGGATTAAAAACGGAAACACCACGTATATATGAAAATCCAAATGAACGTTGGGAATATGCTGTAGCATTATCTCCTACACAAGAATTCTGTCAAGTTTCTTTTGTAAATGGTATTTGTACATATAAAGGTGGTAAACATGTCGATTATATTCTTGGACAAATTATCCGGAAAATAGTGGAATATATTGAAAAAAAGAAAAAAGTCAAAGTCAATCCTGCAACAATTAAAGAACAATTGATTTTGTTTTTAAGATGTGATATTGAAAATCCGACATTTGATAGTCAAACAAAAGAATGTATGAATACAATTTCTTCTAAATTCGGTTCTGATTGTACTGTTTCGGATTCTTTTGTAGAAAAAGTGGCGAAATTAGGTGTAATGGATATGGCATGTCAATTGACTGAAACAAAAGAAGCCGGAAAAAGTAAAAAGAAAATGGATGGTTCTAAAACGAAAAATGTACGTGGTATTCCTAATTTTGTAGATGCTAATTTTGCAGGAACAGATAACTCTTCTAAATGTATTTTGATTTTAGCAGAAGGATTAAGTGCTATGGCAGGAATTGTTAGTGGTTTGAAAAGTGAAGACCGAAATTTAATTGGTATTTATCCTTTAAAAGGGAAAGTATTGAATGTGCGTGGTGCTACACGTGATGTTTTAGAAAAGAATCGGGAATTAGCAGATTTAATTAAGATTCTAGGTCTAGAAATTGGGAGAAATTATTCCGATTTAAATGATATTCATAAACGATTACGTTATGGTAAAATCATGATTATGACTGACCAAGATTTAGATGGGTCACATATTAAAGGATTATGTATTAATTTGTTTCATAGTATGTGGCCTAGTTTATATAAAATCGGTGGA
>Ga0066180_10000104_pt1 | contig 15181 bp, 16 predicted proteins | sample LauGreSBDMM110SN_4_FD_59338 | JGI IMG/M metagenome (GOLD analysis project Ga0066180, IMG submission 59338) | Freshwater lake microbial communities from Lake Michigan, USA - Su13.BD.MM110.SN (version 2) (version 3) | ecosystem: Environmental > Aquatic > Freshwater > Lake | place: Lake Michigan... | reverse complement strand
GCCCCGCCACTAGTTTCAACCAGCCCAATTCTGGCTTTGGTTGTGCTGTCGCTGTTCTGGGCAATCACGGGCTTTGGCTTGGCTCCGATGGTTCCATCGTTCTTCGGTGCTGCTGGGCACGTCTCAGGACTTACTACCGCCCAAGCACTTTCTAGAATGTCAATGGTTAACGCCGTCGCCGTTATCGGAGCAAAGATCTTTATGGGAGCTTTGGCCCAAGGTATCGGTTTGGATTTGGCATTTATCTTGCCCGCAGCTCTGATGTTCATCGCTGGCGTTTTGGCTGGAAGAGTTGCAAAGAATTCCAAGCGCAAAGAAGCTGTCAATAATGCCTTCCCTCTTACCGGGCCAATTACTGTTATTGATGACCTCTAGGTCTTGACTAGCGGTAGTTCACAAACTGAACGTCGACTTCTAAGTCTTTGCCCTTCAATAGTGACTGAATCTCCTGAAGATCATCGCGAGATTTGCTGCTAACGCGCAGCTCATCTCCTTGAATTTGAGACTTCACGCCGTTTGGACCTTCATCGCGAATGATTTTGTTGATTTTCTTGGCGTGCTCCTGGGAGATGCCTTCTTTGATTTTGCATTCGATGCGAAATTCTTTACCCGAGGCAAATGGCTTTCCATCATCCAAACTCTTCAAAGAAATGCCGCGCTTTACAAGCTTTGACTGGAAAACATCAAGAACGGCCTTGGCACGCTCTTCGCTGTTTGCCTTGATCAGGATTTTGTCGCCGGATTCCTCGATAGAGGCACCAACACCCTTGAAGTCGTAGCGCTGCTCGACCTCCTTGGAAGCCTGGTTCAAGGCATTCGCAATTTCTTGCGGGTCAACCTTGCTTACGATGTCGAATGAGGAATCAGCCATGCACACAGTTTATATGGGCTACCAAGCGCTCACTTCTTTATGTAGGGTATGGGCCTCGGTCAAATATTGGTATTCTTTTAGGGCGCCGAAATCGAAAAAGCATGGCTAGTTACCCAAGTGGCCAAAGGGAACTGACTGTAAATCAGCTGGCTCAGCCTTCGGGGGTTCGAATCCCTCACTAGCCACGAAACCCCAGCCCTCCACGGCTGGGGTTTTGCTTCTACCTACTACCAAGGACGAACTTATGGACCAATCAACCCAGGAGCCAACTAGCACCGAAAGCGAGTCCATGCCGGGCTGGAAGAAAAAGGTAACTGTTTTTCTGGTGGGTCAGACCATCACGACCTTTGGCTCTTTACTAGTTCAATACGCGCTGATGTGGCACCTAACTTTAACTACAAAATCTGGAGTAGTTCTGGCTTTGGCTGCAGTCTTTGGCTTCTTGCCTCAGGCAGTTGTTTCGATCTTTGCTGGGGTTTGGGCAGACCGAGTAAATCGAAAAGTGATGATTATTCTTTCTGACTCAACAATTGCTCTAGCCACGCTCGTTCTAGCCGTCTTTATGATTTCCGGAGTGGATGATTTGTGGCTTGTATTTCTGGTGATGGCTGTTCGTTCTGTTGGTGCTGGTATCCAGATGCCAGCAATTTCAGCACTTATTCCACAAATAGTTCCTACCGACAAACTCATGAGGGTAAATGGAATCAATAGCAGTGTTCAATCTTCGCTGTTGATCATCGGCCCTGTTGCTGCGGCGGGAATTTACTCAACGGTGTCGTTAGCAGCAATTCTATTTGTCGATGTTGTCACAGCCGTTATCGGACTTTCACTTTTGGCAACCATTGCTGTTCCAACACTTTCCAGGGCAGCAAGCCTTGAAAAGCCTTCCTACTTCACTGATCTCAGGGAAGGCCTGAAATACATTTTCAGCAATGACCTGGTGCGCTGGGTAATGGTTATTTACTCGATTGTGTTTTTGCTTGTTGTTGCCCCATCAAATCTTTCCCCATTGATGCTGGTTCGAAACTTTGGCAGCGATGTTTGGCTGCTAACAGTTCTTGAGCTTTCGTTTGGAATTGGAATGGTAGCGGGCGGAGCCCTGATGGCGATCTTTGGTGCCAAAGCGGACCGCCTGGGAATGATGGTTGGAACATCGATCCTCTTTGGTGTGCTCGCCGTTGTGATGGGCTTTACAACCAACTTGATTGTTTTCTACACTCTATTTTTCCTAATCGGTATCGCTGTTCCAGCATTCTCGAACTCATCTATGACTTTGCTCCAAGAAGCCGTTGAACCGGAACGGCAAGGAAGAGTCTTTGGTTTTGTGGGGATTGTCATGGCCGTTGCCATGCCTATCGGCATGGCTGTACTTGGACCACTTGCGGACGTTGTCTCTGTAGAAATTCTTCTAATTGCCACCGGAGCAATAACCGTTTTGATTGCTGTGGTAGCTGTGATCTTGCCAGCTGGAAAGAAGGCGATTGCTGCTGCACATGCCTCTACTGGACAATCCGACGAAGCAACAAAGTAGCCTTTAGCAGCTTCGAACCCAAACCCAACTATTGGTTTCAAGCTGGTTGCTCTTTAGGAGACTGGCTTGAAATCAACACTTCTGCGCCACCATGAATCAGGACCTGTTTGAGCAGTCCCCCAACCATTAGAGACTTCTCCAAGGGCAGGCTGTTTTCAAAGCGCAGTCGAGATCATGGGCTCCGGCTTAGAACAATTGATAACGAGCCTTTATTTTCTTTAGGTTCCTATCGTGGGCCCTGAAATTAGAGTCAAGGAAGACGCAGCAAATCGTTTGCGAGCCCCAAACCAAAGGTGGTAATCTCTTAAGGTTGCTTGTCTATATGCTTTGCCAACACTCATAACCGCCCCGATAGCTCAGTGGTAGAGCACTTCCATGGTAAGGAAGGGGTCGACAGTTCAAACCTGTCTCGGGGCTCGACTTATTTAAACGCCACATTGCGCAAGCAAAACCAAGATAAGTCCCCGGCGGGGTAGCTCAGGTGGTTAGAGCACACGACTCATAATCGTGGGGTCGCGGGTTCGAGTCCCGCCTCCGCTACCAATTCAGTCATAAGCTTTACCACTTGCCTCTATAACGCGAAGTAGCCCTCTACAGTTAAACAATGGTCAATCCACAAATCGAGGGCAAAACCTATCCTCGAACAGTTTCTTACCTAGTCGGTCGTGAAAAGATTCGCGAGTTCGCCAAAGCTGTTTTCTCGACCGATCCAGCCAACCTAGATCTTGAAGCTGCCAAAGCCCTTGGCTATAGCGACCTAATCGCCCCGCCAACATTTGCCGTTGTGATTCAGGAGCGCTCGCTAACAACTGTCTTGGCAGATAAAGAAGCCGCAATTGATTTTTCCCGTGTGGTGCACGGAGATCAAAGATTCATCCAGGAAAGGCCAATTGTCGCTGGCGATGAGCTCACAAGTGAGCTAAAGGTTGCAAGCGTAAAGACCCTGGCTGGCAACTACATGGTCACCTTCGAAACTCAAATCTTTGACCAAAAAGATGCTTTGGTATGCACAGCCATCTCAACACTTGTTGTTAGGGGCGAAGCGTGAGCCTAACAATTGGCCAAGAACTTCCACCAAGGCAGTTCAAGATAACCCGTGACTCACTGGTCCGCTACGCCGGAGCATCGGGAGATTTCAACCCAATTCACTACCGCGATGAAATCGCCCAATCAGTTGGTCTTCCAGGGGTGCTTGCCCACGGCATGCTGACCATGGGACTCGCGGTTCAGACCGTGGTGGACTTTGTTGGTGACTCAGGCAAGATACTTGATTATCAGGTGCGCTTTACTAAACCCGTGCTAGTTGATGCCAAAACTGGCGCAGTGGTTTCAGTTTCTGCCAAGGTCATCGAGATTGATGAAGATTCAAAGACAGCACGAATTGATTTGACTGCAGTTTGCCAAGAGCTGACAGTCCTAGGTAAAGCTCAAGTAAGGGTTGCAATCTAGTGCAGGCCCTCAAAGAGCTAACTTCAATGCGCGTTGGTGGTGTGCCGGGGAGCATCACAGTTGCTAACACCCGCGAAGAGCTGATTGCAAAAGCCCAAGAGATTTGGTCCACCGGTGAGGACTGGATTGCTCTGGGTGGTGGAACAAACCTTGTTTTTTCTGAAGACGTTTCTAAACTGCACGTAGTTCAAATCAAGACCAGCGGTATAGAAAAAACCAAACTCGATGGCAAACAGGTCTGGAAAATCCAAGCTGGTGTTGACTGGGATGAACTGGTTGCCGAAAGTGTTGCAGCAGGGCTAGCCGGCATCGAAGGCATGAGCGGAATTCCTGGAACATGTGGGGCAGCACCAGTTCAAAACATCGGTGCCTACGGCCAGGAACTAAGCGATGTGTTTTTGCGAGCTGAGTTTCTAGATTACGAATCCGGAGAACTTGTAATTCTCGAACCTAGGGATTTGAAGTTTGGTTACCGCGATAGTGCCATCAAACGCGGTCGCTCAGGAATCATCACTTGGATCGAGCTTGAACTTATTGACCTTGAGGGTTTATCCCGACCTCTTTACTCGGGCCAGATTGCGGGAGCGCTGAATTCTGAAATGGGCAAGCACGTAAGCCTGAAAGACGTTAGGGATTCAGTTCTGAAACTCCGTGCAGCTAAGGGGATGGTTTTGGATTCTGCCGACCCAAATTCGGTCAGCTGCGGAAGCTTTTTTACAAATCCGATCGTTAGTGACAGCTTCGCAAGAACCATTTCATCCGATGCTCCAAAGTGGGAAACACAAGAAGATGACGGATTGACCGTCAAGCTAAGTGCAGCGTGGCTTATCGAGCAAGCCGGCATTGGCAAAGGATTTTGTCTACCTGGCTCAAACGCTGCGATCTCTTCAAAGCACGCACTAGCGATCATCAACAAAGGTGGTGCGACCGGCGAGCAGATTGCAGAGCTTGCAAGATACATTCAGGAGCGAGTGGCGGCGAAGTTTGGAATCAATTTAGTTCCCGAGCCAAATCTGATCGGCTTCATCGTTTAGTAAATCAAGCTAGTTGAAAAGCTTCTGCAGTCTCTGAATGCCTTCAGTGATCTGGTCATCGCCAAGGGCGTAACTCATACGTACGTAGCCCGAAGGACCAAAGGCTTCTCCAGGAACAAGGGCCACTTCGGCTGTGTCAAGAATGTAGTCGCATAGCTCAAGGGATGTGTTGATTACTTTGCCACCCCAACTCTTACCCAAAAGCCCTCGAACATCTGAATAAACATAGAAAGCACCCTCGGGCATTGGAGCAAGCCAGTTGGAAATCTTGCCAAGCTCAGCAATAGCCAAGTGCCGGCGACGATCAAATGCTTCGACCATTGACTTGACCTCGTCCTGCGGACCGGTCAAAGCTGCGAGTGCAGCGCGCTGGGCGATGTTGTTCACGTTCGACGAAAGGTGTGACTGCAAATTGGCTGCAGCTTTCATGACATCAACAGGACCAGCCATCCAGCCGAGTCTCCAGCCGGTCATGGCATAGCTCTTAGCAACGCCGTTGACCATGATGGTTAGATCTTTCATCGCAGGAACGACCTCGGTCATCGAGTAAGCACGCTTACCGTCATAGATCACGTTCTGGTATATCTCGTCCGAGACAACCCAGATTTGGTTAGCCAGTGCCCACTCGCCAATCGCCTTGATCTGCTCTTTCGAGTAAACCGAGCCAGTTGGGTTTGAAGGTGAGCAAAGCAACATCGCTTTGGTCTTTGGTGTTCGGGCCGCTTCTAGCTGCTCGACTGTGACCATGTAGCCCTGGTCGCTTCCTGCAAAAACCTCGACTGATTTGCCTCCGGCGAGCGCGATTGCCTCAGGATATGTAGTCCAGTAAGGAGTAGGCAAAATCACTTCATCTCCTGGATCAAGTAGCACCGCAAAGGCTTGGTAGACGGCCTGCTTGCCACCGTTTGTGACGACGACTTGGGAGGCGGTAATTTCCGTGCCTGAGTCAGCCTTGGTCTTGATCGCAATGGCCTCACGAAGCTCTGGAAGGCCAACCGCCGGGGTATAGCGGTGGTTCTTAGGGTCTTTGGCTGCGGCTATGGCTGCCTCAACGATGTGAGCAGGAGTTGGGAAATCTGGCTCGCCCGCGGCGTAGCTAATTACTGGTTTACCTTCGGCTTGAAGGGCCTTGGCTTTGGCGTCGACCTTGAGAGTGGCGGACTCGGCGATTGCAACGATTCGCTTGGAGATTCTTGGCTTGGTCACATCTTCTAGCCTATCGGGGCCCAAATGGCCCTTTGCAATCTAGGGGCGGGCAGATTAGAGTAAGACTCAAGTAGTTGACAGCTGCGGGAAGCCTAATCTGGCAAATTATCCATATTTAGATTCAATCTAGAAGTGTGTCTTTTGTCAGGTGGTCAACTAAAGCTGTTTAGCCCCTAAAGGGCGGTGGCTCAATTGGTAGAGCAGCGGTCTCCAACACCGCAGGTTGCAGGTTCGAGTCCTGTCCGCCCTGCAAAACGATAAGGAAAGAAGTAAAGAACATGGCAGAAGAGCTACAGCCAACAGATGACTTAGTTGAAAAAGCTAAGGCAGATCGCGCTGCAACTCGCAACATCTTCGGTCGCACCGCCCTGTTTTTCAGACAGGTCTTTGCAGAACTTAGTAAGGTCACTAGACCGACCTACAAAGAACTTGTTAGCTACACCGGAGTAGTGCTTGCCTTCGTGGTGCTTGTGATGATCATCCTTGCCGGTCTTGACTTTGTCTTTCTAAACGTCGTCACATTCGTATTCACCCCAACCAGCTAGTTTTCAAACCAAAGGACAGGAACCTTCAATTGAGCGAGATCGAACAGAGCGAGCTAGAGACCGAAACCACTTCGGCTCCGCTAGATCCTGCCGATATCCCAGCTGCATCGTTTTCAGCTGTTGAAGATGTTGTTGCTGTTGTTGCGCCTGAGTCAGCCGTTGTTGCTCCAACCTTCGGAGAATCAGCTGAGCAGCCTGTTATGGAAGAGCCTTACTCGCCACCGGTAGACATGGAAGTTTCCGAGTCAGTTGAAACTTTCTCTTCTGAAACTGCTGCTGAGGCGGCTTCAGACGCTGCCGCTGCAGACGGGGCTGAAGAAGCCAAAGACGAAGACCCATACCGCGTGTTCCGTGCCGAGCTTAGAAGCCAACCAGGCAAGTGGTTTGTTGTTCACTCTTACGCGGGATATGAAAAGCGTGTGAAGCAGAACATCGAGAACAGAAAGCTCGCCATCGAAGGTGGCGACCAGATATTTGCAATCGAAGTTCCAATGGAAGACACCATCGAGATCAAGAACGGTCAAAGAAAGCTTGTTTCGAAGGTTCGTATCCCAGGATATGTACTGGTGCGTATGGACATGACCGAAGAGTCTTGGTCACTTGTTCGCCACACCCCAGCGGTGACCGGCTTTGTTGGCAACTCTCAGAACCCGACCCCACTTCGCCCAGACGAAGCATTCGAGATGCTGAAGTCGCTTTATGTTCTTCCTGAAGAAGCTTCCGCCAAGGCCGCTGCTAGGGGAAGCCAGATGGTTAAGGGCAAGGCTCGCGCCATTCCAATCAACGTAGATTTCAAGGTTGGCGAATCCATCATGATCAAGGATGGCTCTTTCGCAGGACTACCTGGAACCATCTCCGAGATCAAGCCAGAATCAGGCAAGCTCACCGTACTTGTTTCACTGTTCGAAAGAGAGACTCCAGTGGAGCTTGGTTTCGAGCAGGTCGGACCACTGAACTAAAGATTTATCAAACCTAAACAAAAAGGAAAAGAAGAAATGGCACCCAAGAAGAAAGTCACCGGATTAATCAAGCTACAGATTCAAGCGGGAGCTGCTAACCCAGCGCCACCGATTGGTCCTGCCTTGGGTCAGCACGGAGTAAACATCATGGAGTTCTGCACCGCGTATAACAACGCGACCTCAGATCAGAAGGGTAACGTAATCCCGGTTGAAATCACCGTTTACGAAGACCGTTCCTTCACCTTCATCCTGAAGACTCCTCCAGCAGCTGAGCTAATCAAGAAGGCTGCAGGAATACCCAAGGGTTCTGCAACCCCTCACACTGACAAGGTGGCTCACCTTTCCAAGGAGCAGCTACTGAAGATTGCTGAAACCAAGATGGCTGATCTAAACGCCAACGACGTAGAAGCAGCAGCAAAGATCATCGCCGGCACCGCCCGCTCAATGGGAATTACCGTCGACGCCTAACCATTAGGCAAAAGCATCGCCCGCTACAAATAACCAAAAGCAACAAATAAAGCAACACCAAGACAACTAAAGAAGTCGTGGGAGAACCAAGCGAGGTTCGTCTAACCACAACTGTGACCAGAAAAGGAATAACAGCTATGTCAAAACGCTCAAGGGCTTACATCGAAGCCGCAAGTAAAATCACCGAGGGTAAGTTCTACCTTCCAGCCGAGGCCGTAGCCTTGGTTCGCGAGACCGGATCAAAGAAGTTTGACTCAACTATCGAAGTTGCCGTCAAGCTAGGAGTTGACCCTCGCAAAGCAGACCAGATGATTCGCGGAACTGTATCGCTTCCTCACGGAACCGGTAAGACCGCCCGCGTTATCGTATTTGCAACCGGACCAGCAGCTGACGCTGCTCGTGCAGCTGGAGCCGACGAAGTCGGTGGCGATGAGCTAATCGAGAAGGTAGCTGCTGGATGGGTTGATTTCGACTCAGCAGTTTCTACCCCAGAGCTAATGGGTAAGGTCGGTCGACTTGGAAAAGTACTAGGTCCAAGAAACCTAATGCCAAACCCAAAGACCGGAACTGTGACCCCAGATGTTGCAAAGGCTGTGACTGACATCAAGGGCGGAAAGATTGAGTTCCGTATCGACAAGCAGTCCAACCTACACTTCATCATTGGTAAGGCTTCTTTCTCAGCTTCTCAGCTTGCTGAGAACCTAGGCACAGCACTGGATGAAATCCAGCGACTCAAGCCTTCCAGCTCAAAGGGAAAGTACATGATCAAGGCTGCGGTTTCAACAACCTTCGGTCCTGGCATCTTGCTTGATACCACCGTTGCGAAAGCCTAACGGTAGAGACAAAACACAATATCTAATGGGGAACCGGGGCCAATAGGCCTCGGTTCTTCCTCTTTTTTAGACCCTCATGCTCTGGTCAAATAGAATTGTTGAGGGCACCGAAGCTCAATTGATAAATCAAGGAAAGTTCAGAGATGTTTTCTCCGGTAGACGAAAAGCGCGTTTTGGACATGGTCCCTCGAGGGATCTATATCAACGGAGCGTGGAAAGACGCTGCCGACAAAAAGACCCTAGATGTGATTGACCCAGCTACCGGCAAGACCCTGGTTGCAATTGCTGACGCTGCTCCAGCAGATGGCTTGGCTGCCATCGAGGCAGCACACTACGCCCAGGAATCTTGGGCCAAGACTGCTCCTCGTGAGCGAGCCGAGATCTTGCGCGCTGCCTTTGAAAAGGTCACTGCAATGTCAGATGACTTTGCCCTATTGATGTCCCTTGAGATGGGTAAGCCCTTTGCTGAAGCCAAGGGAGAGGTAGCCTACGGGGCAGAGTTTTTGCGCTGGTTCTCAGAAGAAGCAGTAAGAGTTACAGGTCGCTACGGAACTGCACCTGATGGCAAAAACCGCATCATGGTTCTAAAGCGTCCTGTCGGACCTTCCCTGTTTATTACCCCGTGGAATTTCCCACTTGCTATGGCAACTCGCAAGATGGCTCCTGCTATTGCAGCAGGTTGCACCATGGTTCTAAAACCAGCTGCACTGACACCACTTACCTCAATGCTGTTTGTGAAGGTGTTGGAAGAAATTGGTTTACCAAAGGGTGTAATCAACGTTATTCAAACCACCCGCGCAGGCGATGTCACAGGACCGATCATCAAGGACGAACGCTTGCGAAAATTGTCTTTCACCGGTTCAACCGGGGTGGGGCGAAGACTCATTGCCGACTCAGCAGATCGCGTTCTTAGAACCTCAATGGAACTTGGTGGCAACGCCCCATTCCTAGTGTTTGAAGATGCAGATCTAGATAAGGCAGTGGAAGGCGCAATGGCAGCCAAGCTTCGCAACATGGGTGAAGCCTGCACCGCAGCGAACCGGTTCATCGTCCATGAGTCAGTGGCTGCGGAATTCTCAAAGAAGTTTGCCGGGAAGATGTCGGCACTGAAGGTTGCCCGTGGCACCGAAGATGGAGCCAACATCGGACCGCTGATTGACGAAAAGAGCAGAGCCGGTGTTCACGCGCTTGTTGCTGATGCCGTCTCTAAGGGAGCCAAGGTTCTAACCGGTGGAGCAATTCCTTCCGGTGAAGGCTATTTCTACCCACCAACTGTTTTGGCTGATGTTCCAGCAAACGCTGAAATTCTCAAAGAGGAAATCTTTGGCCCAGTAGCACCCGTGATCACATTCAAGACCGAGGACGAAGCCGTGAAGCTTGCCAACAACACTGAGTATGGTCTGATTGCCTACGCCTTCACCCAGAACTTGAACCGTGGCCTTCGACTAGCCGAGCGCCTCGAGGTCGGAATGTTTGGTCTGAACGCGGGTGTTATTTCTAACCCGGCAGCGCCTTTTGGAGGAGTCAAGGCCTCTGGCCTTGGCCGCGAAGGCGGGCTCGAAGGCATTGAAGAATATCTAGAAACCGTTTATGTCGGCATTGCTGACCCGATGGTTAGCTAACTTGAGACACAATAGTCAAATGAATAAAACAATCCTGAGGTCTTTATCCCTGCTCGCCGTATCTAGTTTGCTTCTGGTGGGATGTGCGGAACCTCGAGGGGACAACTCGGCGCCGGCCGAACCAACACCGGAAGCCAAAGTCTTTGTCACTGCACCTTTGACAGGGCTCACTCTAGAAGAAGGTGCCGCGGGCACGGAAGTCTTTGCATCGCCGTCGGTTGCATGCAAGATCGACAACGCTGAGGCAGCAAGACCTCAGTTCAACCTGAACAAGACCGACATCGTCTTTGTTGAGATGGTGGAGTTTGGGCTCACAAGATTAGTTGCTGTGTGGCAATCACAACCGGTGGACCAAGCAGGCCCGGTTCGATCAGTAAGACCAATGGATGCAGACATCACAGCACCCCTTGCAGGAATCTTTTGCTTCTCTGGTGGACAACTTCCTTTCGTGAACGCGGTTAAGGATACCGGCCAGTACATGGCTAGTGAAACTACCGAGCAAGTTGATGACAAGGGAAGCTTTTCAAGACTTTCATCTCGCTCTGCCCCACACAACGTGATGGTAGACATAGCTTTGCTTCAGTCTCAGCACGTAGGTCACCTAAAAGCACCGCAGTCAATGCTTTCTATGGTGGCTTTCAATCAAGAAACTGAAACTTACGAGTCACCTTCAACCGACATGGGCGAAGAAACCATCAGCTTTGTGGTCAAGTACCCACAAGCCGAAAGTGGTTGGAAAGCTGAAGGTAGCTATTTCGTTAGATCTCAAGATGGAGACCAGCACATCGATGCTGCAAGCAATGAAATCATTCGTGCCACCAACGTCGTTGTTTTGCAAACCAAAACCGACAACTCATTCAAAGACCCTAAATACGGACCCATTCCAAGAACTGTGATGATTGATTCTGGAATGGCTTGGGTGTTTAGCAACGGCAAGAAAGTCAAGGGAACCTGGTCAAAGAGCTCTCAGAATTCACCAATTCAGTTGCTTGATGAAGCGGGTGCTCCAATCAAACTTGCAATTGGAAATACCTGGATTGAATTGATGGGCAAGCCATCCAAGATCACCATTAAGGACCCTGAGCCAGCCACATCCGAAGACGAGTAGTCAAAAACTAGTCTTGGAAGGGCTCTCGGCCCGGAACTAACTCCCAGGGCAGCTGCGTCAACTCCTCAGGATTTATAAAGGCCGTCGGGCCGTCAGGCCCTACAAAATCAAGGTGAACCTGCTCGAGGATTCTTATAGCTGCCTCTCCGGGGTGTGGAGAGCTTGCTAAGGCAAGCTGCTCAATCTCTTTTGTCTTTTCGGGCAAACCATTTGCCCTAGCTAAAGAAATTGCATCTTCAAGTTCAGAAAAAGTTCCAACCCTAACTGATGTTGCAGCGGCCAATTCACCAACTGCAGTGAAGGGCCAGTGACCTTCGTTTTCAAAAAAGATGGTTGGCTTTTTTGTAATCAATGGATACTCACCAAGGAATGAAATTCCATCAGTCACGAGCGAATCGGTTGCCAAAAACAGCTCAGCGTAAGAACCGTCTTCATCAACAAATGTGTTTGGAAGTTCATCCCAAGCTTTTCGCCAAGCTCCCACTTCAGAAACAGGTAGCACTTTGCGATCGGTTAGCGTTCCCCATAGAAACGGATGGGGCCTAAGAACAATTTGAATGTCCGGGTTGGTTTTGGCAAAAGCCAACATGTCATCTTTGACTTTAGAGAAGACTCCGAAGTTCAACCAATGAGGAGAGTAGGAGTGGTGTGGTGCCCACACCACCCTAAATCCATCACCCTTGATGGGCCAAGACGCTTTGCCTTGCTCTGCTTCTCTAAAAAGACCATCAATCTTTGGTGAACCGGTGAAGTGAACGTAAGAGTCACCGCGTTCGGTTGACTTATACGCTTCTTTGACAAATTTGTCTTGAGTGAAAACTAAAGAAGCAACTTGGTGAAGGCGTTGTTTGTATAAGTGTGTTGCAACAAGTGATCCAACTTGCCCACCACCGGGCTCATCATCTGGTTCTTCGACCATTGCAAGAGAGAAATATGGAACGTAGGCAAGTCTTGTGAAAGAAATCAACTTGTCGAAGCGAATTGCAGGCTGATAGTTTCTCTGCCAAGGGTAATTTGCAAAGGCATAGTCGGGTTTTAGCGTCTTTAGTGCTTCAAGAACCTCTTGGTTGGAGCCATCACTACCTCCCATGTTGAATCTGAGGTGCTTTATGCCCTTAGATTCGAAAAAAGCATGGGCTTTTTCCTCATCTGCGTACCTAAGCTGCCCAGTTAGCTTCCTTGGAAGCGAAATTACGACCGGTTCGAACCGGTCGTCTTTATCCATGAGCTGATAGACCTCATCCAAGGCATCCCAGGCTTCAAAATACATGCCCAGGAACACAACTCTGATGGGTTTCATCCCTCAAAGCTAACAAAGCCCAGCTAGTTGTCCACCCCAAGCCCAAATAACCCTTGTAAAACACTGGAACGTAGGCCCATTTTGCTCATAAGGCCAGGCCTTATCAGGCCAGGCCCCAAGCCCACCCCTGGGTGGAGTAAAAATGTCCGAAAAATGTATCAAAACGAGACACGCCTTGGGTCCAGGGGACCCCCAGAAGTTATGGGTTTGCACTTGCTTTATGCGGGCACTTACTAGGCAAATGCCCAGCTTTGAGCTAGGTCTTGAAAGTTATACTGGGGTTATGAGAATAAGAAAATCAGCTATTTTAGGTCTTGGGGCGATGTTGCTGGCGGCAACGCTGTCCCTAACAGCCTGCGCCTCCAGTCAGAACATGCCTATGGGCCAGGAGTTGTCAGAATCAAATGAATTTTCAAATGCGGACATCATGTTTGCCCAAATGATGATTCCCCACCATCAGCAGGCACTGGATATGTCTGAACTGGCCCTTCAGCTAGGACAAAGCCCAGAACTACTGGATTTAGCTACCCAAATCCGGGATGAGCAAGACCCCGAGATAGCCCAAATGCGCAGTTGGTTGGCAAGTGCTGGAGCTTCAGAGGAAATGGGCCATGCCTCCCACGGCATGGATGGAATGCTTACTGAAGAACAAATGGCTCAGCTACTTTCAGCCACCGGAGCGGATTTCGAAAGGCTTTTCTTGGAAGGAATGATCGGTCACCACGAGGGAGCTATTGCCATGGCGCAGATGGTGCTGGATTCGAATAACCCGGAAGTTCGGGCCCTAGCTGAGGCAATCGTTAGCTCTCAGCAGGTCCAAATCGATTACATGAAGACTTTGCTTCTTCGATAGCCAAACCTAGTTTCATAAAAGCCATAAAAACTTGGTCTTGACATAGTACCCCAGGGGGGTATTATGGACTTGTGATCCCAGAAATTAAGAGCAGAGCAATCCACCGGGCAAAGATCCTTCAGGGCCAACTAAAGGGCCTGGAGAAGATGATCGAGGCCGAGGATTACTGCATGGACGTCATCACCCAGTCACTGGCCATTCAAAAGTCGCTGGGGTCTTTGAATAAGTTGCTGGTGGAAAACCATCTTGCAACTCACGTAAAGCACATGATGGTCTCTAAAGACTTAAATGTCCAAGAAAAGCTCCAGGAAGAGCTTCTAAAGATCTATGAGATCACTCAAAACCGACAAGTCAAATAAGGAGGTTCAAATGGCGGAAACTACATGTAACTGCGGCGACCTTTGCCTTTGCTCAGCAAAGACTGAGGGCTCAGGTTGTAACTGCGGTAAATAAATAATTGCCTGCCCCCGGCCCAAACCACATTGTGGTTTGAGCCGGGGGCAGAGCCATTTTTGTTTCATCAGCCACTGCTTCGGCTTAGCATTGTTGTGTGCAGCTTGGCTTTCCTAAATCACTTCCTACCGGTTTCTCATGCCAGTAATTCCTATGTTCCCGTTGGGGTCGGTACTTCTGCCTGCCATGCCACTGCAGCTTCGAATTTTTGAGCCACGGTATCTAAAGTTGCTGGGGGATTTGGTTGCTTCGGACAAGCCGGAGTTTGGGGTGGTGTTGATTGAGCGTGGCCAAGAAGTTGGTGGCGGGGAAAAGCGGATGGAGATCGGCACCATGGCTTCGGTTTCCGAAATTGGTACCACGGATGATTTTCTGGGACTGGAATCGGTTGGATCAACCCGCTTTCGAGTAAGTGCCTGGCTACCGGATGATCCATACCCGATTGCTGACGTTGAGTTTCTTCCCAGTCTGATCTGGGACGACTCACTGATGCCAGCCCGGGTGCACCTAGAGACCAAGGTCAGAAAGCTATTGGCGTTTGTTAGCGAGTTCGGTGATTTACAGTTTGGTTCTGATACGCAGCTGAGCGCGGACCCGATGGAATCTTGCTGGCAGCTAGCTGGGATATTGCCAGTTGGGCCACTTGATCAAGTTGATTTACTTTCATCTTCGTCAGCTGAAGAGCTAATCTCCAGAACTTATGAGATGGCTGCGGCTGCTGAGAAAACCTTGCAGGCGATTATGGAACAGCAGGGTGAGATTGATGAATAATGCTCTAAAGTAGCGAGCCAAGAAATAACCCCTCAAGGCCAGCCATGGTAACAAAATCACCAAAAATAGAGATAGTTTTAGAGGAATCTTGCCGAATATATCCAAGTTGAACACTAACCATACCTAAGGAGCATCGTGTCGCTAATTGGCGTTGTTAGAGAGCAGCAAGCCGAGTCTC
>Ga0066180_10000103_pt1 | contig 15203 bp, 18 predicted proteins | sample LauGreSBDMM110SN_4_FD_59338 | JGI IMG/M metagenome (GOLD analysis project Ga0066180, IMG submission 59338) | Freshwater lake microbial communities from Lake Michigan, USA - Su13.BD.MM110.SN (version 2) (version 3) | ecosystem: Environmental > Aquatic > Freshwater > Lake | place: Lake Michigan... | reverse complement strand
TGAAAAGTTATTTAAAAAATATGTCTTGTAAAAAGACAAAAGGTCGTTCGTATAAGGGTCTTACGAAAAGTCGTTCAAAAAGTCGTTCAAAAAGTCGTTCAAAATATTTAACCGTAAATTAGTGACAACATTTTTTCAATTGGTGACATCAAGTGGTATAATTAAAATAAATTAAAAGCATTTTTTGTATAATAATAAAATGCTCGTTGATACACGCGAAACCGAATTGTTTAACGAATTAATAAAACTCGTCCCAGAAGCCGAAACGAAAACATTGGAATTGGGTGACATTTCATTGGATGAATATGGTCTCGTTTTTGAACGCAAAACTTTAACAGATTTGCAGGCAAGTATTAAAGATGGGCGTTACCGAGAACAAGGATATCGTTTATCCAATTCTTCCTATAAACCCCATAATATTATTTATATTGTGGAAGGCAACTTTTCAGAATATAAATACAAAGGATGTGATAAAAAAATGCTTTTTTCAGCCATGGCATCACTACATGCAAAGGGTTTCTCCATCATGCGAACGGCAAATATCGGCGAAACCGCCTTTTATTTGGCGAATTTACTCGCTAAATACAAGAAATTACCTTTATTAGAACAATCGGAACAAACCCAAGAAGAAACAGAGAAAAATTATGCGAAATACGTCAATAAAACGAAAAACAAGAACATTACGGAAAATAATATTCACGAAATCATGCTTATGCAAATACCGGGTATTAGTGATGTAACGGCAAAACATTTGATTCAAGAGTTCAAAACAATCGGAGCGATTATAGAGTGTGTTGAAAACACACCGTCAGCACTTGTTGATTTTAAATATCCAGACAAGACGGGAAAACTCAAAAAAATGAGCAAAAAAATAAGTGAAAATATTATCCGATTTTTAATTAAACCTAAGTTGCTAACAACATAAAATGTTTATCTGTGAAAAATGCAATTATGAAACATCCATCAAAGGAAATTATGCAAAACATTTGAAAACAAATAAACATAAATTGACAGATGGAAGGGTATGTGATGTGTGTGAAAAAACATTCAAGACACGACAATCTTTATGGAAACATAAAAAAGATTGCGTAGATACAAATAAATTATTATTACAGTTAATTCAACAGAATAATGATTTACAAAAACAGATACAGAGTGTGCATGTACAAAACGTGCAAAATATTCAGGTAAATCAAAATTTTAGTTTGAATATTTTTTTAAATGAGACATGCAAGGATGCGTTAAACATTGACGAGTTTGTTGAATCGTTAAAGGTACATGAATGTGATATTGTAGAAACTGGGCAAATTGGGTTTGTCAATGGAATCAGTAAGATATTTATTCGTGGATTGGAAGAATTGGAATTACACAAACGCCCGATTCATTGTAGTGATATAAAGCGCGAAATCATCTACATAAAAGACCAAGATTTATGGGAAAGAGAAACGGGACAAATATTATCGCGAGCGATTAATAATTTAACAATAAAGAATACAAGTAAAATTTTGGATTGGCAAAAGAAGAACCCAGAATATATAGACCCTTCCAACAAAAAGAATGACCAATATTTGAATATTGTGAATCATAATTTTGGAGATTCAGAACTGCACGGCAAAATCATTAAACGATTGGCTAGAAAAACAATAATACCTAAACTATAAATCATGCGAAAATACTAATGTCGAATGATGAAAATCTGGTAATGTACGACAATTATGAATGATATTTCATATGAGACAACTCGTATGAAACGAATTACCGCAATCCGTAATGAGGCAATTTTATCTCAAATGTTTTCAAAACAGATGGCAGTCCATTTTTAAATATGTTATATTTTAGAAACATTTTTTTTTATTTTTTTTAAAATCTAAATATATGTTTTCACACGTAATAAATAATCCCAATAAATTTGTAATTAAAAAAAATGATTATTATGTAATACCGTTCGGACATAGATGCACATCTGCGGTAGTATGTAAATATGCTAATATTCGTAAATTTTCATTACCATTTGATTGGAATATTCCATTATTTCCGAGTAAAATACAAAAAGTATTAGAAAATAATTTCGAAGATTTTATTCCTGATGTTCATAATGGTATTTTTCATAATAAATATGGGTTTGTACTAGCACATTTTAATCCTAATATTAATGCTGGCGTCGAAGAATATAAAAGAAGAATTGATAGATTTAATGATGTTATAATGAAAGGCAAAAAAATATATTTTGTTTATTTCAATGAAGATTATTTGTGGGATAGTAATTATCGCGAAGATGAATTCAACGATAGAATCTTTAACGAAATGTTAGAACTTGAAAAGTTTCTTAGAAATAAATACATAGGTATCGATTATAATATATTATACTTTAATTTTAAACACAATAAAATACCAAAAACATCTAATATAATAAACATTATATTACATAGTACTATTTTAGATAATTTAGATGATTCAGAGATTTTAAGAAAATATTCTGCAGAAATATTAGCAGAATTATTTCAGACAAAATTATCTTTGGAATCATATGATTTTTACACTTAAATATTTTCAACAACACTTTCAAAGTGATTAATTCTCACTAAAAACCGCAGAATTTCTTTTTCAAATCCATAAATGCATGACCAATTAGTTAATTCTTTGTTACTATGATTCACATGGCCAACAATCGATTCGTAGTATTCTGTCAAAGTAATGATGCCGCGATTATAAAGATTATTATTTACTTTGACGAGATTCCAAATAGGAGGATTATATGGGTACAGTTTTGGACAAACAAGTTTTGTTTGAATTTCTATAAAATCACCACAATACGAATATATGAGTTTATTTATTTCAATTGGAAGATTGAAATGAAAAGGAGGATTTCTATTTTTATAGGTAAAGGTAATATACAACTCAGACTCTTTTTTCTCAACAATAATGGTCATGTTTTTACAACCAAAAAATTCGGAGAGAGGAACAGTTACCATGTTATTAAATCGGTTATAACGTGAATTGAAACAGATTCTCATTCATGTTACTTGTCTTTTGTATTTAAATTTTAAACGTTTAGTGTATTTGTTTTTACGTTTGGTTTTACGTTTGCGTTTTGATAATTTTCCACCATATAAATGTCTCATCTCTTTTGTGGCTCTTGCTATAACTCTGTCAATATTTTCGCGTTGCGCAGGTTGAAGCGCTTCTTTTTTATAATTTTTTTCCGAGGCTGAAAAACAACTAAAATCTATAACATATTGTTTCATTTGACACCCGAATATTCTAAAAGAATCCATAAATGCTAAAATATCTGGGAGAGATGTAGTACAAAACCTAATATCGTCGGAACATTGGAATATCATTTTTTGTTTCAGCTCATAAATACTCGTGTTAATTATACCATCGTAGTAAGTGGATAATTCCTGAAAGCTATTCAAAACTCTTTGGTTGTATTTACTATCATCATTAACCTCTATATAACCTCTTGGTGAGCTATCTCTCGGGGGTTTAGGAGGAGCCATTATTGTATATTTATGGGTACCAACGTCATCATATATATACAAATCTACGCTACCGCAGTCAGGCTCGTTAGATTGAACCTGAAATATTTTATACAACAACTTGGATTGATTCTTTATATATGTTTGTCCAATACCGGCGTATGGAGTAAATGATTGTTGGTTTTCTGGGGCGAATTTTTCTGTGACCATTCTTTCTAACATGTTGTCTAAATTGTCATTCGTTGTTTTACTAAGAAAATTATTTGTATATACTTTAGAAACACAAGTATCATTCAAATAATGGTTTCCAAAACGAGGGTTATGTGTTCTACTAGTTGCAAAATCTATCGCACACGGAAAATTTATTACAGTTATAGGTTGTTCCCTTCCGCAAATGGAAGTAGCTATTTTTGCAACAGTATTACCGTTTTGTTTAGCTTCAATATTTATAAACTCGCCATCCGTTCGCTCAATGTCAATATCGATTGAAGGGTTAATATTATCATATTCGATGTGACATGTCTGACATACACCTCCATGAGAATTAATGACAAGCATCATTTTTTTTATTTTTTTTGGTTCAGCCGAATAAGGTTCCAATGATGGGATATGATACCACCCCAATTGGTCTAATAAAGCTAATTGGGCAATTTCTGAGTCTGTTATTGCTTTTTCTTCGTCGGTTTCTCCTAAAAAATCGTTTATAAAGTCAAGGCTTTCACGAGCAATAGGTTGGTCGTCCATACCTGGGTTAAATTCGTCGGGTAAATCCAAGCTCTCGCGAGCAATAGGTTGATTACCTGGACTCATTTCACTGTCTGACACATCAATTGACCCGAGTGATTCAACATCTCCAAATCCATCTCCATCTCCAAAAACATTTAAAAAATTTTCGTCTTCATTTAAAAAGTTATCCTCGGGTAATTGTGGAATATTTGGTGAAAGTTTTTCAGAAACAACAGCCATTGGGGTTTTACAACTTTTATGTATTCCGCAAAAGTTGCTTGGGAGTTTGGCGTTATTTGCGCATTTTGAACCATCTGTTTTTATACATTCACATTTTGGGTGGTCCAAAACACTTAGTTTTTTTGTATAAGACGGACTTCTTTTAGACATATAATTAATGAATATTTAAATGTACAAGGATTGATTATTCACCATGTATTTCAACATGACATTCGGTACAAACGATACAGCTTCCATGACAGCTAAATCAAACATCAATGCCACTTTTTCCACTTCGCGAGCGATATTCACAATTTTCAAGACAGCTTTTACAAAGTCCCCTAAAAAAATGCCCTCAGACTCCATTTTTTGTAATACTAATTTACATTCTTCTTCCGTTTCACAATCACACCATGACATTGTATATTCCATCAAATCATATTGCAATTTTAATTCAAACCTTTTATTCCTTAATGCAGCGTCATTCGAATAAACAACAATCTCTTTGTTTATCATCTCTAAGATATCATTTGTTGGTTGTACAGACTGATTCGCTACTTTAACGTCTATAAAACAACTAAATATACCAATCAATTGTTTTGTCGTCAAAGTATCTAGCAAACCATTCATCAACAACGACGATAAAATTAATGGTTCTACCTCATGAATTTGTGACGCAATAACCCCTTTATCGGTTAATACTCCATCACGAATGAATTCTCGTTCTGATAAAAATGCGACTTCGGTTTGAATCAACTCTTCGGTATTGTCAAATAATTGCGATTTCAATAAATCGACTTCTGCACGTATAAAATGTGATTCGCGCAACTTGGGCAAATCTTTTTCGATAGTTGGATGCAAAAGCATGAATTCCGCCAATTCTTTTTGAAACTCCTTTCGTTTGCGATTCGTATGTATTTTAATATTCGATAATAAGGCTTCATATTTTTCCAGAATCCCTTCGGGATACAAGACCTTTTCTTCCAAATGTTTTATCCGTATTTTTATTCCTAACTGAGACGTTTCATTTTCATACACACACATTGACTTTTTCACAAAGTCTGTGATATTTATTTTATTGTGCAGCATTGATAAAACGAGCTGAGATGAAATTTCAAATTTTGATTGCAATTTTGCTGGATTTCCATATAACATTTCGCGGTGACTTGTTATCTCGCTTTGAAAAAGGTTGTATAATAAAATAACACTACCCACTTTATCAATTCCTCTCCTTCCAGCTCGCCCGGCCATTTGTGTATATTCATGTGGATGCAATACACGAAAGTTTTGTCCATCGTGTTTATGAACATCTGTAAATAATACCGTTTTGGTTGGCATATTTACTCCCACCGCAAACGTTTCTGTTGCAAACAATAGTTTTACATAACCTCTTGCGTACAATATCTCCACCATTTCACGCAATACAGGCATTACACCCGCGTGATGTACAGCAATTCCTTTTTTCAAAAGGCGTACCATTTCATGATATTCAGGCAATCTTAAATACTCGTAATAATTAGGGAGTTTTCGGATAATCGCTTCACATTCTCGTTCAATGTATGGTATATCTGAATCTTCTTCCAACAAATTTATAGTTATTCCATTTGCACAATCTTCAAGCCGCTTTCTCGACAAAACAAAACACAGTGCAGGCAACATCTCATGCTCAACCATAAACCCAGAAACTTCATTTAAAACGTGTCTCGTGGTAATACGTCCCTTTTGTTCGCTGACAAACTTTTTTATATCGTTATATGTTTTTTCCACAAAAATTCCCTTGGGGTCTTTGACAACATGCAATTTATTTGCAAAATTTTTGATGGCGAGCTGTTTATCTTTATCTTTGACAAGCTTCAAACACTGCGAATTGGATACGACAAACCCATAATGTGTCAATGGAACCACGCGAACATAAGTAGGAATCAACCAAACTTCGTTCCCTCGTGTTTCGCACCACAGTGCAAATTTTTCTGGGTTGTCGATTGTGGCTGAAAGCATGGTTAATTGTATGTGTTTTGGTAGATTCATAATCGTTTTTTCCCAAATATGACCGCGGTCCTTATCGTTTATATAATGCACTTCATCAAAAATAACACAAGCGACATCGTCAAAATTCACATCAAAGAGATTTTCCGAAAGATTGTACAGTTTATTATGCAAAATTTCAGTAGTCATGATAATAAGGTCTGCCAGAGGGTTCATTTTAATATCACCTGTTAAAAGACCAACTGAAATACCAGAAAATTTTGCTTGAAACTCGTAAAATTTTTGATTAGACAATGCTTTAATCGGTGAAGTGTAAATAACCTTTTTACCTTTAGACGTATAATTGCGTATGGCAAACTCTGCCGCGAGTGTTTTTCCCGAACCGGTGTGTGCAGTGATTAATACATCTTTTCCAGAGACAATCGCTTCGATTGCGTATTTTTGAAAAGGACTCAGTTTAAATGAAAAGGAATCAAAATGGTCTAGCAATATAATATCGTCTGTTTTGTATTCTCCTGCACACAATTTCATGATTTAATTAATAACACTTTTTATTTTTAAATATTACTCCTCAAGTATTAACAAAATAATAATAAATATATAAAATATGAAAAGGGGTTCGTCGATTGTTTATCTTTTATTGATTTTGATTCTTGCTGTGTTTATCAGTTTTTATTATAATGAACAAGAGCAATTTAATAATTACGGATTTAAGAGTTTATGGGAAACAGGCGCGACAGCTCATAATTCACCGTATGTAAGTTGTAGTAGTTACACACCAGATAAATGTCCGACCAATAATTGTTTGGTTTTAACAGATGAAACGCGGTGCGCAGGAAACGCTGCACCAAGTGGTTTATCACCAGGTTCTATGAATTATGATGTTCCCAGTTCATCTTATATGAACGATGGAGGTCCTGCGACATGTGGGACTGCTGGTTACCTAAAAACATGTGCGACAAAATCTTTACAATAATTTAAATAGAAAGTATAAATAAATAAATGAACACGATTTATGAAATAATAGAAAAAATAGGAGAAGGACAATTTGGTGTTGTTTATAAAGGAATAAATAAAATAACAAAGGAAGAAGTTGCTATCAAAGTTGAAAATAGACAAAAGACAAAATTGTTGAAACGTGAGGCAAACATATATTTATTATTGGCTAAAGAAGAAGAGTTTCCGAATCTAAAATGGTATGGTTCTTCCGACGTCGTTTATTACATGGTAATTGACTTGTTGGGGGTTTCTTTAAAAGAGTTAAAGGTAAGAAGTGACGAAATACCGTTAATAATCATAAAACGAATTGCTAAAAAACTTGTCCGTATAATCGAAAAAGTTCATAAATATCAATTGTTGCATCGAGATATAAAACCAGACAATTTTTTATTTGATTTGGTTGATTATGACAAACTATATTTGATTGATTTTGGTCTAGCCAAAACATTTATGACCATGTCAAATAATCATGTTAAAGAGGACACTATTTCGGGATGCGTGGGAACACAAGAATTTGTCAGTTTAAATGTACATGAAAGAAAATTGCCGAGTAGAAGAGATGATATAGAAAGTGCAGTTTATATTATTTGCTATTTATTTATGCCTAGTGAAAAATGGATTAAAAGTGAAAAAGAAGAAGATATCAAGTTGTTTAAACAAAATTTGTCAAAAATAGAAAATGAAAAAATATCTGAAATGGTTGTTTATTCACAATCTCTCGCCTATTATGATACTCCTTGCTATGACAAATTAATTGAAATAATAGAAACAATATAAAAGAATTTATTGTATAAAATACAATGGAGGGAACAGAAAGAGTACTAGGAAAAGTAAAGTGGTTCAATTACCAGAATGGTTATGGGTTTATTACACCTCTCAATGCGACCGAGGGCGACCAAGATGTTTTTGTTCATCATACATCTATTAATGTAAAGGGAAATCAATATAGATATCTCGTAGAAGGCGAATATGTTGAATATACCCTAGAAAATGTAAATTCTAGAGAACACTCGTTTCATGCAGTTGATATTACAGGTATCAATAGAAATATGCTAATGTGTGAAACTAGAAATAATGCGACTCGGCTGAAGCCATTCGCGCCTCAACGTGAAAATTCCCCAATATCACGTCAAAATTCCCCATTTCCACCAAAATTACAAAGAACAACAACAACAACAGACGGGTTTGAATTTCCGAAACAAAAACATCAAAAAAGATGATTCCTGCAAACAGGAATATACGATTCTGCGCCACCAACACTAGGTGTTCCGTCTCCAATAAATTTTGAAAATACGGCACGCGAATTACATAAATTACATTTTGCAGTCAAGTGTTGTACCTCATCAGCATGAGGAATCAACCGCAAAATATCGCCAAACGGTTCTCGTGAGGAATTTCCAGAAAGACCTGCCACTATTATCATGACGTCTAGTGTATCCGCCCACATTGTCGCATGCTCAAATAAATCGCTAAAAAATTGCCCTTCGTCGATAATAATCACCCGATGATTTTGAATATTTACATCACGTAAATATTCAACAGAAACAGAACTTTCATAATCATTATCATGAGATTTAATGCATTTTTCGCCATAACGAGTATCGGACGAATGATTAATAATCAATACAGATTGTAATTCTCTTGATTGTCGTAATAATTCACTTGTTTTTCCGGCAAACATGCAACCGATAATAACTTTTAAATAACCCATTTTATTATAATATAAAATTATGTTTATATTATTAACGATATTTCAATTTAAATTAAAATAAGTAAATGATAAATGGATGTACAAACATTTCATTATGTATTTGAAAATAATAACATTGTTTTAGAAAATCTTATTCATTTTTATTTTCTAAAACTTATTCTTGAATCAAGCAACTTTATTGAAAAATATACTTTAGACATACATGAAACACATGCAGCAGTTTTTGTATTGTTCAAACATTTGTTTGAGGATTTTGGGCATAGTCAAAAGTATATCTATGTAGATGTTATACGCGAAAAAAAAGATAATGTAATAAAATATATTATAAATCCACTAGCGCTAGAAGAGAAATTAGATGCAGATTTTCTTCCTGTCGATTTTTTTATATCATTCACAATCATTACTCCACATAAAATAATGGTAGATTTTTCTATCAAATGGTTGGAAGAAATACCATTTGTCGAAAATATGAAAACAGTTGTAAAAAAAACATTTTCAAAATTAAAACAATATATAGACAAGCTAGAGTAGTAATTTATGATAAAATTGGTAAAAAATATACTTTTTATGGCTGATATTACATATATATTTTTATACGATTATTTTGTTTTTTTATGCGATGGAAACTATAAACAATTTATTAAAAACGTTGCAAACGACTTGTCGAAAAGGAATATATTATATGTTAAATTATTCCAGGCAATTTCTCTCAACAATAATTTGATTGACGAGACGACAAATGCCGAATTGTTAAAATTTACAGATGCAGTTCCTTATTCGGAAAAAGACATTGATAATGAATTATTGGATGAATTAATCAAAACATTTTCATTGGAGGGAGAACGAGTTCCTATTAATTCGGGTATGATTTCTCTTGTGTATAAAATGAAACGACCTGAAGATGTTATTATTAAAATAAAACGAAAAAACATTGATAAACAATTTGACGATTCCATAGAGAATCTTCTCTTTTTTGTGAATATAATTACCCTTTTTCCTCAATTTCGTGAATTTGATATTCCGAATGTCATTCGCAAAAACATTATTTTGTTGAGAGAACAATTGGATTTTCGCAATGAAGTTGAAAATACAAAAGAAATGGCCAAAAATTGCATCAATCTAAAATATATAAAAATACCAAATGTTTGCGAAAATACAACAAGATTATTCCCAAACGCAATTATGATGGAATTTATAAACGGCAAGCACATAACAAAATTAACAAATGACGAGTTTGACGAATATGCAAAACTTGTCATAAAATATGGCGTTGTATCTATTGTAAATAACAGTTCCACACACGGAGATTTACATGCAGGAAATATTATCTTTATTAAAAATCAGACCAAACCAGTTTATCAATTGGGTTTAATAGATTTCGGAATTGTTACTAGAATCGATGAAGATATGACGCGTCTGTTTTTGGATATATTAAGTAATTTAAATGTGTATCCGAGCCATTTATTGGCAGAGAAAATCCTAAATGCCATTATTTCTCCCAAAAAAGTGTTTGAAACAATACCAAATGAAAATAAGCAAATGCTTATTGATGAAGCTGTTGTCATTGTAGAAGAAACACTTCATGGTAGAAAGAGTGCTAGTCAAATAAAAATATACGATTTTATAAAAAAATTCAATCATTATTTGAATAATTGTAATATGAAAAATTTATATATAAATGATGAATTTGTAAAATTACAGATGGCTTTGGCCATGTCTCAGGGTGTGGGATTACATTTATGTAAAAATGATTACATCCCTCTTGCCAATACCGTTTTAAACGAATTATTTCACAGAGATTTATTTTGAGGTTAAATACTTTATTATGCATTTCATTTGTTCTACATCAACGTAGCGATTTTTAGAATGTATATCAACGCGATTGCGATAACATAGCATTTTTTTATGTTCATTTAAATAAGAAAATATATCTTGGCATTTTTTCATGAATAAAGTACATGAGGTTAAATCTGTTGCCTCTATAGAATGTTTTTTAGCAAAAATACCAAATGAAACATCATCCATTATACTTTCATTTATATCATGACGGTTTTTTAAAATTTGCTGAACCATTTGAGAAGAGAAAATGATACATGTTCCAGATACAAAAATGGTCCCAAAGTGTGTGTCGTCATGAATCCCTGATGGAGGGTCAAGCCATTGCAGATTTATTAAATATCCACCATATGTCATATGCGGCAATGGTAATATCAAATCGAATTGTACAATAGTACTAATATTACTTCGTACAACATAATCATACTCGCAAAGTGACGATTGAAAATACTCAAAAGCAACTATTGTTTTTTTGGTTATGGAAGAATCCAATGACTCTTTTCCAGGAATGATTAAAAAATCACCAACTCTCGTTGGTTCATCTATTTTATCATAATAATAATATACTGTATCAACAAAACCAAACCGTTTGTAATATGAACTTGTAATTTTATACATTTTTTCATAATATGTATCTGGTGAAAAAAGTACAAGATTTAATATTCTCATATATTTAACCAATAATTAAACATTTCCCAAAAATTTTGAGACAATTTCTTCGTCGATTTGTGGGAGGTTGTCTATTATTTCAGTATATGTTGGCTCACGATTATGCAGATTAAAAAATGTTGTTTTAAAGTCTGCCAATATTTTTTCGTAATCTTTTTCCGATTTTTTTTGTTGTACCTTTTTCATTTTGTAAATTTTGGACAATTCCTTCATTTTTTTTTCTCTATATTCATCACTAAACCACGAGTTTCTTGTTTCGTTTGTGGAGACGAGAACATCACAAATTTCGGGTTTTGAAATTTGTTTGTAAGTATCTGTATCCTGGAAAGACTCTTTGAAATCCGCAATGATTTTATCGGGAATCACAGGACTCGTCTCCATCAATCTATCAAATTCTTCCTTGCATATTTTTAACAACTGTAATACTTGCATTCTTTCAGACGGATGTTTGGATAATTCTATTTTAATGTTACGATAAAATTTATCCCATGCAATACTGCTTACGCGATGAGCTTCATTAAGTTGTGTAATTTTAAGAAATTGTTGAATCGTTGTGACAATTCCGGCAACAATATTGAATGTTCCAATGACCATTCCAAAATAACTTTGATATTGCTGGGGGACTTTGTCTTGTGCAAAGTTTGCTGTACCCGTAAGGGTAGAAATAATGATGACAGGAATAGTATATAACGCGTTCAAATTTGAATACATTACATTTGCACGAGCATGCAACCAACGATAAATCATGGATTTGTCTGACCATTCAATAAAAATATGTTCATGTTCTTCCGTCCAATCATTTGCATTCTCATATAATTTATATTCCATGGAAATATCAATGGAAGAATCATCGGAATCCTTCATATTATTATAAAATAAAAAAATGCTCTCCAAAGACGAATAAAAAGAGTGAAATTTACAACCTATAAAAAGTGCTACAGATAATATAGAATAAAATTATACCAATTATTTCAATTAAAATATGATAAGGAAAGTGTGGATAAATAGACATCATTTTTTCACAGTTATATTTTTCATTCAAAAATAAAATTATTATTAGTATTACAAGGAAAAATACAATATTTATATTATCCTTAATGTTTTTTGACATAAATGGATAATAATAAAATAATACCGACAAAAATAATATTGCTTGACTAAGAATATAATAAACTACATTCATATTACAAAATGTATATATATCGACCAAAATTAAAAACAAATAAAACAGTATAAACCAACCATGTGGTATTTTTTTCGTATAATTATAAAAAAAGAATAGAAATGCAAAATTTATGCAATAAGAAAGAATATGTATTATGTTTATTTGTAATGACCCTGGAATATGAATGCTATGTGAAAATGTGTGAAATAATTCAAAGCATAATATTGAAAACAATAATACAAATGTGTATTTTTTCGTTTTCAACAAAAAATAGAATATAATTAAACAATTTACTAAATTAAATAATGTAGAATATGGTTGTGCTATTCCATTTTTAAATGGTTTTTCACATGTATTAAAAGGGAATGTGTATTCAGTCATAATATAGATTTTTATAAAATTAGCATATTAAATGAGAAATGTATAAAATAGTGAACGCCAACGTATATTTTGTGATTTCTTAGACTAAAAAGTTTGGCAATTGATTGTGAATAAAATAGTAGTAAATTAACAAAATAAAGAGTGTAAAAGCTGAATAAGTAAACATATTTGTGCGAAATAGAACCATAATCAGTCTTGCAATGTATAAAATGGTCATTGTCCCAAAATAATAATCTACATTTCTTTTACTTAACAAACTTTCCATTTCGGGATAATATGTGATATTGCTACCTGCTATATAATTTTTATCAATTATTAGTTTGCATATATATGATATAGGGCATTCGCCATTTATAAATGTATATAAAAACATGATAAAAAAGAAATAATTTATGTAGAGTATATCTGTTGTAAAGGTTTGAAATAGAAATGGAAATATCACTAATAAGGGTGAATGGAGTAAATGAATTAATCCAATAATCATAACAAAGATAAGTAGATATTTTTATCAAAAAATAATATATGCAAAATTAAACGATTTAAAGAATTCACACTCAACGTTTGAAAAATAAAATATTCATTAAAATTAATGAATATTGGTAAATATCTAAATAAGATGAAAGAAAAAATAAATAAACATTTGAATGATAAAGTATATAGTGATTTTATGGATATTCCTGTGGATTCTATTATAAATAAATTAATAAATAATAAATCTTTGACAAATAATGATAAGGATAAAATAGAAAATATACTCTATAATTTTGGATTTGAAGCGGGATTTGAATCGGAACCAGATATTCAAAAATATTTTAGAGAAAAATTTCAATACAGTAATCCAATACACAAAGGAATCTTATTAGGACTTTTACTAAATGAAAAAAATAATCTTCTTGAACCTTTTATTCCTCTTCAACGATTTCCCGAAGAAGATAAAAAAGTGTTGGAAATAACAAAAAAATGGCAGAACGATTTAATAAATTTGTTGAAAAAAACAGAACAGTCAAAATGGGTTGGAGGTAAAAAGACCAAGAAAAAGTTTTTATAAAATCAAAATATATGCAAACAAAACTAAATGATTTGAAAAAGGAATTTACGCTGCTTGTCATTATAAAAAACGATATTAACGAACTTTTAACTTCTTTGACAATACGTGTGAAAAAATTAAAGGATATATATGACGAAATCATACGTTCAAATCTGTCTTCCAGTTCTATTTTTGGGTTGGATTCATTTAAATTTCAAAGTAGGTTGATGGAAACCGAGAATGAAGATTTGTGTCGGTTGTACAAGATGATTTCAAATAAAATGTATTGCGAATATTATAAACTCTATAAAATGATTATATCCTATATCGATACAGTATTTAATAATACGAAATTATCTTATTTAAGCAAATCAACAGATTTCCCTATATATAAAGATTTGGAACCCTTTAAGGAATATGACTTTGTTATCATACAAAATATTCATGAAACTATTCTAACAGTTCTTCTAGGAATTTATGATTTAGTATTAAATAACAAGGAAGAATTAAAATTGTTAAAAAATAAAAAAGAGTTTGGGTTGTCCATCGATAATTATATTAATTCATTCCAATATGACATTGATAAAATAACAAATCAAATTAAACTCTTTTGCGAGTACATTACCTTTTTTCACAAGTCTCAATTGAAATATTTAAAAAGGATACATACAAAAATGCGTTTATTTTCAGAACAAATAAATAATGATATAAAATTTGACGATAGTATAGAGGATACATATAAATGTCATATGGACAAAGATACTATTGAAAATGTAAAAACAATGATATATGAAAACGAAATAATTGATTTTACGAATATCATTTCGTGCAACAGTTCTGATACAGATAAAAATGATAGCTTGGAGGAATTTACAAATCCAGTTGAAGACCCAGTTCCCGATGAAGTTCCACACGAAGTGACAGTAGAAGTTCCACACGAAGTGACAGTTGAAGACCCAGTTGAAGACCCAGTTGAAGACCCAGTTGAAGACCCAGTTGAAGACC
>Ga0066180_10000102_pt1 | contig 15205 bp, 12 predicted proteins | sample LauGreSBDMM110SN_4_FD_59338 | JGI IMG/M metagenome (GOLD analysis project Ga0066180, IMG submission 59338) | Freshwater lake microbial communities from Lake Michigan, USA - Su13.BD.MM110.SN (version 2) (version 3) | ecosystem: Environmental > Aquatic > Freshwater > Lake | place: Lake Michigan... | reverse complement strand
AGTTTTTTAAAATATTGTATTAATTAGTTTTAAAGGTTTTAAAGGTTTTAAAGGTTCTAAAAATATAAATTATAATTTATAATTTATATTTTATATTCAGTTACATTATATGGGAGGCGGTATTTTACCAGCAACACTGCACAATAATAAGGTATATTTTCTATTTGGAAAAGAAAATCGGTACGCGGATACTCCCGGGTGGAGCGATTTTGGGGGTGGAACCGAAAATAGTGAGGACCATATGACTACCGCGGTTCGTGAAGCACAAGAAGAGTTGACGGGGTTTTTAGGTGGAGATAAGGAAATAACAGCGCTCTTACAAAAATATGGAACATTTGACATTACAAACAAAGGTTATCGCATGCATATTTTTCCAATGAAATATGATGCACTTCTTCCTTTTTACTACAATAACAATCAGCGTTTCTTACAACACAAATTAGATCCCAATGTTATAAAGCATACCAAGATATTTGAAAAAGCGGAAATTCGTTGGATTTGCATTGACGAATTAGATGAGTTAAAATCTACCTTTCGTTCTTATTTCCAAGAAACGGTTAATCTTATTTTAAAGGATAAAAAAGCGGTTGAGAGTTTTGTTAAAAAAAGTCTTTCGGTTAAAAGGAAAAAAACCGCAAAGAAGAAGACCGTTGGAAAGAAGTCAAGAAAGAGCCGTTAGATTTTACATATAGGATGTATTGCCTACATCGTGTAGGGCGAGTTTTTCAAAAATCTTTAAAAACCATACTACATCCATGTAGGCGCTACGCTACATCAATGTAGGCAATTTTTGCAGATAGTTGAAAAATTCGCCCTACATGATGTAGGTAAATGCAAAACTTTTCAAAATTTCAAGACTTTTTTCGTCAAAGTGATTTTGGACATTTATTTTTGTCCATTTTCAAAAAGTTATTTCACTTTTCAGCTTTTTTTACAAAAAAACACGTCCTTACCATAATGCTCTTATTTAAATTTTTTAGTGAAAAAATTTGTGATTGTAAAATAATTTTTAGAAAAATATTTTTTGCGGAAATGATTTAGCAACTTTCTGTGTTAACTATATAAGTTAACAAATGGAAACAAATAAGTTGCAAAAAGTTTCTAAAGAATATTGTTGCAATTTTTGTTACTATAATACATGTAAAAAGAGCAGTTTTGATAAACATATTTTAACAGCAAAACATTTATCGTTAACAAAATCAGCAGAATCGTTAACATCGTTAACAGAAAAGTTGCCAAAAGTTGCTACTACAAAATTATTTGTTTGTTCAAATTGCAATAAAGCCTACAAATCGCGAGTTGGTTTATGGAAGCATAACAAACAATGTGACGATCCCTGTAAAAACTCTACAAAGATAATAGTTGATTCTTCTAGCCAACTTGAAGACATGTCAAACATGTTTATGGCGGTTGTTAAAGAAAATCAAGAATTTAAACAACTTGTAATGGATCAAAATAAGCAAATGTTAGAGTTGGCAAATAAAGTAAACGCAACACAGGCAATAACAAACAGCAATAGTAATAATAATAATACCATGAATAACAGTTTCAACATTAATTTCTTCCTCAACGAAACCTGCAAAGATGCAATGAATTTGACAGACTTTGTAGATTCTCTCCAATTAACCTTGAAAGACCTGGAGGCCACTGGAAAGTTAGGATATGAAGAGGGCATATCAAAAATCTTTATTAATGGACTTAAAGAGTTGGACGTCTCAAAGAGACCCATTCATTGTACAGATTCAAAACGAGAAAAACTTTATATAAGAGATAAAGATATATGGAAAAATGATCAAGAAAATGAGCGTATTAGAAAGGCTGTAAGAAAGATTGCAAATAAAAACATGAATCAAATCGTGGATTGGATTAATGCAAATCCAGATTCTCAACATTATAATTCTAAAAAGAATGATCAATATCTAAATATGGTTCTCAAAGCTACTGGAGGAAGCACAATGGAAGAAGAAGAGAAACGCATAAATAAGGTTATTACTGCGATATCTAAGGAAGTAATAATTGAAAAAAAATGTGAAATATAGACTTCAATTATAAATTATCAAATATAATGATAAATTATCAAATATAATGAAGTAATTTAGATTATTTCACTATATTATTTTTTAATATTAATGCATTTATTATTTAAATGTTTTCGTAGGTGGTTCCATCAATGTCAATAATGTCAATCATTTCACCACTTTCAAAGGATACACCGTCTAAAATAGTTTCAAATTCTACAATAGTATTTTCTAGCAAATTTGCTAAATTATTAAAACAATTGTCATAATGAGATATATAGTTTGTATCTATTTGTGTTAAAGAATCTAACATTTCCCTTAATTTTTTTTCTAAAATGGAAATTGTTGCAGATTCGTCTATTTCAAGTACTACAGCATTGTATACCTTGTTAAAATCTATTAAACTTGGAAGGTCATCAATTAATTTATTGGCAGACTTAAGGATGCCTATAAGATTTTCTTCCTCTGGCGTGCTATCAGAAGAATACATGTGTACAGTTATAATTCCAACTAAAATAATTATACTTAGCACACCTAATTTATTTGCGTACATTGTAAACTGAGCGTCTGGATATGTTATCTTTATTCTAGCTTGTACCGCCTTGATGTAGCTAATATAAAAAGTATTATCATTTGGTTTAACTAAAATCAACGCGTCTTTGGCAGATTCATACCAATTCCAATGTTTTTTAATACACTCAAACTGTTGTTTAATATATTCTAGCAATCCTACCACAGACGAAAAATCACTATAAACCAAATCATACTTTTCAAAGGTTTCAATTTGAAAAGCAATTATTGTTTTTTTATCGTCATCAACTTCCTCTTTTAAAATATTTCCAGAAGAGTCACTGCTATATTTTTCAAAAATTTCAACTATTGTTGATGTTTCTTTAATTAAATCAATTGATCTGTCATTATATGGACGTGATAAATTTTGTATTTCTTTTGAAAGAATTTCACTATAACTATTGCGAATTCGCATAATTAAAGAAAGTGAATCTAAGCAATTACTGTAAGCATTGTCATAGGTTTTTACATTTTCTAAAATAGTACCGGCAAGTGTTTTTATACTTTTTACATTTTTAATAGACTCTTCGTAAATTTTTCTGACACTAAGTTTATCTTCATTTGTAGAAATAATATGATTTTTTTTAATAGAACTTAACAACTCTTCTGCTTTCGCAGTATGAGTATTAATATCCGTTCTTATATTAATCTTTGATGGAAGATATTCGACGATAGAAAATACTTCATCTTCCAGAGTTTTTAATTTGTCATTAAAATTTTCTTGCATATACGGGATAAAAGTTTGTTCATTTATTTTTTCAATAAACAATGTATACATATCATCAAGTTCATCTTTTATTTTTTTTGTGGAAAGTTCATCGCTATTGGTGATGCTTTTATTTAAGGTGACATGAGTTTGTAAAATGTTTTTAATATCTTCTCTTTCCTGTATAGAATTTGATTTAGCATTTTGCACATTATTCAATAATATCTGCACTGAATCATGCGCATCTTTTGCAGTTTGTAATAAAATTTGGATAACTTCTTCCATGGCTTTTATAATTTTATTTATTAGTGTAGTTTGATCAATTGAGTAAGGATGAGTAAAATTAGTTTTATACATAGAAACCATTGTTTTGACAGCATTATAAGATTCTATAGAAACTTCAAGAGATTGACTCGCCGCATTAATAAAGAGGCGAGCAGTTTGTTCTGTAATTGAAAGTGTTGCATAATTTGCTGCCGAATTTTTTGCTGCTATAATTGCAAAGTCTAGAGTTTTTGAGGTTAAAATATCTTGATAATCTTGTTTTATACAATTTATTAACTCGGCCATTTTATTAATGTTGTAAATTGCATTTGAAATTAAAATGGCAGAATCGTTTATACAATCCGTTGCAGAGTTATTTGTGGTTGCAATCACATCTATTGTATTTGCATTTTTTTCCTCAATAATTGAGTTTTGGGAGGCTTTGGAACGCGTGTTGACAGGCATTATAAGATAGCAATATATAATTTTAATTATCAAAAAAATAATTATTAACTGGACATATACATTTTATACTTTATAATAAAATGTATATTTTATAATTAAAAAACATAATAAAGATCTTTTAATTTGCCTGACTCTTTGAAGGTTTAAACGCATTTAAAAACACGTTCTTGGGTTTTTCAATGATAGGCATACTATTCGTTTCAACGGTGGGTGAGCTGTTGGAGTTTGAATTTTTGAAAACGCCTAAAAACACATTCTTGGGCTTTTCAACAACAGGTGTAGAAGACATTTTGGTTGCCTTTAAATTTTTAAAAGAATTTAAAAAAAGATTCTTAGGTTTTTCGGTAACAGATAATTTTACAGATTCGGGTTGATAAAGTACAATTGGTTCAAGTGCGACTGGTTTAACGATTTGTTTGGACATAGCAGAAATTTTCTCATGTATGCGCATATGAATAGAACGCGCCTTCTCATGTGAATCTTTTTTGGAAAGTCTGGCTGAACGTCTAAGGGTTTCTGTTTGTTCTCTCATAATTTTATCATCTGCCTCTTTCTCAGCTGCAACCTTTGCAGCCGCCGCCGCCTTCTTTTCAGCAGCAGCCTTCTCAGCAGCAACCTTTTTCTCTGCGGCAACCTTCTCAGCAGCATCCTTCTTCTCTGCGGCAGCCTTCTTCTCTGCGGCAACCTTCTTCTCTGCGGCAACCTTCTTCTCTTCAGCAGCCTTCTTCTCTGCGGCAACCTTCTTCTCTGCGGCAACCTTCTTCTCTTCGACAGCCTTCTTCTCTTCAGCAGCCTTCTTCTCTTCAGCAGCCTTCTTCTCAAGAGCAGCCTTCTTCTCAAGAGCAACCTTCTTCTCAAGAGCGGCTTTCTCAAGAGCAGCTTTCTCAAGAGCAGCCTTCTTCTCAAGAGCGGCCTTCTCCTCAAGAGCGGCTTTCTCCTCAAGAGCGGCTTTCTCCTCAAGAGCGGCCTTCTCCTCGGCAGCTTTTGCCTCTGCCACAGAAGCATTGTGAAGATTTACCGCGCGGTTAAAATTTTCTTGAAGTTGTTTATTATTTTGGCGCAATTTTGCGGCCACATAATTTAAGTAAGCTACCCGGGCGTTCATTATATTATATCACAACATTAAAAATTATACAAATTAATTATTAATATTATTTTCTAAATAAACGCTATATAAATATTAGTTTGTCTTATTATTTACAAAGAGGTTTATTTAATAAAATTTACGCGATACTTTTGTACAAAAGGTTAATTACACTATTTACACCATTGCACATTAAAAACGTCCACCCCTCGAAGGGAGGGCAGTTATGAATGGCATGGAACAGTTACTTTGCGCATTTCATAAGTTTACGAAATGTGCAAAGGTGTAAAATAAACTTGTAATAAATAACGTTTTGTGTGAGTTAAATATTAAAAATGATTAATTATAGCAGTGTTTTTAATAATAAAATTATTTTACTGGTAAAATTTTATTATTAAAAATATAATTTATGAAATTTATTATTAAAAATCAACAAGAACAACTTTATACTTTGCTGTACACTTTCCAAGTCGCAGAGGGTTTAGATGTATTTTGTTCTCCAACAAAAACAGCAAATAATCCTTGCACACCAGCAGCAGAGTCAGCAGGAGTTTTAGACGAAGCAAACTCACCTGACTTCTTCTTGGCCTCACAGTCGGTAACTTTTGCATCGTGTGTGGCAAATCTAATTATTAGTTTTGCAATATCTGTAATAGCAACAACATTGGATGAAGTTGCAGCAGATTCGTAAGACATAGACCTAATAAGTTTACTGGTATAAACTGGAGTCTCAAATATATTGGTTTTATGATTTTTCTCGTAATCAAATTGAGTAATTGATTTTCCGTTAATCACTGTTGCTAATTCTGGAGTGATGTAGAATTCATATGTGTTTAAAGCTTTATCAAGAGAGAATTGTGTAGGTGCAATATTTCCAAAATTCGCATCTGCTACAGTTCCATAATCATTTGGGTCCATTAGGTCGTCACCAAAAACAGGCAAAAATAGTGCTTTTGTAAGAACTTGACCATTTGGTGTTACAGTAAACGTAAAAATTTCATCATACATAAAAGGGTCTGTAGCTTCGGGATTTGAAACTACTGGGACACCAACTGAAATTTTACTTGAAGCAATTACAGTAAGGTTGTATGGTACAATGGTATACGCAGCTGAGTTGCTGATTGTAGGCACAATATCAATGGACATATAATCACCAATTGTAAAGAAGGTCACCGCATAATAGGTATAAGTTATTATATTAGTTACTTGATTAAAACTTTGTACAGGGTTAACTGCGGGAACAGCACTAACAAGAGCAACAGATTTAATTATTACGTTATAAATTAGCTTAGCGGTATTGGAATTAAAATTACTACCATTATCAATAATGGTAAAAGTCTTGTTGTCAGCAGGAAGAATACTTGCATTTTTACAAAGAGCTACAGTGTATCCTGTTGCGGGAATTTTTTGTTCAAATGAAAATGAAATAGAACCATCGGTTGTTTGGTTTACTCCAACATTTGAAACAGCTCCAAATGTAGTCTTTACGTTTACAGGAGTAGAAGAAAGGGTGGATGAGTTAAAGCGGTAACCGGTAGGATCATTCATATTGCGACTTTTAGATGTAGTATCAAGACGAATCCTGACATTTTTCCCGGCCAGATAACTAATTGGTGGGGTAAATCCAGTAGATGAGAGCATTTTATCCATATCTTCATAGGTTACAGGTAAGTTAACAATGTCAGCATTAGATTCAAGTGTGGTATCATTTGCATTGTTAGGGGTGTACGATAAAAACGCCACATTGGTTGAAACATCATGCTGGTTTTCAAGACGACGGGCTGTATCAAACTTTTTAGTTTCCAAAGTTACAAGATCGTCTAGATTACTGCTTAAGGCAGCATGCTTCTGTTGAAAGTTTGTCTTGTCACTTTCAACTAAGTCAGTTAATAAAGGAGAAGGTTTAATTATTATATTGTGAGCCGTTAAATTCAGTGAATTGATTAAGTTAAGTTGATTCGTGCGCGCAGCGCCAGCCGTTTGTACTAATCTAGACATTGTGTCAGCAGAAGCTGCGAGCGCTTGTTTTGCGTCATCATACTGCTCGAGGCGAAGGTTAATAGCATGAGATGACTCTACTCCAGTGCCATATGATAATAAGGGAGCAACCAATTTTATATTAAGTGCATTTGTTGGATCAAAACCAATGGCAATGGATGAACCAGATCCAAATTCGGAGGAGCGATTGGCATAGAAAGGAACAGAGTTTGCGCTGCGATCAAATGGTTTAGACTTGGTTGCCCCGTCAACAATGTAAACAGCAGCTTCAACTGGTTCTTCGGTGTGATATCCGTATTCTTTTAATTTATCACCTTTAATTTTTACTGTATGTATAACTGGCACATTAGGAGTATTAACATTATAAGAAGGTGAACTCTCTACAGTATAATCGGTGTCTTTGACTAACAGTTTAGGGTAGTCGCTAGCCGCCAGAGGTATAGATCGAGGCTTGGTTGCAGGAGTTGTCACAAGTCCACTAACATATACTGCAGAAGCTCCATAAACAATATTATCAATTGTTTTTTTTGGTGCTAGCTTAACAACAAGATTATTTACCGAAGATGTTCCATTTTTTACTTGCGCGACAACTCTTATGTCATTTGTTAAAGTAGTTCCCTCTTCAGAAAAATCTTGAGACGCAGTCAAACTTGTAACTGCTGCGAGTTCACTTAAATCTACAGTAACCGAATTTGATACTGGACTATAAACATAATCTTCAGTTTGATCGAGCTTTAAATTTTTATGAACTTGTTGAATTGTGATTGTCATTGAGGCCCGGTTGTTCACAACATTTACAAGGTCAACACTTGTTCCTAAAATAGGAACTTCATACGAACCCTTAAGAGAAATTAAAGTAGCACTTAATTCAGCAGTGGTTACATTTTTTTGCACAACATTTGTTTGTGTATTAAAAGCAACACCATCTCCAATGAGCGTTAAAGGTAGATCAACTGGATAGTTGTTTAAAATAGAATCTTGCAATGGACCCTTTATATTTGCAGTATTAACTCCAACGAGTATACCGCTAGCAACATCATATTTTACACCATTTGTTTCAACGAGAAAACTTGCCAAAGGTAGACCATTCTTATAGTCTTCTGTCGTGTAAAACTCTAATTCCTCTGCATTAGTACCAGGAGTTACATATACTTTTTTGTTAGCTGTATCAATAGCTACAATGGATGGGGCGGTTGGGTTTCCAGAAAAATAAGTAAAGTTAGGACAACTTTGACTGTAAGATGTTACTAAACCCTTAGTAACTGATTCTATTACAATCATATATTCAGTTCCTGCCGTAAGTGATACATTCTGCACAATTGTATTGACTTCAGTGTTTACGGAGTAGCCGTCAGGAACCAATAGTATTTTTTGCACACCAGACATAGTGTTAGTCATTGTATAGGATCTACCTTTTGCACTTGGTCCACCCGTCACACTATTGGTGGTATCTATTAAAGTAATCATTTTGGTGCCAAGTGAATAAATCCCCCAGTCCACAGATAACTCAACATATTCTACAAGGCGGGGAGCTCTAGTAGTATCCGTAGTCACCCATCCATAAGCACTAAAATTTACAGGTGTTTTATTGTCTAATACCGTTGGCGCAACAAAAGCATTTCCCATAATAAAAAGCTCGTTTGATTGTAAAATGTCTGTTGTAGATGTGACGGTTGTAACTGCACTCGCACCACTCCCCACAGTAGCTGAGGTTTCGTTGTTAAGCGTAAACTCAAGATAAATTTTTTGTAAAGAATCATTCATAAGACCAAGAGCATCAAATGGAACATGTACATAAGCTGCACCGTGTCTGCCGTTTGCACCATTTCTTCCATTAAAATCTGCAGAATTAAAGTCAACATTCGTTGTTACATAACGGAAAGGTGCCAAAAAATTTCCATCTTTATCGCATGCAACGTATCTAGCTGTTATGGCAGTAACGTCGCAATAATCTAAAGAATCTTCAGCAACATTTGAAGAATCAACAACATTTGTAGCGTTTGATTTACCGGGTATACCCAAGAATTTTATCTCAATCGGCAATGTTCCGTCTTTACTAACAGCCGCTGTTTGATCGCAGGTGAATTTCGTGTTCGGGAGAACCATACTATAATTAATACACATATAAAATTTTTTTCAAATATAATAAAATTTCCTAAATAAATATTTTAAGTTTATTAAAAACTTACAAATAATGCATAAAGAAGTTTTTTTAAATTATCTCAATGATTAGAGGTTATTAAATTTATAAATTATAATTAAGATAAACAATTATTCAAAACATAATGGAATAGATTTAAAAATTGATAGTTATATAATGGATGAATAAAAATCAATCAACTCATTGTATGCAAGAACAGAATCAATCACAAGAAATATTTATAGACACCGTCTCGCAAAATAAACATCGTGTCATAAAAACAAGAGTTAAAGACTATTCTAAAAATAGCATCATTTCTAACAATCAACTGAACGTACCAGAAGACTCTAAAGTTTATAATTTTGCTTCATCAAGTAATCCGTGTACATCTATTGATTCATTAAATGTTATTCAAGTCGGCGACTGCATTTTAGGTATGAAGACTTTAAGTCCAGAGAGTGCGGATATTATTATTTGCGATCCACCGTATAATATTGGTAAGAATTTTGGCAATAATAGTGACAAACAGACCATGGACAATTATTTGATTTGGTGTGACCAATGGATTGCAGAATGCATGCGTATTTTAAAACCCAATGGAACATTGTACATATATGGATTTAGCGAGACACTAGCATTCATTAGAACTCGTATAACGTGCAACGTTAGATGGCTTGTCTGGCACTATACAAACAAGGTGACTCCATCGTTGAAATTTTGGCAAAGAACGCATGAAAGCATTTTGTGTTGTTATAAGAATGCGCCAGTCTTTAACAGGGATGATGTTAGAGAGCCTTATACTGAGAACTTTCTAAAGAATGCAGCCGGAAAAGTGCGGAAAGCGACTAAAGGTAGATTCAGTAATGGAGAGAAAGAAACAACTTATACAGCGCACGAAGGCGGGGCATTACCGCGCGATGTTATCAAAGTTGCTGCATTGGCAGGTGGAGCTGGAAAAAAAGAGCGCGTTGATCACCCCACGCAAAAGCCACTAGCTTTATGCGAAACACTAATCAAGGCTGCCTTAAACAAAGAAGGTGAAACACTTGCGGTGATTCCATTTGTTGGCTCGGGCTCGGAGTGCGTTGCCGCTAAAAATCTAGGAGTAAATTTTATTGGTTACGAAATTAATGAGGAATATATTACAATCGCAAATAAAAGACTAGCAGATCAAATATAAATCTAAAGTTAAATGTGTTTTGTTGTAGATTTCTCCTTCTCTTTTATTTTTATATTTTTCTGGCGCTTTTCTGCGAGGCGTTCTTGCTCGCGCACGTGCTTTGCAGTATATACAGAATTGGGCGACTGTTTATCGCGGCCTTTTTTTTCTTTTCGTGTCTTGGGATCATCACAATTTGACGGCATAATATACGTATAGTGCAGAGGTCCCTCTAGAAAAAAGTGTTTCAATTTTCTTTTATAGAGCGTTTGTATTTTTATACAATTGTAAATAGTTTTAACATTTAAAATTAGCTTTTGAGTATCCAATAACTGCACACGCAATCCTTTTACCAGCATTGCCAGTTTTTAGACTTTCAACATTTCCACCTTTTCCACAATCATCTTCATCGTCGTGAATAATTAATCCTCTTCCAATAATGTTAGCCTTAGTTCCCCTAAGTTTAATAATATTATCATAAAATGTGTATTTTGCTTCTCCTTTATTATTGGTACTAATGTTACCTAAATCGCCAACGTGTCTTACCTTCATACCAGGACATCCATGAGTATTTCCATATGGATTAAAATGAGAACACATACTTGTACATTTGTCAGTTAAATCTCCTGCTTCGTGAACGTGAAAGCCGTGCAAAAAATTAGGCTTTAAGCCTGTAATGTGCACGTCTATTTTAATATTGTTATTAACCAAGTCTTCGGTAAATTTTACACTACCTTTTACATCATCATTAAATACGGCAATAGCATAAATTGGTTTATTTACCATTATATTGTATAAATAATATATTATTAGAGAAAATACGACAACAATTATTAAAAAATAAAAATATAATATAGATTTCATCTTGTATTATATTTTTATAATTAAAAATTTGCATTTATTAATTATTATTTAATTAAAATGTGGTATAAATATATATAAAATGAATATTAGTAATCTCTGTAGTCCAGCATTTGTATATTTTGTTATTGCTATATTAGGTGTTTTAATAACAATTGGAAAAAATGGTATAATTTCGGGGTTTATATCACTGTTGTTTATTTTGTTTTATACGTGGGGTTTAAATTATTTATGTAAAAAGGGATATAAAGGAATTTCCTGGTTCATCTTATTTTTACCGTTTATATTTGGATTTTTAGTTATAGCATCAATCGCGTCAAAATAAAAGGATCAATGATGGAAAAATAATAAATAATATACGTTTTAGTTTTATAAATATTAGAATTTATAAAACTAAACATATTATAAGATATATTAAAAATTTGCAACTATTTTTTTATTAAAATTATCATAAATAATGTGCAGAGAAATAGCAAGCATTATAAATAATATAAATTGATTATTTCCTCCGCTACCACCTCCCCATCCAACTGATGCAATAGGTAATACTGTATTAGTATTTTTTTTATTATTTGCAGAATAGTTGCGTTTTAATAAAGAATTATAGAATATGGCTTCAATGGTAAAGTAATTCTTTGACATTGTTCTTGCTTTTATAAAAAATATTGAATAATCTAGATTCAATTTTAAAAACTAACAATGTTTTATTTTAATTAATAAACTTGATTATCTGTGCCAGTGTGCAATAAACCTCGCATTTTTGCTTATACCGGAATGAATCAAAGTGAATATTGTCTAGATCGTCGTACACATATCCAAACGTACATGTTTCTTGAGCACGGTCGCGCACGCCATTAACAGTAACCACATCCATTCTCATATCCGCTGCACGTAAACCTTTTCCACTGCAATATGTCTTCACAATAGTTTTGGTGTCTGGGAAATGAAATGTGTAGGTTTCGCCTTGTCTAATATAATGGTCTATATTTTTTTCACGATTATTGATACGAAGAAATCCATCCATGTTAATGTACTCAATTGCACTAGGAATAGCCTCGGTCTCCATAATTATAACAGTTGTACATTCTCCAAGTAGATAAATAGCTCTTTCAATTTTAAAAACTATTTCTCTAGCAATTTATGAAGCTGCATATAATTGAACCTCGTATCCTTTGATGAAATAGATGAACCAACTATGTGCTTTTTCAAATCTTCAGTGACACAAATAGATATCCACAATTGTGATGACATACTAAATGAGATACTCATACTTGATCCGTCCACTGAGTTGGTTCTCCAACCAACCTGTTTGTCTTTATTTTGTCCACGTTGACCGATCGTTGGAATCCAATCATAACTTGCAGGATCAAATGCTGGATGGTCACTAGGTATAAGATACCAATCATACTTATATTTTTCTCCAGTTTCCTCTCTAACAATAATAGAGTAATACTGGAAATTCTTCTTTGAATTAATCCCATGAATAATTTCATCAATATTGCCGCAATTTAGGCCGGAACACATTGTTGTTAAACGATACGAGCTTATATTGAACGTTCCTCTGTCGCTCTCATATTTTGCTGACTTGTTTGAAATATTTCCCAGTGCGCAAGTGATGTCACTTCCAGGCGAATGCGATCCGCTGCTTTTGCTTGCTACATGGCAGCCACTTTCAACAAAGATTTGCTCATTGAGATTCTCCCAAACACTCTCTTTTGCTGGGTCGCCGTTTACAAGATGATACCCTTGAATACATAGATCAAAGTTGAGAGAAAGTTTATCTCTAATGTTGGACAACAAATCAGTCATTCTTTTGGATTTATTTGTCTCAATAATACCAGACAATCTTCTGTTAAAATAGAACGACTCTATATAGATTACAAAATGTAGTGCAAATAAAAGAAACAATAATAAACGATTCAATTTTTAAATAAAGCTATAAAAAAACTTTTATTGATTATTTAATTCCAATATATGAGGATATTTATTATTGATTAAAGTTATTAGCTTGTCAGCTTTGATAAGTTTGTCCCGTTTTAACGCATCGGCAGCTTCTAAAATAAATTCCTTTGAATTTTGAACAATAAAGTATGCGCACCTGTAGGCTTCATGAAGCATATCAATAACATCAGTATCAATAAGCTCCTTATACTTATCGCTCAAGTTAGGATATATAACTTTCTTCCCCATACCATAATAAATAATCATTTTTTGTGCAAGTTTCAAAGCTTCTTCAAAATCGTTAATAGCGCCAGTGGTAACAGAAACATCATAAACGACTTCTTCTGCTATGCGACCAGCGAGAAGGATCATAAGATGTTCAAATAGAGCTTCTCTTGTATAGATGTTAGATGTGCTGCTTTCAAATACAGTGTATCCTGGACTATTAGGGGAAGAAAGATTTATTATAACTTTTGTCATCTTTGCATGATGCTTGCATAATAGCCCAACAATTGCATGTCCCATTTCATGAATTGCAATGTGATCAATAATGTCGGTAGTAAACTGATGTTCACTTGGTTGCCACCCGGCAATAATCTTGTTAAGAACTGCGTCAATGTCTCCATGGGTAAACTGCACTCTGTCTCCGCGAAGGGCTGTCAACATGGCTTCGTTCAATAAATTTTCAATTTGAGCACCGGATAGACCCATTGTAAGATCAACTAGGTCCATCAAATTAACTGTTTCATCGTGAGGTTTGCCCTTGATATGAATATTAAGAATTGCCTCTCGTGTAAAATTATCGGGTAGACCAATAAAGACGCGTTTATCAATACGTCCCGGCCGAATTAAAGCAGGGTCTAAAAGATCAACACGATTGGTTGCACCAATTACAAAGATTCCAGAAGTATTTTTAAATCCATCTAACCCGACAAGGAGCTCATTAAGCGTGTTATCTCTCTCAGATGAAGCAGTGTCGGCATCGCTACTTCTTTTTCTTCCTAGGGCATCAATCTCATCAATGAAAATAATGCAAGGGATGTTCTTCTTTGCCAGCTCAAAGAGTTCCCTAACGCGTGCTGGACCAACGCCCACGTATTTTTCTTGAAATTCTGCACCAGAGACGGAGATAAACCCCGCCTTGGATTCTCCAGCGAGTCCTTTTGCTAATAGAGTTTTACCGTTTCCAGGAGGTCCTTCCAAAATAAGTCCTTTAGGGACGCGAACATTATAAGGCGCATACTTGGTGTAATTTGTCAAAATATCAATGCATTGTGAGAGCTCATACTTTACCTTTTCATATCCACCAATATCTTTGAATGATATGGGATAATCGGCGATGACTTCAAAATGCTCTGATTTCTTATCTGCATTATTTCTGTTTCTATTAGTATTTCGTCTTCCATATTTTCTACTATAAGAGTCATAATCATCTCCGTCATCTTGATCTTGGTTATTATCATCATTGCGATTAAATATGTCAAATCCAGACAAACCTTGCTTAGAAATAATAATGCGAACTCCAGGAATACCTGTAATATTTGCAATATTACCATCAAATAAATCTTTATTAAAGTGAAATGTATTATTAATTTGTCTTTCTATAAAATTTTCTACTTCATCTTCTCCCAAGATCTCGCCATTTTGTATGGAAAAATTCTTAGAGTTTAAACGTTTAATCTTTTGTTGAAAATCCGGATTAGTAATTGTATAACGTCTTTTATATTTATTTATAAACGCCTCGTGATCATTTAATTGATCGTTTGTGGAATTTTTAGAAATTCTATTAATATAACTTTCATAATAATTGGGTGAAATGGGATATTTTCTATCTTCCCTCATTTTTATTATATTTGTATGTATAGGTTTTTTAAAAGGAATATTAATAAGCCCGGTTGTACAATAAGAAAATAGGAAGAAGTACAAAAAAAAATATTGTCTCATTTGTATATTATAAATTTGAGTAAAATCTCTAATTAGAAATAGCAAAATAATATAT
>Ga0066180_10000100_pt1 | contig 15239 bp, 18 predicted proteins | sample LauGreSBDMM110SN_4_FD_59338 | JGI IMG/M metagenome (GOLD analysis project Ga0066180, IMG submission 59338) | Freshwater lake microbial communities from Lake Michigan, USA - Su13.BD.MM110.SN (version 2) (version 3) | ecosystem: Environmental > Aquatic > Freshwater > Lake | place: Lake Michigan... | reverse complement strand
CTTGTTTTTCGAAAAAGGCAAGCTTGGCGAGCCACAAGAAGAGTCATAAGAAATAATAGTTCTACACATTTTTATAATCAATTTTATAAAAACGAAGTTACTAATTTTTATAAAAAGTTACTTTTTACTTACTAACTTTTCATAACTTTTTACTTTCTAACTTTACTCTAAATAGAAACCTAATATGCTCTCAAATTCGTTTATAATTTAGGAAAAATGTATAAACGAATAATATGGAGGAACTGGAAGACGAATATGAATACGTTGTTTTGAGAGATGATATCGCAAAATTAAAAAAAGTGTATTTGAATGATATTCGAAATTCTGTTTTACTAAGTGACTCAAATATTCCAAAACTTATTACAACCACTTTTATAATAAATCTGAAAGAATTACAAGACAAATATTTATCATTTGTTCAAAAATATATTTATGAAGAATTGGAATATGTGAATCAAGATACGGAAGAATGTTTGCGGATGATTGAAAATATTATAAATATTTAAACAAGTTTGAAAAACATAGAAAATAATATTGAACAAGATGTTTTGAACAATATTAATAAAGAATTCCTATGTATGCTTCTTTTACACATGAAAACGCTTGCAAATATTGTAACAAGTTGGTAAATCTATAGCCCAACATTATTGGTATTGTCAAGTAAAGAAGAACGAGGCATGCTTAGTCATAAGAAATGGTGTAAATAAAAATATAATAATTAATTATGTATTCAAATATTGTTGTTCCGCGTGGCACTATACTCTATTCTGGAGGACGGTATGATATGTGTATTGATAAATATAAATATATAGGACAAGCGGGTCATAAAAGTGATGGCAAAATTATGTATTTATCGCCCAACGAAAATACTGCATTTGGTTATGCTGTTGGTTCTTTAGGCATTGTCAAAAAATATGTAGTGATGGAAGATTTAATTTTAAAAGATATCACAGAAAATATGGCTCATTTTGAATATGACCAACTGGAACCATTTTGTAAAGATGCGGATGGTTATTTTTTAGATTGGGGTATGGAGGGAAATATGGAACATGTGGAAGTTGCTATATGTGATGTTTCTAAAAAAATAAAATACGAAGAGTGTAAAACACAGAAGGATTTTAAATTAAACCGTCCATATAGTTACGAATGCGCTAATTTTTGTGCTGCAGAAGTTGAAAAAATTGGCGGAAAATCACGACGAAAAATGGGTAGGAAAAGACGGACGAGAAAGTTTAATTTATTCGGTTTTTAACAACGAAACGCAAACGCAAATATTCCTACGCCTATTATTCCTAAAACAATACCCGTATGATATCTGTAAGACATTTCTCTGTACATTTGTAACCAAGCCTTTACTTGTTCTGGTTTATAAAGGTGATTTAACATCCAATCTGACTTTGGACTTAACATGTAATAAAAGTAATTTGTCAAAAAACAGGTGGCCATTACGGTGCAAACCAAAGAGAATGAACGCAACCTCTTTTTTAGACAAAAGAGAATGAAAAGCGAAAAAAGTAGTCCTAACCCGTACCCATAATAACTAATCGTCATTCTCTCTTTTGCTATTTTTTCATATCTTTGTTGTAATTCGGGAGATAATTCTTTTTTATACTGTTTTACTACCTCGCTTGTCGTATTATAAAAATAAATCATGCCTATGATAAAAACAGCGGATATCATACAACTTATTCTACAAGTCATTATTGTTAAAATTGAAATTAAATTTTCAAACATTTTTCAATAAAATGTTCGAGCTATTTATTGAACACAATTATTCCAACTGTTACCCAAAGGAACAATCAAACGATGCCAATTGCTTCAAAGTAAAGTTTGAAACTATGGAAAAATTGTCCGAATATGTAAATAATTTATATTTGGAAACAAAAGATTATTGCAATGGTCCGCCATGTTTAGAAAAAAACATACAAGGTAGTGTTTTGCATACGTATGCCTTTATTCCAAAAGAGAAGCAAGCGTCAAGAGAAGATATCATTAAATTGTTAAGAGACGAGAACGATTATGATAAAATTCCAAAAAAAGAGATAGAAATGTATTCTATTTCTGTGTGGTTACTTTTATAATATTTTCTTTACTAAAAGAATGAAATTGAGGATAAAATTTAGTCATCATAAAACCCCTGATAATGTTGTTGTTAATACTGCGCAATTTAACGTTCCGTGTATTATTGATACGGCTATCAACTTTCACAACTTCCTGCATCAATAAATAATTTAACTGATTTGGAATACTTGGATTTAGGAAATAATCAATTATCCATTATTCCAAAAATGGATAACCTTATAAATTTAAAAATATTAGATTTATCTTACAATGAACTTACATCCTTTCCAAACATTGAATCATTGACTAAATTAACCATTTTGGATTTAAGCAATAATAACATCACTGAAGTCCCAATGTCGATTGAAAATTTGTCTCAATTAGAAGAATTGGATTTAAAAAATAATCCTCCTATTATTTTAAATCCATTTCAGCTTGAATACGTTTTTACAAATCGTAATATAGCCGATGGAATTAGAAGCGTTTTTGATATTCACAAATACAATAGATTATTAAAAGCATCGTTAAAAGAAGACACATGGGGTGAAAGAAAATCGCCAGCAATACTTTCAAGCGGGGTAAAAAATTACTTTGCAACCCCAACCAAAACGAGAAGGAGTAAGAATACTGCTGTACCAATATTCTTTGGCAGTAGAACTATGAGACATATATCAAGTTTTTTGGGAAAAAGATATATTCCTGTGAATGTTGAAGATGTTATTAAATATGTATAAAGGAATTGGGTTCGCCAATGTTTTTAAATACTTTTTTAAAAACATTGGATTATATGAATCAAAATAATTTACAAGTTATACTTACAGTTATTGGCGGGTTTCTTGGCGCGCTTATCCCAAACAAGTTGTCGAATATCCCCCATTTATTAATGTCGGTTATTATTGGTTCTCTTTTAAGTAAAACAATTTACGGGGATTTTGACAGAGGTTATAAATGGACTTATAGTGACATATATTATTGGTTCATTACAATAACCGAATCATTGGTTGGTGGCTACATTGCCATTAATCTGTCTCGTAGCTCATAACAAGCCGGCGATTCTGTTCATGTTGGTCCATCACATTTTTCTGCAATACATCAATTCTTTCTTCGGCTTCTTCCAACAATCTCGTCAATCTTTTGATTTCTTCTTTTAAATTTAAACTATCATCTTTGTGTAATCCATGCGTTTTGATAAAATCCCACATATTTACCGAACCCATGGAAGAATTGCATAGAGCGCATATTGGCAATAAATTATTTAAAGTCATATCACCACCATTTTTTTCGCTGGTGATATGACCACAATGAAAATTCATTTGTGTTATTTCCGTTATTTTACAGCATTGACAAAGACCTGAGCCGAATTTTTCACCAATGTATTTGTTCCAGACCAATTGGCGTATCTTTTTTGGAATCTGTTTTTTCATTTGGTTATTATATTTCTTTTATGTTTAATACATTTCAATGTTTATATTTTTTGATTCAGTGTATCTTTATACAGTGAATACCAATTATTTGTATAAACTTTATTGAACAACATTGGATTATCAAAATATATTTGTAATACAACATTTTGGTCGTCATCTGTAATATTTTTTTCTTGAAACTCCACGAGTTTTTTTTCCCATAAATCATGAAATAAATTTACATATTCATTATGTACAATAAAGGTGCTTCCTTGAAAATAAATCACATCGCTTGCAAGCATATCAATTGGGTCTGGACGAGTTGCATTATCCAACCAAGTAAAACAGTTGTATGTAATTTTTGAAGGCAATAATTTAATATTTATATTTTTGGGGATATTTTCAATGTTTCTGTTAAAAGTACCAAAATCAATCCAAGCATAATATTCATAATTTGGAAATAACATTTTTGTATGTTTCACAAAATTTATTTTGCTATTATTAATTAAATTATATTCTGCATAAACGTGTTCGGGATTAAATTTTCTGTGCATCGGAATCTTATCCTTGTAGCTTTCGCTTTCAATAATCTCTTTATCTCTTTCCAAATATTTGTCATAAAACGTATCTACTTCATTTATTTCTACAAAGACTATATTATCAAATTGCTTCATTGTTTCTTTGACCCCTTTTTCTAGATAAACAATTAATTTATAATGAATATTTTCGGCAAGTTTATAAAAATCATTATAATAATCAGCATTTGTTCGTTGATAATGGTTCCATTTAGAACGATGTATATCTTTAAATGCAGTTGTAAAAATAATTTCCATGTATTATTTTGAAATATTTTTTTTCAAAAACTTAGACGCTTATTTCCTTACTAATATTCCGAATAATTTTATCCGTATCGTCTTCGCCTCCAATACACTCTTGCACCAATTTTAAATACTTTGTATTTTTCACACTTTTTATATTCTCGTGTTCAGGGTATTTCTTTCGCCATTCCGACATGTTACTCATGTTTTTGATAGCAACGTTTTTCACAAACTTTTCCACTTTTTTATTATCTGATTCCCATTCTTTTTCTTTCAAATAAATATCTCGCAAATTGCAATGGATGGGGCGCGTATAAACATCTAGTTCTTTCAATTTCGAGAGAATAATAGAAGTGATACCTTTTACGTAACCTTTTTCACCAACTCGTTCCAAATCTTCCAAAGTTGGTTTAATCGAATCGACAAAGGAAGAAATCGAAATCGCGTTTTTGCATTCTTCTTTCAAAAAAAATTGGATGTTGAAATTTTTTTGAATTTTTTGGAAATTATTTTGAATATTTTGATTTTTTATTTTTTGAGTCTGAATTTTCGTTCCGGAATAGACATTTTGGACGTTTTGGACCTGCAAAGCATTTGACATCACCTGATTTGTTCCTTCCAAAACAGTTGTCGCACGACAAATAAATTCGTTGGTTTTTTGGAGCGTTTCCGCCATCAAATTCTCTTTGTTACTGAAATTACATTTTTTCCGATGCTTATACAACCCTGAGGGAAACACGTAAGCATTTCCACAAACACAAATATTTTTTAATTCTTCTAGCTGTCCTTTTTGGTCTTTTTTGGTCTTTTTCTTCTCCTTTTTTGTTTTTTCGTGTTTTGGTGTTAAAAGATGTCGTTCGTATTTTGTTTTATCGCATGTAACATAGTTACAACATTCGCAAACATAATTTGGTTCGTCCTTTTCTTCTCCTTTTTGTCCCTTTTTTGTATCCAAATGTATCCTCTGATGCTTCAGAGTTGCAAGATGTGTTTCATATTTTGATTTATGAGACGTATAAAAGTCACATAAATCGCAACCAAATTTCGCTTCTCCTTTTTTCTCCTTTTTTGTATCCATTAGTATCCAACGAAAATTACCTCTATATATATTTTTTTTTGATAGAACGTCTCTTTTTATTCCTTCTTTTTCGTTTTGAAATTCCACCACGTCTATTTCTGAAATAGGCGAATGCATTACTAGCTACGCTAGCAACAGAACGTGCTGCATCACTAGGTACGCGAGGTGCGTTATAAACATTGCGCGATGCATTAAGGACCACATCAACTCCAGCTTCACCAACGCTTTGAGCTGTAGTACGAACCAATCTCCCTACATTTTCTGTTAGGCTGTGTCCTTGGGCAAGTAGTATATCTACAAGACCACCCCATGTTTTATAATCTGCATTACGAACAGCAACTTCCTCTTCAGCATCTTCAACAACTTCTGGAGGAGCTGGTTCATTCACATTGATTTCATTAACAACTTCCTCCGCATCTTCAATAATACTTTGCAAAAGAACATCCATTGGGGGTGCGTCTGACGGTGCTCCTGGAGCTGGTGGTGCTTCTGATAACGCGTCTGTAAATATGATTACTTTGTTTTCATTCAGTTTTTTTTCAGCTTTTATAAATTCTGCCAACACTGCATTTGTTGAAACAATTTCCTGTTCCATTTTATTTGCAGCTTCGGTCATACGTGTAATTGTTTTTGTTTGTGTATCAAGATATATCTTTTGTGCCGTATTAAAAATTTGCATATCATTAAGCATAAGTCGTCTGGCTTCTTCCGCTGCTCTCGGACCACTGGTATAATTCATTCGTTGATTAACATAATTTACTGTGGTGCTATAAACAAAATTACCATACCACTCGCAAACAATCTTAAACGCTTCTCCCGATAATCCGTATAGTATTTGTCGATTCGCACTACCTAAAATAACACCTGTAAGTAATGTAGATGACACAGTATATCCAGATGAAAAAAACCAAATTAACATTGCTGGGATAATTTTTCCAACAAATCTCATGAGTGAAAAAACAGGGTCTGGAATAATATATCCATTAATATATATTGCACCGCCAGCCAAAGCAAGTGTAAATGTTCGAAACAATAAATTGTTCAAAAAAGTACTATTTTGAAGTTCTTTTAATATTACCGATATGTTTATTACATCTTCAAGTTGTGCATCAGTATAACCAATTTCTTCACCCTCCCTTTTTTTAAACGCAGCACCAATTCTCGTAAAAGTTTCTTTATTTCCACCAATTGAAATTTGACTCCCGTTGGTCGGTATCATTACCCCTTTTACACTAGGCGGTACTATCAATCCTCTTTGGAATTGGTTAAAAAATTTTTGTGCTTCAACCTCTATCTGGTTATTCCAAGCCATTTGTATTTGGGCTTTACGCGTATCAGATTCATTATCTAAATTTCTTATAATATCCTTTATTGTAACGAGTTTTTCTCTATTATCGCGGGCAAATGGCCCATTTTCTCTTTTCGCTCTTTTTCTTAATGTTTTTAACATAACATATAACTATATTTTTTCTTAAACTTTATAAAAAATATTTCCGAAATATATTTTTGCATAGAAAAGACGTTTGAATCATTGAAAGAAAAGTCTCATACCAAAATCAATAAACCCCTCGTGCTTTTTAGAGAAATGAATTATTTCGGTTTCATTTATGAGACGTATAAAAGTCGCATAAATCGCAAATGTCGCTTGTTCTTTTTGACCCTTTATCCAACCGCGAATTGTACGCGAATAACGAACTCGTTTAAAGTAATTATTTTCAGTATGGAAAATCATGTGTTATTGGTATAAATTTTTAAAACTAAAATATCCATTGCTATCTCCATAAATAAGTTATAATATTAATAAAATTATATGAAAGTTATTTTTCGTTTTGTAAATAATCCAGGTTTTGGAGATAATATTAGAGGGTTGATTACTATTTTACAAATTCAAAAAATATTGAAATTTGAATTAGAGGTAGATTTTTCTCATCATGTATTCAGCAAGTTTTTTATTCATAAGGTTGATTTAAATGCACAAACAGATTATAAACAATATATGTTTTGTGACGAAAATATCAGAAATGATTTTTTAATGGTTGAAATAATGAATGAAATAGAAACGAAAAATATTCTCACTGTTTCAACAAATAGTTATCCTATAATAGAAAAAATCGATAAAAATATTAAAACGTATTTAAAAAAATTATTTGAAGTGAAACCAGAAATAAATGAATATTTACATAATGCAATCTCTATGCTACCTGTAGATTATCATTTATTTCATTATAGACTAGGTGATGACGTGTTGATTAATAATAACAAAGTAAATAATGATGTATATTTACAAAACTTTGAAACCAACAAGAAAGAAAATGCAGTAGTTATTAGCGATTCTTTAGCATTTAAACAATTATTCGAAAAGTGTAAAGATGTACATGTCTTTTTAAATACACCAACTCATACAAATCAGGAAGAAAATATTGACACATTGATAGATTTTTTACTAATAACAAAAGCAAAATCTATAAATTGTTATTCCGTTTACAGATGGATTTCAAATTTTGTTTTTTGGTCTAGCATAGTATATGATATACCGTTATTTAATATAAAGAAATGATAATTTGAGATTATAATTTTTTTAATTTCATAATAATACACATTTCTAACTCGATGAAGCTATCTTTTTTTCCAAACTTCGAAAAACATGCTGTAACAATCTCCCCATCCACCTTCTTCTTGATATTGAACGTAAAAATTGTGTTGTTTCAATATAGAATCGACGTAATTCTTTTGAGAAATGTCGTTATAATCATTTTCTACAATGATTAAATTTATATTCTTTAATATTTCTGGCATGTCCATTAAAATATAATAAAAAGCTCCTTCGCAATCTAAAATCAAAGTATCAAATTCTATTTTATATTTAGCATTTAATTCGTCCAATGTTAATGTATTAACAAACTGATATCCCTCTTTCAAAACACCACTTGGTTTTGTATGCCAACCATTTTGAATCAGTTTTCTTTTTGATAACGCCGAATTTTCTATATGAAATGTAAAATGGTTTAAATCTCGATTTTCGGTCAATTGTTCTACTGCATTCGGGTCCGTTTCCAATGTGACAAAATCTTTTACAATCGAAGCAATAACTAAAGAATTGCGTCCTACATTACTACCGATTTCCAATACCTTTTCGGCGCCAGTCAAATAATTTGCGGATAAAATTTGTTCGGACAATTCATCTTGAAAAGTTCCATGTTTAATTTGTAAATTATTGTGAATACTAGGCAATTTCTTGACATCTATTGAATGAATCGTCAATTCTGATACATTGATACTTATTTTATGCGATTGGTCATATGTATATGTTTTGTATTCGTCATCTTTTTCAATAATCACATATACCTTTTTTTCAACCCCAACTAAATGGTCTCCAAAAATAGCGGCTCTTGTATGGTCGTCATTAGGTATATTAATAATGTCCCCACATTTTCTGCTTAAACATATTTCGGTGACATTCCGTTTGTTTCCAACTATCCCATAAAATATGAATAACATCGGCTTATAAATAAATGTTTCAATCATTAAATCAACCGTATTTATTTTAATCGTATGATGAATATTATATTCGTTTTCAGATTCTCCGATAACAACAAATATCTTTTTCTCAACTCCAGGGACATGGTCGCCAAAAATAGCAGCTCTTGTATGGTCATTATGAGGAATAGTAACAATATTATCGCGCATTAATTTATTAAAACATATATCAGTGACATCTTTTTTATTTCCATCAGTTCCATAAAATATCATATATTTACAAAAGATTTTATTGTAAATTATACAATATAATTATTTCAGGGTGCATTTGACAAAACTCGCTTTCAATCCCCATGAGCCCCCATGGTTTATGACAACCAAATGGATGGTTATTGCCATGCCAGTTTTCAATAGAAAACGATAATGCGTGGTTTTGGTCGGGTTTATTTAATGCTATGCATTGTGTTTGTGCAAAAAATAAATCTTCGGGTAAATCCTTTCTTGTGTCTTTTTTGATTATTTCGAGCATTTTACTTTTTTTTCTTAAAGAAAGACCACCGTTTCCAACGTCATCGGAATATGCCCCCCATGGAGCTCCTACATAATCATAATGCAAAAACTGATTAATTTTATCTTTATTATCTTCCAAAATCACAGAATCAGTTTGGAAGATTAAAAATGTTTCCGTTGGTATCATGTCATAAATATAATTCTCCATCAATAATTTTGAATACTCATGTGGCAACAAATTATCAATATTTAATTGATATTTTGTAATCCTCTTGCTCGCCAATTTTGTAATCATGTCATCTACAAACTCTGAATTTAAATTACCACAAAAGATGATTATATTCCATTCATCGGATAAATTGTTCAAGAAATTCGTGAGGACAAATCGCAATGCTTTGTGTTGTCTAAATTCTACAATTACCGCCGAATAGACATTAATTGTCATATTCGTCAAATTTATTCGAATCGTTTGAAACTTATCATATTCATATTCCTTATCTTCAATAAGAACAAATACTTTTTTCTCGACACCATAAACATTGTCTCCGAAAATGGCGGCTCTGACATTGTCGTTATGTGGAATAGTGATAATGTTATCTCGGGTTAGTTGATTTAAACATATTTCGGTTACCTCTTTTTTATTTCCGTCAATTCCATAAAATATTAGCATATACTTTATATTTTAAAATAAAATATAACATAAATTATATTTTATGTATTTATGATACCAAACATATTTTATCAATCATGGGACGATGATTTGCCCGATGAAATTAGAATTAAAAACAATGTGTTTATAAAAAATTTTGAATATAAACTATTTACGATTGAAGACATGCAACGATATTTGAAAGAACGGGGGTCTCAATATTTATATTTATTCAACAAATACAAAAAAATATGCCACAAGGTGGATTTATGGAGGTATTGTATATTGTATGATACCGGTGGAGTTTATATGGATGCTGATTGTATTTTGTACAAAAATATAGACTTTTTAAAAAATAGGCATTCGGTATTTGTGACAAATAATAGGGGGGCAAAGGATTTCTTTAATGGGTTTATCATGACTGTTCCCAAAAATCCAATATTGAAATTAATAATCGAATATTTATTAGAGGTGGATACAAAACTTGAGGAAGACTATTATTTTAATTGTAAAGAATTGTATAATATTACAACTAAATTTTTAAAGATAAAGCAAGTTGATAGAAATGATTATGGGAAAATCACCCTTTTAATTGACAGAGAAATAAAGGGCAAATTTTATCCTTTTTATAAAAACATTCCAATGTTAGTTGAAATCAATGATAAATATCCGTATGAACAAAAAAAAGGGTGTTATCATGTATGGATAGGGACGAGTGAGACAAATACTAAATCAATCCCTCTTCCATCTTTACCAAATATGGGAGAATTTTCTTTAAATGAGCATGGCTACACCGATAAATTTGAAATTATACAGACGAGAGCTTTTTTGTTAATAAAACGAATTGATGAAAATAGTGGTTGGGGGCATCCACACAGCGGATATATAAAATGGTACCGATAATTTTGCAATTTTAAATATTCTTTATTAATATGACTACCCCTTTTATTTCTGGTATAAAATACGTAATACACAACAACAATGACTATATTGAAAAAATATTGTTAGGAGGTGAGCAGTGGAACAAGGAGATAATAGATGTGATTAAAACATATATTTCTGAGAACAAACTGAAGCATTTTTTGAATGTGGGTTCTCATATCGGTACCGTCAGCCTACCAATTTCTTTGCATATTGATAAAGTAACTGCTGTAGAAGCATATCCACCTACATACAATCATTTGTGTGAAAATATACAGCTTAATAATATACAAAATATAGAAGCAATTAATATTGCATTGGGCAACACAGAAGAAGACATATATTTTATGGGAATGGATAAAATCTGTCCCATTGAAAATAAAAATCGAATTGCAAATAATAGTGGCGGAATGCATGTTTTTACAGAAAGCGATATACAAAATAATGTTCGTTCGGGAAATTTATCTGATAAAAAAATTAAAAACAGAATGAATAAATTCGATAATTTAGAGGTTGATAACTTTGATATTATGTTGGTTGATATAGAAGGATTCGAATACAATTTTTTATTGGGTGCTACAGAAAAAATAAAAAAAAACAAACCAATTATCATTATGGAAATATGGAATGATAATAAAAGAAGGAGTGAAAAAATGTCACAACCTCAATCTGAAGTCATCGATTATATCAAATCATTGAATTACACACTAGTGAAAAGTATAGAGGATGATTTCATTTTTGAACCTTACGAACCAGCAGATATATCATTCTGTAAAAATATTCAAAAAAATGACAAATTCGTCACGCAATATCTTGAAGATATCACAGACGAATCGTTGTTTTATATGGGAACAATGCAACAAAACAGTTACGATTTAATTACTTTTTCTGAATTTCCGCATTTAGATTTTGAGACAAAACGAGATTTGGTTCGTTATGATACATTGTATAACAAAGGAGGATTATTTGCAGACACGAATGTCATTGCTTTTGATATAGACAAATTATACGATTATGATTTAGTTTTAGTGAAAGGGGAAATCTTCCAGAATAATATAATTTTATCAAAACCTGGTTGTGAATTATTCAAAACAATGTACGATTTACTATTAAAAAATGTGCAAAATGGGGTAAAGACGGATTATAAAAGAATTTTCCATAACGAAGTATCCTCCTTTATCGAAAATAAAAATGTTAAAATATTGCATACCGCAAATACTAAATTTAATCAAGCGACGAAAAAATACTTTGGACTACCAAAAGGTTCTTGGATACATTCCTCTAGAAATTATTCTATGAAAGGAAATGTAATCACGGTTGAATGTGCAAATTATTCTGGAAATTGGATTAAAAATGATGTCATTATCGCACCAGGGGTAGAATACTTTAATGAAAATGGAATTATGAAATGCTTGCCATTTACATCATACCTGGACGAAGAGGTCTTTTTTACTTCTGCCGTTTTACAAGAAACAATGAAAGAACATTTAAACAAAAAAATATTCATGACATATAAGAAAAATGTACCGGACAAAGTATTCAGACGATGGAAAGTATTAAATCCGTTGTACGAAATTGATTTTAGTTTAGATGCTGAGTGTATCGCCTTTCTTGAGAAGACAAACGGCTATCTCGCAACACTATTCAAAGAAATTCCTGTTGGAATGTACAAAGCTGATTTATGGAGATTATGCAAACTTTATGCAAATGGTGGGGTTTATGCCGATGTTGATTTAGTTCCTCATTTAAATTTGGATTATTTAGATACAGATGTGACTTTTTATTCTTGTATGAGCATATTTGGTAATTCTATTTTCCAAGCATTTATTGTGAATCATAAACCCCAAAGTCCTTTGTTATATTTAATGCTTCTATCTTTTTTGTTAAAAAACCCACAGAACAACTGTATTGGCCCTACCTTTGACATGTATAGTGTTTTGCAATACAATATTCATGAGCCTATTCAAACACTAAAAAAGTATCCGTTGGATTCGGTAAAATTAGAAATAAAAATCGGTCCGAGTTCTGTGAATGAAAAAAGAATAAATTTGTTTTATTTTCCACTAGAAAATTACGACATTCAATTAAAACCTAATTCATACAACGACTTGTTTGAATTTTCTGTAAAAAACAATATACTCACTGTAAAAAGAATAGATATTGATAGTGGGTGGGGACATGACCACTCCTGCGAGTTAATCGTACGAGAAAGAGAAGTCGTTTATCTCTTTAAAGAAGTAACTGGACCCAACAACAATTTTTCGAAATCAGTTGTTTTTGATGGTGATATTAAAATTCTAGATTCACGAGATATGGATTATTTTCATAATGGTGGATGGTAGAACTTGAGAAACCTTATCGCCGATATTTACGTTTTGTCTTTTTTCTTCTTCTAAATGTTCTTTTTCCTCCACGCCCAGCAAGTAATATAACATCTTCAACTTTTCTAGGAATGTAACCAGAATCTGGATTCGTGGATTTTTCAGGCTCAAATTCACGCTCAGAATCTTCAAGAATTTTATTATGAGATTGATAAATAGGCACAATAGGATGCGATTGTATAAACTCTAACATTTTAACTTTGGAATTTTCTCTTGCTGTTATTATTTTTTGCATAATACCATCCTCTCCATTGAAATGAGTATTTAAAAGAAGTCTTTGGTCCTCACTTAATACTGCTGAAGTAAATGGTCCTTCAGCATTTTTAAAGAATGTCAGATTGTTGTTCAATAAATTGTCCATATAAATTGGCACTTGGAGAATGCTGTCAATCACAACTTGTGAGCCAGATGCCCATCCAAAAAAATCTGGTTGTGATAAAATATGATAGCGTTTGCGTTTACTTCCTTCACTACAAATTAACCCCAAAATTTGTAGAAATTGGAAAAGACTATAAAACCTTCTGAATTCAGCCATAGAATCAATTTTTTTCGCATATCCAAAATCAATAAGTATGGGTTTTATTCTCCGAATGAGTTTAAGAGATTCTAATTCGGGTGGAAGAGAATCAAATATACCATCTGTTAAAAAATATGGATTTTCTGGCTCTTCTGGAAGTATTCTAAAAAAAATATTTCTAAAAGTGAAATCTCCTTGTGTATAACCCGTTTTATCTCCCAATTCTATAAGTAAAAATGCAGCCGCCATAAAGACCGGTACTATAAATTCGAGCTTATTAGGTAATATTTCATACATTTCTTCATAATCGTCTAAAAATTCCATGGCTATGATACCAACCTTTTCAACATTCGGAATTGTATAATCTTCATCCTCTTCAGAAAATTTTTGAATGTGTTCAAAGAATTTTAAGTCATTTAATATGGAATCCGTTTTATCGCACATTTTACTAAATACGATGGCGGGGCATAATGGTTCTCGGTTATCATTTGTTATTTTATAAATATCATTCTGTATTTTCACCTCACTATCAAAATCTAAACTATCTCTGAAATCCTCAATAGGAATAAATTTTACCAAAATGGTGTGTATTGGTGCGCCAAAGTTGTCTATATCACTACTTCTATATATATCCGTTGGGTTATGATAGCGAAAAATGAACCCAATTCCTCCTCTCGTCGGACTACCGGTTAATTTGCTTCCAGCAATAAATCTGACGAAAGCATCATATGGCTCTTCACGAACTGCTAGCGACAACCCAGACCCCCCTCTCTTCATATATCTTTCCATATAATTAGAATTGAATTTTTTTTCGTTTCGAACGCTTAAAACGCCTTTTTGACCTTTTTGACTTTTTTCCACCATTTGTTTTGAATTTTTCGGCCATTAGTCTATTGTATTCGTCTATGTTAAATGCTCTTCGGATTGCATTTACAACAACAAAGTGGTTAAAAACATATGTATCCTGAAGCGGTTCGAAAATAAATTTGCTTGAAATATTTAAAGTGTATAATTTTTTCATATTTGTCATAGAAGCTGGGAGAACCGTAATTTCATTATTTGATACGGTTAGTTTGGTTAATTCTTGCAAATTTCCAAACGAATCTGGAAGAGTTGTAAGTTCGTTATTTGCTACGTCTAAATGGTATAATTTTCGCAAATCTCCGAACGAATCTGGAAGTCTCTCAAGTTTATTACCTTCTGCGTGGAGAGAGCTTAATTCTTGTAAATTTCCAATCGATTCTGGAAGAGTTGTAAGTTCGTTATTTGATACTTGGAGATATTTTAATTCTTGCAAACTTCCAAACCATTCTGGAAGAGTTGTAAGTTTATTGTTCGTTGCGTTTATTAAAAATAACGCCTTCAAATTTCCAAATGATTCTGGAAGACTTGTAAGGTTGTTATTGTCAATATTCAACTTTGAT
>Ga0066180_10000099_pt1 | contig 15301 bp, 3 predicted proteins | sample LauGreSBDMM110SN_4_FD_59338 | JGI IMG/M metagenome (GOLD analysis project Ga0066180, IMG submission 59338) | Freshwater lake microbial communities from Lake Michigan, USA - Su13.BD.MM110.SN (version 2) (version 3) | ecosystem: Environmental > Aquatic > Freshwater > Lake | place: Lake Michigan... | reverse complement strand
AGATATTGGTGGTATTGATAATAAAACATCATTACATGATAAAATACAATTAGGTGTATGGTCAGGATATATATGCCTTGAACATTTAGTATTAAAAGATAAATTATTACAATTATTAGGATTACCATTACAATTAGGATATGGTGTAATTGGTCGATTAGAATTTCGTATACCATGGGGTAATCTAGGTGGAGAACCTGTTGTTGTAACAATTGATCGTGTTAATATACTTTTACAACCTAAATATGAATGGGATCCTAAAGCTTTAGATAATCGTGAACAAACAATAAAACAAGCAAAATTAGTTGCTGCAGAATTATTTGCTAATAGAAGATTAGATGATAATGAAGGTACTAAAGGTTTACCAGGAATTAAAAATTTCGCAAAACGATGGTTAATGGATAGTGTTATTAATAAATTAGTTGAAAATATTCAAATTACTGTTAGAGATGTTCATATTCGTTATGAAGATCATATTTCATGTCCTTCAGATTTTTGTGTTGGTATTACACTTGAATCATTACATGCTCAATCTAGAGAAGGAACAATGTATTATAATGATGATACATCTAATAAACAAGATACAAAGATTGTTGATGAAGATTTAAAAAGATTACGAGGTAAGGATGTTGAAATTAATGAATCAAATTGTATTAGAAAAATGATACAAGTAGATCATTTATCAGTTTATTGGAATCCACTAATTCAATCTAGTATGGATGCATGTACTAGTACCTTTTCGGGTAGATCTCCACAAGAAATTGAAATATTAATGATGAGAATAATTGCTAAACGAAATCATCAATTTATAGATAGATTGAAACATCATTATATTTTATTCCCAGTAGATATGAGAACTGATGTTGATGCTCGATTTGATCCAATAAGTGGTAAAACAGAGGTTAGAGCTACAATAAATATAGCAAACATAAGTATAGAATTTGAGGATAGACAATTTCGAGAAATAGTATCATTAGCAAGTAATATGAAAAGTTTTGATAAATTAGGGAAATTTAGTAAGTATCGACCTACAATATCCATATCAGATAGTATTAATGAAATAAAAGAATATTTAGAGACACTTCGAAAAGCCGGTTCTCTAACTTCGTTCAATCATGATATTAGAAATGAGAAAATAAGTACTCTACTATCAGAGATATTACGTTTGATTAATCAAGGTGATGCTTTATTAGAGGAGCTATATTCTAATTTAAAATCAGTTTCGCGATCTTGGTTACAATATTCCGTTAATGCGGCTGTTTACCAAATGCGAACTGAGAGAAGAAAATTTACTGGTAAAGAACTAAATAGACGTATTCAAGATAAGTATGTTTATGTAGAACTTTGGAAAAGGAAACTAGAAATGAAAGCAAATACAACTAAAAAAACCAATTCTGAGCCTATTTCAGCTAATTTTGATAATAAGAAAAATATATTTAATGAAGAAGATCCATATGAACATGTAAGAAGTGGAATCCTATATCAGACAGTCTTAAGTATAGCAAAAAGAAAAAAAGCTGAAAAGGTTCAGTCAGTGATGAGTTCTGCTAAAAAAGTTATAAAAGAACCGTATACATTGGTAGAGGGGATGGATCTGTTGATAGATTTAGAACATATCTTATCGTTTGAAGATATTATTGTATTCAGGTCAATTGCTGAAAATGATTTTTCTCAAATTCAAACTACAAACAGTTGGTTAGGAGGTATACTAGCTTGGGCTACTGGTGCTGAGGAATCAGAAGAAGAAAGGAGAAAGTTATTTGAAGCTCTAAAATACGATCCAGAACTGGTCCTTCGAGGTAGTTCTAATTATAATCAAGACCCCGAAGAAGCGATTGCAACGATTGTTGTCCTGTTAGAAAAAGGATCTGTTAGATTGGCTCTCTCATCACCATCCGTAACTTCATCCTTTTCGCTACCATTTATAATTTTTCGACTAACATCATTAAATATGAAAACTAATGTTCTAAATGTTGGAACTTCTTTAGAAGTTAAATTGGAAAATATCGAGGCTTTTGAAATTATATCATCGGAAGCAATTGATACTCAAACCTCGCACTTTCTCATGGAAAGGGACGTTGAGTCAAATATGGTATATAATCAATTAATTAAACGTCGTTTGCCTAGTGAAAGTGATTTAAAGTTTTGCAAGGCGAGTAAGTCTCCTATAACACCTTCTAATGAACAGGCAGCTTTATTTGAAGCATTCATCCAACTGATGCCTCCATCTACTAAAGAATTAGAAGTTATCGTAGAACTAGAGCTGAGGGAGTTGATAATTATGGTTTCTCCAGCAGCTCATTGGGTAAAATCTATCAGTTCTTTTTTTAAATTTCCCGATGATTTAGTATTTTGGAGTGAACTAGAAATGACTACTATGACTCAAATTGCGGATTTTAAGTCCAGTGTTGATGCAAAACTCGAATACATGATAAGTACTCATGCTAACTTGAAGTTGGAAGCAGATATTAAAGCTCCTGTTATTGTCATAGCAGAGTCTGGAGTTATGACAGATGGATCAGAAATGCTTGTCATTGATTTGGGTAACATTAATTTGACAACTGAAAAACTAGCAAAAGCCATGCTTGAGAAATCAATGGTCGATGAGAGTGTCAGTAATGCAGGTGATCGTTCAGATGTAACTCCTAATCGAAATAATAATGACATTACTCCTTCTCGTGCGATTAATTATAAAGAAAAAGTTGCTCGACCAAGAGAAGCATTTGCTGTAGATACCAAAGCTAATCGCAGTAGTGATCCAATACTTGAAAATGAAAATGAAAATCAATCAGAAAACAATCAAATAGCTGAAATTCAAAATAGTGAAAGTGTTGATGTTAATGAGAATACTGAGAGTAAGAGTACGAATATACAAGAAAGAGTAAGGTCAAACACTATCGGAGCGAGTACAGTTAATGGAATGGATTTTGATGGAAACGTGCATGAGTCTTTATTTGATATTTTTCAAGTTATAGTTAAAGACATCGAAGTCTATATGACAACAAGTGTGTCTTCGATATTTGCAACTGACATTTTTTTCGACGAAGACGAATTCCTCAAAAGAGTACCAATAGTTGACAAATTTGATATTTCCATGGAAATTCAAGTTTCTACACTACCTTGGGATATAACAATACCTCCAGTCAAACTATATGTGGAATTCCCAGAAATTAATGTTCGGTTATCTGATCATAAACTCATTCGTTTAACTCGCTTTTCGACTAAGTTATTAAATAGTTCGAAGACTATAATAGATCAACATCGTACTAAAGTTGATAAATTGATAGCAGCTATGAATCAAAAATCAAGTTCCATGAAAGTAAGTAGTGACTTCAATTCTGAATTTTTAAATGAAGAAGATGATGATGCGTTATTTGATTTCTATGATGCAGAAACTGATAAAAGAAGTAACAGTAATGATAAGACGTCTATTAATAGCGACGGGAAAAGTTCTAATAAAGCAAATAGTAGCCTTGAACGAAGAAGGTCGGTCAGCGGAAGATCAAGGGGGCAATCTAATTTAAGCGATCATTCATATAATAGCTCAAGTTCTAATTCAAAAGCTAAAAGTACTAGAGGGTCAACTAGTAGTTCGCAGTTGCCTGATGCAAGGGGAATCAGAACAGTAAAACCTAGTGAAAGAAACAGTCTAAATTCTTCTTTTATTGAAGATGATGAAAATGACGATATGTCTACTTGTAGCGATGATAGTTTCCTCTCTGCAGAAGAAGAGCATCCCAAAGACACAGTTAGAAGAATTGAAAATTTGCACTTTGCAATGAATCAAAGAGAAAATATGCGAAAAAAACTAATGTCTGAAATGCGGATTACAGAGGGAGGTACATCATCAAAAGCTCAAGCTTTGCACAATTCACTGCATGAAGAGCTCCTTACATGTGAAAAGGAATTACATCAGCTTAAGCTAGAGTATCTTGAACTTCGAATGTTAGCTGATGGATCGAAAATCAGTCCTACATCTGAAACAGCCAATGCATCTCTCGACTTTCATGGACTATTTGATGCTCTTATGTTGCCGGTGAAGTCTCAAGAAGATTTAGTTCGACGACGAAAGATAATGAGAACGAATATATTTAAATCAAGACCACATGTAGTTCAACGACGAAGAAAAGAATTACTATTTTTACAAATCAATCTTTCTGTCATGAATGTGATACTATCCAAGCACAATCCAGAATCAAATCCACCTGTTTCTATAATACAGGCCGATCCTTTTGGTATTGATATTTTAAGATTACGTCTTGCAGGAGTTAGTTTAAAACTTAAACATTGGAACACTGATACCAAAGTAACACTTGTGATGAGAGAACTGGACATACAAGATGCCATATCAACGTTTCATAGATACAATGAAAACAATGGATTTATTTTCTTAATGTCCTCTGAGCCCTCTGCTTCAGGTATTTGTTTATCTCAAGATCGATATGTCTCAACAGATTTGGTACGGTTACGATATGATGTTTCATATGGCCATGAAATTAATAGCAACAACTCAAAAATTATGGTCAATGATAGGCATCAGTTAAGATTAACTTTTGGTTTTCTCGGCTTTAACTTCGTCCAGGAAACACTAGTAGAATTATGCCAAATTGGTGAGGCACTCAAGGAAGCTATGATTACAGAGAAGAGAGAAGATGAGGAAAGTTGGCAAACTAAATCAGTAGGTCTATCAGCTGATGCAGCGATAAGTATAAAGTGCAAAGGATTTAATTTCTCATTGTTGCAAAATAACAAACCATCACTATCTTTGGCCATTTGGAGCTTAAACACACTATCTCAGATTAGTCAGTCGACAGCTGTCATAAATTTTTCCATTGCGGATATTAATATGCATCATTTTGCAGAAACTCATGCTGTAGGACGAGATGGTAAGATGTTTCAGAAGAAACTAATTTTCGGACGTAAAGCAGAAAACCTTCCAAGTATAACAGTAACATCGAAAGTAAACATTATTGATGGTTCGGCTTTGGTGAAAGACATGACTGTACGCATAGCAGCTGTTCGAACAGTTCTTGTCCCGTCTTGCATATCAAGTATTTGTGCTCAATTATGTAACGGTGCTCTTGCTAATCACTTTAATAATAATCCAAAAAGTATGTCTCAAAATGTCGGGAATACTAATAATGAAGCAGTAACTCTTGATAGGATACTGTCGCCAATTTTATCTTTGTGTAGCGGTCAACTCGATATTGTTCTTGGAGAAATTGATATATCATGCCCTTCTGATTATGATGGGCAACAGTTGTCACTATCTTTTGGTTTAGAAGAAATATTATGTAAAATTAGGTGGGGAAGTCTTTGTTTCCATGGGGGATTTGAAGTATTACTTTTATTAAATGGTTTAAATGCCAGTATTGCACAGTTAGCTATTGTAAGTCCATTCAATTTCTCCTGTGTCGTAAGCACTAAACCAAGGCAAGTAATCATTGTCACTGATGATTCTACATCTTTACAATCTCTATTATCAACATCTTCATTTCAACCCAAGTTAATCACAAAAGTTAAAGAAAATGAGGTTCATATATCCGCTGCATTATCTCCTGTAATTTTTAATGTCAGTGAAAGACTCATTCATACATTTGGGAGTTGGATAAAGGAGAACCTATTATATTTTGAATCTATATCCATGTTACTGTCTCCAAATAGAGTTGATATATCTGAAGATCTTATGTCCGATGATCTGGTATTTTCGTCATTTGATTCCTTAGGAATTAAATTCAAAATGTCTCTCTTACTGTATGAAATCGGAGTTTCTTTAAATGCGGACATACCTAGTTTCGGAGGAAAAGATAAGCAACCGATTAAACAAGCATCTGGATCTGATTTTACATCACAACTATTTTACTTATCCTTACGATATATACAAGTTCTTGGTGCGCTGCATCATGATGGTCATGCTGAAATAGATGAGAGATTTCTAATTGACTTAGACTCACTGCCTAGAGCTTTTGCCAATGTTACTTTGAAGTCGGTTGATTTTGAATACAAAAAAGCCCCGAATAACGCGTTGAAAAGACTAATTTGTACAGCTACAGATGAAAGGTCCAATAATGATAATAGCGAAATGTATTTTGGTAATGAAAGTCATCCTAATGATGCAATGACTGCTGTGGATATGAAATGTGAATTATCGTCTGAGTGGGCTATTGATTTGCATGCAAATGTTTCAAATGTTCAACTAACTGTGCTCTCTGAAGCTGTTATAACTCTAGCTACGTTAGGAACTCTTTACCAAAATGCAGTGTTTTCAAGCTTTAAAAATGTTGCATTGAATGAGACTCTTGCTGATAGTAAACTTAAGAAAAAAATATTGAATGACGAATATGCGAGAATTCTACTTAGAGAATCATCTCATGCACATCCATCTTCAGTACCTTTATCAATGTCAGCAAGTACTACTGTAGCGCAAGAAGAAATTAAAGCGAGTGACCCCAAGGCATCTATAATTTTGTCGAAGAGGAGCTTTTATCTCCCTCATCCACTACGAGCTTTTAATTTTAATTTATCACTACAATCGTGTGGGGTATGGATGTCATCAGATGATGACAATGCTCACGCATTAGCAGTTTATTTAACTGCAGATGTAGAACTTAATGCAGGTAATAAGCTTATTATGATCATCATTAATTCTATTATTATTATTATTATTATTATAGCATATCATGAAATTGAATGGGAAAATTTCTCGGAAGAGAATGATATGCAGTGTTTTTGGGCTTCACGTTTAAATATAAATTCTGGTCAAGTTTACTTATCTCGAATAAGACATTTGCAAATATTGAAAAGATTGTCAAGTTTGCAAGGTGACAGTGGTGTTATGTCTTCAGGTATTGGCAACAATTTAAACTTTTATTTCATATTAGATATATATTATAATATATTATAATAAATACAAAATAGGTGGAGTAAATGAGGGTTCGACAATAATGCCAGCTATCAAATCGATAATAATGCCATTTAGTGCCCAACTCTTACAATCATTATTTATTACGAAGAACAATAATAATGATGAATTACAATTTCTTGAAAATGGTAATTTGAATTTTGAAGTTTCTCAAAAAGTTGAGATGTACGTCCAAGAGATGGAGGTTCTAGGCTTTCTTGATTTTAGAACATTTGCTCAAATCTTTAAGAATTCTATTAAGCCGCTTTTGGATATTGCTACAACTGCTAGTAATAGTGCACACAGTAAAGATTTTAATTCAGCGGCAATGAATAATGAATCAATGAGTTTGAATAATTCTGCAACATCGGTAGCACTATCCGATGCAAGGAAGATCATTCGACCAAAGTCAATATTTGAACTATTCCTGATACTAGGTGAGATCTCCAAAACTTCCGTACAAATTGCTCACGATGGTATGAGTATTTTTCTTATTAATGATCTTTATAGGCAACCAGTTACTATTGCGAGAGTTGTATGTAGTGTTTTGAAGGTTTGAAACATATTCCATATTCATAGACTAATTAATTATAATATATCATTGTCATTGAAGGTGAATGTATCATTGAATCCATCGGATCGTCGAATTGGTATAATAAGAAGAAATGGTATTATTGAGTATAGTAATCAGGATAATGATAACTCCTCTAATCAGTCTACACTAGGGCGAATCAATCGTGCCTTTCAAAATACAATAGATCCTATTATAATACCGAAAGCTAATGCATCCAGTATTTTTTTAAATTTGAATGCTTGCGCATCCGTTTGTATAGAATATCATAATCAGAATCTGATGGCATGGGAACCCTTTTTAGAACCTTTGGATTGGACAATAGATTTTGAAGCCCCTCTAGTGACAAATCCGTCAGATGAGCCAGTAATTTGGAATCTCGAAGGAATAGCCTTTAGTTCAGATCACCTTGTACTGAATCTTCTTAGAAATGATATTGATGAATCTACCAATGCCACTCCAGTAGATCGATCAGCAAAACTACGTGCTAATTTTAGAGCTATTAGTATCAATGTAACTGTTTCATTGTTAGAGTCGTTGAGACTAACTATCAAAAGTCTTTCAAAGCTAAATAGCGAAAATGTTGAACGCCGTTCAAGGTTAAAAGAGAGGATTCTATCGCCTGTAAACGAGGATGATACCACAGATTTGTCGATGATGATAATAAGAAATGATTCTGGACTAATGATGAGATATTGGTGTTCTGATGTTGCAAGGGCTACTGATATTCCTCCTAACACGGAAAAGCCTTTACATATGGACATTGAAGGAAATGGAAACATTAACAAGGAGAGATCGTTCGATCCTTTATCAACATCAAGATCAGTGTCTCTATCTCTGCAGCGACCCGGAGGGGAACCATGGCCTACATTACGAGACGTTCCACTAGATGGCACTGGTTGTAGATTGTTTTTGTTGGAGATGGGTGACTATGAAGGATCATCCAATACACCTAAGAAGAACAAAATTGGGCGAGTATTGCGATCTCCTTCATATACTATGTTGGCTTCACATAATTCGGTTTGTATTGCAGCCGAATTAATATCTAGAGGAGGAGTTCGTACTCTAGTTATTAGATCTACTATTCGATTAAATAATTCTACGCAGATACCTCTTCACATTCAGTTAGTATCAGGAGCTCCTCAACGCGATATATTATGGGATGCTGTTATTCCTGCTTGTTCTGAAATGTCAGTCCCAGCCAACTATTGCAGTATATCTAATGGTCGCTTTTTTGTTCAACCCCTTCTTGAATTCGCCCCATCTTATAGCAGAGGTAAGAGGGCATCATCAGCCAACAGTTCATCGTCACTAATACCAACTGAGATGCTCATACCAAAAATTCCAGGCCAAGTAATATCTGGTGCTCGAAGTGATGCTTCATTCGAGTCTGATCAAGTTATGAATGAATCAGAACTGATACTAGAATCTCAAAGCACTGAAGAATTTTTCAAGAATCCAGGAAATAATACATTGAAATGGCGTCGAAAGTTACTGCAGAAACGTGGCACTGTGGATGCTCTCTCTTACAGCCACTGGCTAATATTTAATAAGCACCAAGAAAATAGAAATGGTGATTCAATCGCCAGAATTAGTTGTAATGTAGATATATTATCTCAGGGGGCGCCAAGAACTAGCAGTACAAGAAATTCAGATTCTTTTATGTTAAGAACATTAACATTCACGCCCCCTGTAACTATTGTTAACTTGCTGCGAAGTGATGTGGAGGTAGCACTATTTAATGGTCACGAGTCGGCATCATTGATAAACTTAAATAACAATTCTTATGGTTTCCCTGTGGGCACTAATGTAGTACCATTACATCCTGGTGAATCCTATGGTTGTGTCGCATTCCATGCTCTTGAAAAAGTAAATCTTTCGATAAGGATTAACAATGTCTCGAAAGACTATGTTTGGAGTAATATCGTTATTATACCGGCATGTTCGAAAGACCAAAGTGATGACACTACATTAGCAGCTGACATAAAGTTCCCCAATGGGTCAGTTTTGACGGTTCTTTTAGATATTATTGATCAAAAAGGTCACAGAGTTATCAATCTATACGTCCCTTTTTGGATCGTGTCTTCATCATTCATTACTCTACAGTATCAACACGATTCTAGACAAGCTTCAGAAAAAAATGCGAAAATTATTAATGGTCTTGATGGCTTAGCTCCTGATCAATTGTTTGATGAAAAGAGGAATTCAAAAGATGGTAGAGGTCCTCTTAACTTTAGAAAGGCCCCTCTCCGGGGAATTGGGAAATCTCGCGGTGTTCAAGGTATTGTACTGGGACCTGAGCTTCCAGTAAGAGGACTTGCTGATATACTTGTCAGTAGTAGACCATCAGAATTTGGGAAACTCATAACTAAAAAGGCTGACGAGTTTTCCGTGTACTCGAATGTAGAGGGTTCTTCAGAGACTTACTCATCTGGAATAGATCTGCCATCACACTATCATCTCATTCAATGCTCTTACACAAATTTCGATAGAAGAAGTGGTCGTTTAAGACTACGTGGAAGTGGTACCAATTGGAGTAATTTTTTTAGTCTCGATGCATCCAACTCAACTTCAGTAGAAATCGAAACATCTAAAAAATATGTAGATCCTGAAGATAATAATATTGCTGGAAGAATACCAACAAACAAAGCAGGTGCACAGGTATTCTGCTTTGGGATATTCACAACAGTTGCCGATCCACCCTTTCAACGTACTCGTGTGACCATTGTGGTTGATAGATACATTCTTTTGAACTCAATGGGACAATCATTAGAAGCCCGTCAGTTTGGTAATGAAGATGTAACTACTGTTCATCCTAATGATCAATGCCCTTTTTGGTGGCGTCCTGGAAACCAATTGATCCAAATCCGATTAGCTAGATATGGATGGGCATGGTCTGGTCGCTTTTCGCTAAAGCGAGAGGGTGAAATACCACTACGATTAAGAAATGAGCATGATAATACTGTTTTCTTTGTCTTAGTACATGTCATCAAACAAGGACCTAGAATTTGTATAGTTTTTAAGGGAGGAGACAGTGTGGCACCCTATCGGATTGAAAATCATACACTGGAAACCTTCAAACTTCGACAAGTAACAAAAAAGGGTTGGCGTCAAGATGTCAATTTGCAACCTAAGCAAACGTCCCTACTACCATATCATACATGTGCATATGCATGGGATGAACCTCTTGCACCACAAGAAATTGTATTAGAACTATTACGAAACGGTCAGTCAAGAAGTGAGTTGGTCGGTACCTTTTCTTTTAATCGATTAGAAACATTTCCTTTGAAGAATAATTTAATAATTCGTTTGATTGCCCAAGGACCTACAAGAGTACTATGTATTCATGACCATCGGATATCCATGAACTCTACAGTTACAAATAAGGTAGAGCCTGATGCTGTTAAGCCTGAGCTTTTCAAATTGTATATGAATGTAGCATCCCTTGGTATATCGATTATTGATCGAACCCCTCAGGAATTAGTATATATGTCTATTACCGATATTTCAGTAGAGCATACCACTAATGTTGGTGAAGATTCTCTGAAGATGGAAGTTAGTAGAGTTCAAGTTGATAGTCAAATACTAAATACCCCCTTTCCATCAATGCTTTATCCTCTCAAGCACGAAGAAGATGAAAAGACGTCACAAAAGAGTCAGATTAATGGAATATTACCAACTTTAACGTCCCAATTATATGTCATGTCAAGAAATACTCGAAGACCAGTTTTCTTATCGATAGAACTCATAAGAAATTTCACATACCCTGGCGTTATGTTTGTACCAACTTTATCTATTAAAGTTTCTCCATTTGATGTCAACATCGAAGGTGTAGTCATTTCGCGTCTCTATAATATGGTAAGTAACTTTATGCATGAAAATAATGTAGACTTCCAAGTGTTGGGTGATACTAATACGAATGCTATTCAATGGCCCAAGTCAAATCAAATATCTCGTTCATATAGTAGTGGCAAGCAAGATTTATTTTCAGGTCGAAAGGATAGTCTTGAAGAGCTGGCAAATTTCTCTTCTCCTCGTCATCACTTTGTTGATGACTTGGGAGTTGAAACTGCGGCTAATGTGATTGCCAGGAAAGTCCTTGAGCTTTCCGCGCCACCACTTCGATTAACTCAACCAAGTCCTAAAGTCTACCTACAGCACATGGAATTGTCAGACTTGAGACTTAATGTATCATTTAGTGCTGAGGGTATTAATCCTGTTATTAATAGTATTGTTGCATCTGGGGACTCGATGATGTCCAACGCTCTGAGTACAGTAGTTATTGCTATGTTCAGTACTGCTCTTAAGATTGATAACTGTCCATTACGTTTTAGCACATATTCTTTGGATCATGCCTTCTTAAGTGTTGATGACCTTGGAGGAAAATTAGGTTTTGACTACGCGATGCAAGCAGCTGGTCAAGTCCATCTCATATTAGGATCGTCTGAGTTATTAGGTAACGTTGTTCAACTCTTGCAATTACTAAAAGAGGGTCTATGGGATTTCATGTACCTTCCTGCTATTGGATTGATGACATCTCCACAAGCTTTTGGTAGCGGGGTAGTAAAAGGATTTTCATCATTACTACGATTTACTGCTGTATCATTGTGCTCTACCATTGGACATTTTGCATCTTCACTACAAATTGGTTTAGTTACACTAGGAGTAATTGATTCTGATAACACTTTTCAAGAAGAGAGGGGAGCACCAACAAGCTTTGTGCTACAAAATCGTCCAAAGGGTGGTATCGATGGCTTAAAACAAGGATGCAATGATCTGATACAGTTACCTCTAATAGGCTTCCGCAATGATGGTCTCCGAGGTCTTATCACTGGAACCTTCAAAGGATCGCTTCGACTAATCGCTAAGCCTATGTATGGGTTACTAGGAACTGCTTATCAAGCTACTGATCGTATATCTTTCAGACTACTACCTAGAGTGAAGAAAGATCAAAAGCATCGATTGAAACGCGCAAGACCTCCAAGATTTTTTCATAGCCCACACTTACCACTACAAATTTATAGCGCTGATGAAAACATGGGACAGGAGTTGCTTTCACGAGTTAATATGGGTGCATTTAGATCTGAAGGATATATATGTCATTATCGTTTAAGGGAAGGAACTATCCTTATTTTAACAACTTTGAGAGTGATGGTTGTGGGAGACTCATTTGATTTCTGTGAATTGCATTGGGAATGTGCTTTATCTCAGTTTCTCTTCCTTGAAATCGATTACGATCGTACACAACTTCTAGTCCCTGATTTATCTTTGATTGAAAATCAGAGTAGTAAGGGTAGTCAAGAAAGTAATGACTCTGAGTTGAATGCTTTAATTTCTGCAATGAATAATCAAAGGAGAACAGCCTCTATAGGTACAGCATCAAATATGTCATTGCAGACTATGAATGTATCAGATGATGATAAAAGTACTTACATAAATGGACGCTTGAAGTCATTAAAAGGTCAACCAACTTTACACATTTATTTCCTACCTGCTGTTGAGGCGTTCTCTAAAAGAAAGGCTAAATCTGACTTTCGTGGACTCAAATTTCTTCATCAAACTATTGATATGCCTTCTCATGATCAATTAATAGATCTCCTCAGACATCTTATCAATAGAGCTGCATACTTGGCTACTGATGATGTTGAAATATATATTAAAGATTGTGGACTGAAGATCACTCATGGGGCATATGAAGATCATGGAGCTGGAGGTGTTATTTCGTCAGCATCTGCTGTAAGTTTTCAATCACATGGTTCATTGTCTAGTCAGGGAAATCCATCAAGTCAGAATCCATTCGCAGCACCTTCTTCACCTAAATCGAAAAGAGGAATGGGTAATTTGATAAATATAAATCCTTCTCCTCAAATCTTTTATATTCCTAAGATAAAAGCCAAGATTCCCTCTTCAACATCTATATTAATTTATACAGAAACTGCTAAGATTACATCCAACAGCTCATCAAGTAAAATTAGTTGTGCTGTTAAATTGGAGAAATTACCATCTGTTGACGAGGGAGAAGATCCATTGGAGAGATCTTTCGTAGAGGATGTTCATTTTGACAAAGATTCAGTAGAAGTTGGCATTATTGAAAGTAGTATATCAGCAGAGGAAACTGGAGAATATATTGAAGATTTTGACGGTGATTCTGGTCTTGGTCCAACATAATTTTTCTACTTTATATGATTTAATGTAATTTTTTACATAATTAAACAGTATTTACAAAAATTATTATACATTGATTTCTATTTTCTATTTTTTCTATTAAGATCTCTTTCCATCATTTCCATCCTGTTTAGGAGGACCTTGATTCAATAGAGGAGCATTTTCTGCATCATCATGATCAAAAGTTCCTTTTCTATGACTACTTTTATCATATTCTTGTCTATGTTCAGATCTTACTTCATATGGATAAGAACCTGCACAAAAATATGCACTACCAATGAGAAATATGATTGAATCAATTGTCGTACTTCCCCAGTCAAATAATTCAAGATAATTCGTTTCATCAGTCCATAATGTCAATATAAGCATAGCTATAGCACCTATACATACTACTAAAGTTCCATAAAAAAATATCCATGTTCCAGCTAACCAATCATTCGCTAAATGTTTCTGTAGCCAACATTTTTCACCACAAAGAAACTTTGTGATTTGTGGGATGACCACAGACTGTCGAACCTCTTCTGTTGGATAACATGCTAAAACAAATAAATAACAAGCAATTACAAAAATTACAGAGGCAACCAAACTTCCCCAATATACTAAAACATCTGGATTGTAATACACATATACTGCCATAAATGGCACAAAAGGAATTGTCCCAAACAAGAATAACCAAGCTGCTAAAAGTTCATCTGTAGCAAGATGTATTGTCCAAGCTGCAAATAATGGACGAACTGCAGGTTCTTCCGTTGCTCTAACAAATGCAAGTGATCCAAGAGTAAAGAAGAATCCAGAAACTATCAATAAACCAAATGCTGCAGCATCCTCTAATAGAGGCAATGATCCACCTCCTGTTTCCCAAAAAGGATAAAAAAGATCCACTAATGGGACAGCTGGTATAAGAGTTGCAATTACTGATCCAACTACAAACCACCAGCTTCCATGTACTAAATCATTTGAAAATTTTACAGGTAACCATTTAAATGCTCCACGTCGAGCTAATATTCTTTCTCGTCTATTTTTCCGCCTATTGGCTCTACTTTCTTCTAATGATTCTGAAAATGAACTTCTTCGCATTACTGATTCATATAATGGACCTATATAATAATAAAGATAATGATAAAGATAATAAATATATATATAATTAACCTTCATCTAAGTATTCATCTAAATCATCCATAGATCCCTGAGGAAATGATCCATGTATTTCACTATGATCCTTATATTCACGAGATTCATTGGCTTTTTCATCAGCCTCCTCCGCTTCTTCCTTTTCTACAGCCTCACGTATTGACGCTGCATCAGCTGCATCACGTGCAGGTTTCACCTATATTAATGTAATATTTATTGATTAATATATAATTTAATTACTATAATATTGATAATAATGATAATAATGATATTTGCAATAATGAGCTATAATAATAATAATAATATAAGGATGACATATGTGTTATGTATATGACCTTATTAGCCATAATATAGATTGTATTGCGATGATGATTTGACATGCACACTAAATTATAGATTATTCATTTCATATATCAATCATTTTCATTTATTCACCTCGAAGCACTATATTTATATTTAGATTATATAGTACTTTTTTAGTTAGCAGAATTCTATGACACTCGAAGTTTAGCAGAATTCTATGACACTCGAAG
>Ga0066180_10000096_pt1 | contig 15467 bp, 13 predicted proteins | sample LauGreSBDMM110SN_4_FD_59338 | JGI IMG/M metagenome (GOLD analysis project Ga0066180, IMG submission 59338) | Freshwater lake microbial communities from Lake Michigan, USA - Su13.BD.MM110.SN (version 2) (version 3) | ecosystem: Environmental > Aquatic > Freshwater > Lake | place: Lake Michigan... | reverse complement strand
GATACGCGGAGGAGGGCATTTTATTTGAACGGTTGTGTACCCTACGATCACCATGGTGATACCGATGAGAAGCAGAAGAATCGCGAAAGAGCGCATTGGGAGAATTTTAGCTTTTTACGAGAAAATAAATTCCTTGTAATATTATTATTATTGTTCCTCGTATTTCAGCCACGTAAACGATGTGGAGGAAGAGAACTTCTTTTCCAGCTACTACGTCCAGAAACGTCTTTTCCAAGTTACCCAAAGTTAACTCCTTTGATGTCTTCGACACTCTCTTAGCTAGAAGAGTAGCGCATCCAGCGGATATCTTCGATATAGTGGAACGCAGCTTCCCTTTCAAGAACTACTCTAAATGGAGGAAGCAAGCAGAGGGAATAAAAGGGTTAAGTTTCGACTCGATCTTTGCGGAATTCAAAAACTTGTCCGACTGCGACGACGAAACTGCGATTGCGCTTCGGGAGTTCGAGATCCGAACGGAGTGCGAGAACTGCTACCTCATCCAAAGTAACTACGCATTAGTCCAAGACGGCGATATTCTCGTGTCGGATACATACATGCTCGATACGGAAATTCGAAGACTGCTAGAGAGTGCAGGCTTCAAGAAAGATGTAACGATCTTCAGCAGTTCTTCTGGCAAATCCAAGTTTTCCGGACAAATGTACGAACACCTGCTCAAAAGCTACATCATTTCCTGTCATACTGGCGATAATCAGGTTTCCGATATTAGAATGGCCCGTACCTACGGGTTGACGACGAGATACACATTATGCTCTTACATGAACTCCACGGAAGCCTTTTTCCAAAAACGCGAAAAATACGGGTTTGTGCAATTGCTGCGCGAATTTCGCTTGCAGAATCCTTACATCGAACATTCGTATGAGTACACGTTATATGAAGACCAGGCTTCGTACAACATCCCGGTATTACTTCTTCTTTCACACCTACTCTTCTTCATTATGCAGAAAGAGAGCCTGACATTGCTTCTCTGTTTCACCCGCGATGGATGCTTGCTTTTCGAAGTCTTCCAAAGACTATTCCCAGACACCAGCGTGAAAATGCTACAGTCTTCCAGAAGAATGCATTATTCTGCAAACGACGAGTATAAAGAGTACCTGAAACAAATGTACATTCCAGGGGAGACACTCCTTTTCGACATGAACGGTTCCTTCACTTCTGGACGAAGTTTGTACCAAGAAATATTCGGACACTTGCCGCGAGTGCATATTTTCACCTACTGCGGCAGTCCAGAAGACACCTTTGATTCGCTTTCCTATTGTGCTATCGCATACAAAGATTACATTGAAAGATACAACTCCGACACAGTGGGCACCTTGATCAACGTCGAAAACGGCGAGTTTATACGACGAGACGTGGAGTTTGAGTACAGTCAGAAAGATGCTATCATCTACAGAGACTGTGTTCTGTCTTTTTGCAATTTCATGCTGGAGCCAAGATTCGCGGACGTTCTCAAAACAGAGATTGACCCGGAACACATCGCAGATTTCTACGAAGAGAATAAGACTAGAAAACCCAGAATTCTCTACCACATTCCTTTGGAAAGAGTAGAAAGCGATTCTATGAGAATTATCAGGCAAGAAGAAAAGATGAAACGATTGGAAGAACTCAAAAAGAGAAGAATGACAGTATTCCAGCTGTGAGAAGAACAATGTTTGCGTCTTTTGAGTTCTAGTGTACATGAATGTGCGTGCTCAGCTCAGCTCAGCTCGCGGCGCAGTAAGTAGGAGAGAAGAAGAAGAATAAAAAGTAGATTGGACCGAGGAAAACAGCAAGAAGTAGTCCGGCAATCCCTTCAAGAGCGGTAGTTTTCTTGAAGAAGCAGACGATCGATGTGATGAATGCGATGAAACCGAAGAGTGACCAAACCGCGACAATTCCCCAGATAACAGAGAGAAATCGGAGGAAGTTTGCGACTTTTCCGTAGAATTGCTCCTCTTGCGAAGGAGACAAGATCGTTTCGGTCTGAGAAGAAGACATTCTATGTTTGAACTGTTTTTTTATTTTACTGCAGAGATTTTATTTTACAAGTATGCGTACGTTGTAGAATAAAAGAGTTTGAGTTTCATCATGACTTAATTCGTTATAATAAGCAAGTTATGGTAAGTTGTTATTTGCATGTTGCATATCGCATGTATGTATCTCTCTAATTTAACGGAGGAACGAACGAACGAAGTTTTGAGCAAGAAGCAAAACCAAAGATATGACTATTGAGCAATGAAAGAATCCTAGTTCTTCAAACTATTCGCTGCCTCTTTCTTGGAGAGAACAATTCTCTCTCGTCGCAAGAAATGTCAATCCAAAAGAACTCATGTAGCATACAGCTTCTTGCGCTCCATCTCTTACTTGGATCGAGAACGAGTATTTTATTCACTAAACGCAGTCCACACGGACCTAAACTTTCGTCAAATCCTTGTAAAGGTTTCGCTGAGAATTTTGGAAATTTTTTATCGTATTTTTCAAGTTGAATGACTCCCTCCGGCCAAGATTCTATCGTCGGAGTTCCAAACTGTTCGAATATGAAGAGCAATACTTCTCTTTCCACACTACTTGTAGAAAACAACCTCTTTCTACGACATATCTCCAGAAGCGTCATTCCGTAACTCCACATGTCTAGGGCTTCTTTCGCAACGAGCAGATTAGAGAGGAACTGCTCCGGAGGCGCGTAGACGTAGGTGCAACCTGTGTAGATTCGTTTCGTAATCGAAAAAGCGTTTGCAGCACCGAAATCGCTGAGCTTTAGCTGACTACCGTTTCCAAATGTAAGAATATTCATGGGTTTGATGTCGCCATGGACGACTCCCTTACTGTGGCAATACGATACTGCCGAGAGAAGTTGGTACGCAAAACTTTGCATAGTCTCTCTCGAAAGATCGCATTTCTGACGAGTCAAGAAGACATCCAGATCACACTCGGCTAGTTCAAACACCATGGCAGAAGAAAAGTCGGATTCCTTGTAAGAGACTACTAGCTCTATTATGTTCGGATGCTTCGTTCCCTTGCACAACAATTTTAGAATCGTGACCTCGTTCTCAAAGTAGATCTTATCGTCTTCTTTTACAGTTCTTACTCGTTTCAACGCAAAATCCTGTAAAAATTCATCCGTTGCTTCATAGACGCAACCATATGCCCCTTTTCCCAACTGATTACCTAGTTTGTACTTCGCAACACACTTCAGATCCGTACTCGTTTCTAAACTATTTATTCTCCCTGGCACCCTTGTCGTTTCGAAACTATTTATTTTTTGCATGGATGAAATTATGAACGATGTCACAAATCAATTCAAAACAAATAAAATATATATGTATCTCATGATAACCTTTTACCGTTAAAAATATATGAAAAACGGCCACTAAACAACACCATCCTTAAAATAGTGTTCATAGATATCTTACATTTTGTCTGTTTCTTTCTTCACCTTCTCACTTCAAAAAAACCAAGAGGGAGAGGTGACGACAACGCCACCACTGGCCTGCCTTTCTTAGATGTCGTCCAGGTAAAGGGTTTAAGTAAATATCTATTTAATATTGGATGGCGCTCTGAGAGCAAAAGCTTTCTTTATGACAAGAATGGAGGTTTAACAAAAAAAAGATTGAAAACGCAAATATTAAATATATCAGATCTCTCGTTGTAGCACAATTTCAGAAGTCAAGGGCTAAGAAGATAGAAACAATGAGCAAATGTATTGGTAAAGATAGACACGGTAGTGAATGTCGTAATCTTCCTATGAAAGACAAAACCATATGCAAGTACCATGTTCACATGGAATACTACACACCGGAAATGCTCGCTCAACTCACTCGCTGCTCTGGGTGTATGAAGCAGTTTTGTTTCATGCACGACGAACATCCAGACAGAAAGAGCTGTGATACATGCAAACAAAGAAGTCTTGCTGCGAATGCGCACAGGAAATCAAAGATCGTAAAATGTGCATTCGAAAGCTGCAAGTTCAAAAAATCCGATAAAAACGAGTTCTGTGGAAAACACCAGAAACAACTTTTAGTGCTGAACGCTGCGACCAGAAACAAGAAAATGTGCGTCAACTACATTCGTGGTTGTGAGAACGAACTCGATGTCACAGATTCCTTCTCCAGATGCGGACATTGTCGAAAAGATGCATGCGACGTAGACAACAAGCGCAGAAAGGAGGCTCAAGATTCCAGAACGGTGACAGAATCTGCAGTTGTTAGTGGAAAAATCTGTTGCACTGTGTGTCTGCAGAATTATGACGTTGACGATTTCAAACCGAAGAAAGGAGATTCTCTTCTAACTGACTGTATCTCAGATTTAAGAGGAAGAACGGAGTCTACCAAAGACACTATCTTGAAAACTTGTTCAAAATGCCGGGATCGAAACAAAGTACAAGATGCTAAGAGGAGCAGAGAACATGTGAACGAACTTGCTCGTACGAATTCGAAGAAACCCGAAAAAATCGAGGGGAAAAGAGCATGGATCGAAGAAAATAGAGGACAAGTATCACTCTATTGGATGAATTCGAGGGGTCGACAAATTGGAGCTGGAATTGAAGAGTATTTAGCAAGAAATGCCGAAAACGCAAGAGTATCAGATCGTGCTCGCTCCGCTCGGAGCTATAGAATAATTTAAAACCTCAAAAAAAAATCATTTTGTCTTGAAAACTTTTTTAGGTAACTTTACAAAAATTTAAACATAGTGCTCGCTCCGCTCGCCCAAAAATGTTAAAAAACGCACTCCCTGAACTCAGCATATCTTGTTCAAGCTTGCATGTATCACTTTTTTTCCTGAAATACAAAAGCATATTATAAATAAAAAAACTCAAAATTACACCTTGATCAACAAACTCTACTATTTTCTGAAATTGATTTAATTATCATTTACATTTTTATACTTTTCCAATATTTTTCTAACATCTCTCCTCTGTAAAGCATACTTGGCATGTCCAACAGCTGAGTTTGTGTCCCCTTGAAAGTAAGTAAGCATTTCATAAAGAGAGTATGGAGTCATATAAATCATACCACCTGATAAAATATTAAGTATCAAAACACTTAGCAAATGCTTCAAAAAATGTAAGCCACCTTCACTTTGAATGTCATAACTAGATAAAAGAGCCCTAATAATATTCCAAACTCTCCCACGCATCAAATCGGGACGTTTCATTTCGATATCTTCACATATATCACTGAAACTTGAGTTATTTCCGTAGTTTACATCTAGAGATTTTGCTATTTTTTTGAGCTGGTCTAAGTCTAAACTCTGCTTGATATAAGAACATCGTTGAGTCGATGTAACGGGTTTGTCACTTACAACAATACCTTTTTGTTTTATTTTGTCCTCTAGTAGACTCAACAATCTTGAATTAGTTTTTAGAGAGTTTGGCGAATTCTTTAATGTCATACTACTTTTGCCCTTTTTGTTCAGTTTTGATATGTTCCGTGTTTTATTCGTTTTTGGCATGTCTGACAAATTTTATTTATATATGTGAAAAAAGGTATTGTTTTTTAAGTATTACATTAGATTTTTTTACTGACTTATCATATTTCAAATGCCCATTTTTCTAATCGTGAAAAAAGGTGTGTTTCGATGATCCAAAAAGAAATTTTTGAATTGAATCATCATCTGGTACAGGAAGAGTCTCGACTAAATTTGTCTCTTGTACGAACGTGTCCCATGCAAGACGAGGTGTTGTTTTTCTTCTTGAGATGGAAACTAGAATTTCGTTCTGAATACGAAGATCTGGATCAGGAATCGCATGTTGGACCAGTAGATAAGAGATGTCTTTCGTATTGTCCTCCAAATCATCATAAAAACAAAATTGGCCGGCGCTTTCTTTTCTGGGATCTTGTTTAGATGCAGAGGTTAGAAAAGAAGCCGATATTTATCATGATATCTAACAATATCGGTACAACAATAAAGAAGATGCACTGACTGCTGACCAAAAAGCAACAGTAGATAATTTGCAACAGTACTTGACCTGAAATATGGATATATTCGAATAAATTGTAAGGTCTGAGAGAGATGTATAATTTACAATTCCCCAGAGAGTTACAATGGCAATAATGTCGCACGTGGCGTTTCTGATAAGTTTCTCGTCCATTTTCAAGAGAGAAAGGTTTTTATGTTTAAGTTGAAATTATTTTCGCATAATACAATGTCTTCCAGAAAAAATACAGCTCAAAATACCTTTAACCCTCTCCTGCTACAAATGGTCTTCTTGCCTTATATTAGCTTCACTTCTTCTTCAAGTTCCGAATTTTTATGTTCAAGCTCTTCGATCTTTTTGTCTTTACTTTCGATATCATACTTTCCTGTCAGACGAATTTCTTTGACGACATCACATACCCAATTTTGAAATTGATTGGCGATCGGTTTTCGAGATTTAAACAAAAGTTTGTATAAACCTTTTTCTGTTAGAAAAGTAACAGATTGTTCTCCACCAAGGGTGTCCATAGTATGAACATCCTTCTCTGATTCGTCAAAGTGAAGTATAGATGTTCGAATATTCGCGATTCCCAGCACGACACCGATATCGCTAGCACGAAAGAGTGGATCCCATACAGTACCTTTGATAACGATCTCTGTATGAAGAGAGTTGGTTGTAAAAGCTTTAACGATTTCCATATTTTATGTTTGATTTTTTTCAAAGTGTAGGTTGTTTTGATTATATTTTACATCCTCTCTTTAAGTCCTTCTATGGTGAAGAAATAACTTCATTTTTTCTTTCTGCAACTAATTAGATTCAGCTTAACTGGTTTTGAAATTTATATAAGATACTTGTTACTAATATATAACGACAGAAGGATGTCCCTATGAAAAGATATCTCCTAGAAATGTTTGATAGAAGTTCGTCAAATTGTACCTACAGTACTACGACAAGAGACGTTTGATAAAAGTATATCTAATTGACGTGTGACCTCACCTATAATCGTGTCAAAGTTTCAGAAAAAAGTCTGCAAAAGCACCAAGTAAGCTTTTGATATAGGTTTTTATAGTATTTATAATTGATATGTGACCAGTACTTGTTTTGGTCACTGTGACCAATGAGGTCACACTAATTGGAATACGCCAAACCACCCATACCTGACATAATTCTTAATACGTTATAATTGGTGGCGTAGACCCGGATCTTGGCGCTACCGTTGCTAGCGACGGTGGCAGGCGTGAGAGTAAGCTGAAGAGTGGCGTTATCAATACGAGAGAAATTGCACGTGCCGCTGGGTTGATGTTCCTCCGGCTTCAGCCCGAATGAATACACGTTGATACCAGTAGGAGGGACGTTGGTGTGGTGCTGGTAAGGCTGTACCAAGTTGAAGTAGCGTCCATCGCGCTCGGTGAATCTGTCGTGACCGTTGAGCTGGAGCTTGGCGACGGAGACAGGGTTGTATCCGAGATCAAGAAGAGGGATATTGTTTCCGAAGATAGGATTGGTAGCACCTCTGATGGATCCGATGCTTCCGTCGAGTCCACCGATAGTTCCAGATGCGTCGTTGAAAAGAGGAAGATTCTGAGGGTTGAAAGTAGCAGCATCATCGGCACCGATACCACCACCAAGAGGATCGGAAGGAGTTCCAGTGAAATAGGTGACGTCGATAGAATCGGTATAGTTGAACCATTGGGGTCCGCCGGCAACAGTGGAGGCGACGTTGGCATCGCGCTGCACAACCCAGACAAGTTCCTTGCAAGGGTGGTTGAAATTGAGCTTTATTTTATTCGAAGTGTTAATCGCTGACTCATCGCCTGTGAACTGGAGTTGCTCGATGAGGTACTCATGCGAGACTTGCGCAAATCTTCTCCTTTCGTCGGTATCCAAATAAATGTAATCAACCCATAGGGAAGCGCTGGTAAGAGAAGGGGTAGGTACGCTGCCGGTGGCGGAGTAGCAGTTGGCAGCAGAGTTGATCTCGAGGTTGATCTTGACCTCGTGGTACTGTAGAGCGATGAGAGGAAGGGCGAGTCCAGGATTGCGGCAGAACCAGAACTCGAGAGGAATGTAGAGGGTGGTTCCAGGGATGGTAGTGGTAGTAGCGTTACCGGTGATGGCCCACTGAGTGAGAGCAGGAACGTTTCCGACCATGTTGGCGTAGCCGTCCTTGTGTCCAGCAGTCTGGGTGAGCTCGTTCCAGATGTACATCCAGTCACCATAGTGCTTGTCAATGCGCTGACCTCCGATTTCGAGCTCGACGGACTTGATGAGGACAAGTCCGATCCAGTTGAGCCAACGGAACTTCTGGTTAGCAGTGAGGGTGATATCAGGGAGACGGGTCTGGAGGTAGGTGCGGTACATGAGATCACCGTTTCTGGAGATGGTGCAGGTGACCTTTCTTCCAAAATCGGCGTTACCGTTGAAGGTCTGCTCGATGGACTCCATGGAGAAGTTGGTGTGACGACGGTAGACGACCTTGAAGAAAGTGATTTGTGGGTTGCCAGTCAGGTACACGTCCTGGGCTCCGTAAGCGACAAGTTGCATAAGTCCTCCTCCCATGTTTGCTAGAAATTTAAAAAGATCGAAAGAAAAGTAGAGTTGTTCTGATAAATAGGCTTAGAAAATAATTTCGAGTCAATGTGACGCAAGGGAAAAAAAGTTTGCAGAAAATCGTGATATCGCGGTTGAAAGTACTTGAAATTTGCACCTAGAAATTATTTTTTCATTGATGTTGCACGTGAAGTTGAGGCAAAAGTCCACCGACGACTAGTTTTTTGTACTGAAGATGTTGTATGATTTAGGAAGGCAAGAATCCTTTTGAAACTTGATACTGGTTGGTATGGAGAATATTCTTAGAAAAATCTTGAAGAATATGACGATGAAAAGGGTAGATTCTCTGGGCTTCATTCAGTAACCCCGTCTCATATTACAATTATCTAAAAATCTTTCAAATGTCAGCGATGACTTTGCATCGGTGTCTAAATAGCGGGGAAGTGTATAACGGGTTTATATGGAGAAGGAATCAATAATATTTTCCTCCCCCCCCTCATAAGGAAAAATATTATTCAAATCAGCCATCCGCTGGGATCGTCTCTAACACTCTGAGGACAAGAGAATAAGGTTGCAAGTAGCTAAATACATCTTTATCTATGTGTAGGTAGAAATGATTACATCTTATTATCAAAAATGTATATCCTATGATCTACATTTGGCAAACAAAAACACAAGAAACAAGCACAGTAATAATAACTGTAGAATAAGGATATATAAAGTAGTTGTTAATCAGATGAACTCCTCGCAAACGCGATAAGCGCAAATATGCGAAATGGCACCCTGTCGAACGCATCGACAACGCTTTCTTCGCAACTCCATTCAGAGCGGCACGTAGGACAAGTATCAGGCTGATGAGATTCGCGTCTCTTCAGTAGCCATTTATTAATGCAGCAAGTGTGGAAAGTATGTCTGCAACGTACTGAGCCCTTGATAAGATTGGCTTCGTATACCTTCGGTTCAAAGCATATCGCACAGAGATCATCTTCATGACAGATAATCTCTTCTTCTCTGGTGCAATCTTCGACGTCACTGTCTTCAACGACAACAATTGGATTACCAGACGTACCCTTCGCAAACTTCGCCCTATGTCTCGAAGTCTCCGCCGCTTCAGCACGGATAGAATCTTCGTTAGACAGGGTAGTAGCATCGGTATCAAAAGGACGCTTCTTCGATTCACGATCAATGATAAGGTTGTCGGATATCATCGCTTCGATTTACTTGAAGTCTTCAAATTGTGACCAAAGTAGGATCGTACTTCCTATGCTATTTATATATTTTATATTATCATTTATAATATAATATTATATTTATTATATATTATAACATTATATTATAATATATATATCATAGTATCATTTCATATTATAGTTTATATCATAATATGATAAAGTATAGACACCTGCATATCAGAAAAAATAAAATAAAAATAAAATTCTGAGAGGCGCTCCGCTCAAAAATAGCGAAAATACGGGGAAAAAATAAGGTAATATAAAGATTTTGGTGATAAATATGGAAAAAATTCAAAAAAATATGTTTCGCGCCGAATTGTTGCTCAGGTGAAAAGGTTGTTCGCTGAATAGAAACGGAATCAAGCTGGAAAAAATAAATAATCGAGCAGAAGCACCATCGAATCGTCTGACGCGCTATCTACGTGGATCACCAGGGGGTCTTCTCGCAGATTTATAGCTCCTGACTTTTGTTTGCAATTTCATTCCTTCGATTATTTTCACGATATCGTTCAACTTATGCTCGCGAGCTAACGACATTGCATCTTGCCACATTACTCTGTTCATTGCGCCAATGTTTACCTCTTTTGGGTGCTCTAGAAGACGCAGAGCTATATTTTTCTTTGACGGTAGAGTGGAGCCGCTATCTGATAAAGCGAGCATCAAAGCTGTTTTTCCGGTCCTGTTGACTGCACCGATATTCGCGTATTTGGGATACTCTAAAATTTCAGCGACTACGTCTTCGAGTCCGTTCCGACATGCCATCATCAATGCAGTTTCTCCATGGTATCTTTCTACTGATCCCAAGTTTACCCTTTCTGCATGATTCAGAAGACTCATGGCAACCTGTCTCTTTCCCTGTTTGCAAGCGATCATTAGCGCTGTCGTCCCATGTATATCAGCGGCTCCCATATTTATCCTTTCAGGGTACTTCAGAAGTTCCAGTGTTACATCGTCTAGCCCTTGTTCGCTAGCGAGAATCAAAGCAGTTTTTCCACTGAACAAATTAACTGCTCCCATATTCACATGATGTTTCGCATAACGAAGAATCTGCATACCCACCTCATTCAACCCTCTTCTGCAAGATAACATTAGAGCGGTATCGCCCGCTTCATTGCTCGTAGACAGATTCAATTTCTCTGGATCAGTCGTCAGCAACAGTTTCGTCGCTACATTATTCATTCTGTTATCACAAGCGTACATGAGAGCAGTGAATCCATTGTCGGAGATGGCTTTTGTATTCACAATCTCTGCATGGTCATTCAAAATTCTCATAGCTACGTCGTTGAGACGTTTAGCACAAGCCAGTGTCAGAGCGGTGAATCCAGCACCGTCTCGCTCGTTCAAATTTTCTAAAGAGATGTCGTCGTCGTCATGCGGTTTCACTTCGTCAAAACCTTCTCTACTCCTGCAGAAAGGACACGAGTCCTTCGCAAGAAACCAAGTCTTTATACAAGCTTTATGAACGACGATTCTACATGTTAGGCACTCTGTGCAGTTCTGTAAGAGGAAGAGATAGATTTTGGGCATCTGAGTTTCATAGAGAGATTCATGGCAGATCACACAGTCGCCGTCGTTGTTGCTACCACCTCCTCGAACCGCACTTTTCTTACTTACTCTCATTCTTACTAAAGGATCTATTTGTCTATTCCTACTCAGAGAAAATATAAATTTGCATGTTTTGATGTTTTCATGCAATTTCAGCCGTTTCCTTCAATGCACGAATTGTTTCTCGACATGTTTCTTCGACAAGTAATTTTTTTCCGATTTTTATTGTAGTTGTCATCTTCCATAATTCACCGAGTGCAAATGGTTAATCAATCCACTAGATTACTCAAAAACCTTCTGAAAGCGCAGAACCGAAATGAACCTCTTTTTGTATCCTTCTTCCAATCTCTGAAAGGGCGACAGCGAGATTGGACGTATTTAAACAACATAGTCGTCGCCATGGAAGAATGCGTCGAGATCTTTCCCCATATGAAGAACTGCGAATCAATTTTAGAGATCATGCGTTTTTTGCGAGAGAGATTCGAAAGATTAACTGACTCTAATTTTGGTTTCGGCGACTCGTTCGAAGAAGGCACCCATACAACGATCGGCGCTTCTTTGGCGAGTCTACAGAAAGTTTCTGAAATCTACACGAATCTTTCGAAGTTAATAGACGACTCGCGAGAGCAGGTGAAGAAGAAGGCAGATATTCTCGAATCAGCCTTGCTGAAGTATCGAGAGAATCCATCGAAGACGATTACTCTCAAAACATTTTTGAGACATCATACCACGGCTACACCCTTCATGCAAAAAGTTATAACCCTCAGTCAAAGCTCGTCGGACCCCAGTATCTCTACTTTGAAAGAATTATGTCGAGAGATCATGGCGGAAAAAGCACGCGAGGTCATTGTCATCGACGACGATACTTCGAGCGAAAGGAGCGAGAAGAGAGTAAGAGGAAAAACGAGGAGAACTCCTGAAGTTGTATACATTGATACTAGTTCATCGGATGCGAGCGATCATGAGAGCAAGGCAGCAAAAGAGAGTGAGAGCGAAGATGAAGAGGAGAGTGAAAGCGACGACACCACAACGTCGAGTGCAAGCAGTCCAAGGGGAAGAAGCAAGAAGAGAAAAGGGAAAAAAGCGGACAAAGAGACGAAGAAAGCTGCGAAACAGACAAAAACGGGAACCTGTGCAAAGAAACTCGCTAATTTCCAGCCTAGATCAGGGTTTAACCTTGAGCGTTATCAAAAAAAGCCTGCGGAGATCTTAAAAAATCAGAAAGGGTTGTTGCTCATGTATGAAACAGGAAGTGGGAAGACGATGACATCAATTCATTGTGCTTTCACTTTACTTGACGAGAAGAGAGTGAATAGGGTGATCTTCGTTGTACTTGCAAACTCCGAAAAAGAATGCAATTTCAACAAGGAAATACTTCAATTTTTGCACACCAAGGGTCAACCTTCTTATCCTTGGTTAAACTTGGATGAGAACTGTTCTTCGCTCAAAGAAGAGGTAAAGATGTGCATCGTTTCGCACAATATGTTTTTCGAAAGGTATTCTTCCAGCAAGAGTGATGCTTTCCGAAAATATATCCAGCAGAAAGGAACCATGATTGTGGTAGATGAAGCGCATGTAATGGCAAACGCGTTGGACAGCAAGAAAGACAAGGAGACAAAACTCCCGAAACCATCGACGTCTTCTGTCATTCTGCATGCATGCACAAAAGCCACCAAGGTTTTGCTTCTCACGGCCACTCCTTTTCGAAACCAGATTCAGGATCTATATCCTTTGTACCTGGCTCTGACGAACGAATATGTGGATCTAGACTTCAAATACAGTAAAGAAAAGACGAAGAATGCACTTGTGCGAATCAAACATATTGCAGTAGAAATGAGAGATTCTCAGATGAATAAGAAAGTATACAGACTCAATCCAACGCAATTTCAGCTGAGGTTTAGAGGGTTGATACTATTCAAAGAAAACGATTTAAACGATTTTGCAGTGGTGAAGTACGTAGATGATCAATATGAAGAACATGACGATTACTACAATGTTAGGACTAAGAAGTGGAATGTGGTGACTTGCATGATGACGGAAGAAGAGACGAATCTCATGAACGAATCAAAAATTCGGAAAAATAAGTCTTTCTTCAACGAGGACCAAGATGAAGATTTGATTCATTGTTTCTTATCAGAGAGTTTCCTTGCGACCGCAATGGTGAATAAGCTAGCGCATTTTGCGGCGTCGCAATTCCGAAAACTGGAAGAAATTCTCGGTTTCTACCAACACAACGCTTTTCCTATGATACTCTACTGCCAGTACATTGAGCACGGGGTAAGGGAAATTCGTTGTTTTCTGAATAAACTTTCTCTGGCCGAATTCGGCGACAGTAATAGTAGTAGTAGTAGTAGCAGCAGCGGTCGCAGCTCCGTAGGATCGTCCTCCTCTTCCTCCTCGGAGTCGTCTCCAAAACGGGTCTTCGCCATTATCACCGGCAAGACCAAAAATCGTCAAGAGATTGTGAAAGCGTTTAATGACGGGAAGGTTGATATTATTATTCTCTCTGACGCCGGAGCCACGGGAACAGATCTTCGCGGAAGGAACGGGGTTCGCCAGATCCATATCATGAACATCAGCTGGAGTCCAAGTCAGATATCTCAGACAGTTGGCAGAGGATGGAGGAAGGGAGCTCATGCGTCTCTTGCAGAAGAAGATCGAAAACTTCTCGTGTTCATATACTTGTCTACGACCCATGGTTCAGATGTGCCAGATGAAGTGATGATGTCTTACGTTTCATCTAAGAAAGTGATTTCTGATGAAATTCGAGCGCTTTCAAGAAAGTTCTTCGATGTGAAGAATCTCACTTAAGAGCGACCTGGCATAAGACAGCAGCAGAGCAGCAGAACCTATTTGCAACGCTAAAAAAGGAGAACTTAAGGAAAAAAGATTTCTCTGAATGTAAAAAAGAATATGAAGATGTGGGAGCGCAATTGTCGCGATTTCAAAGGTTATCATAGTTTTTCGAAATACGTGCGCTCAAAGAATCCTGTCGAGCGAAAGAGACCCACTTCTCCAAAAGCGACGGTCGAGTCTTCACAGGTAAAAGATATTGAGAAGAAGGATAAAGATTTGATTTATGAAAGCTTTATCGTGCTGCTAAAAAACACCCTCGAAATAAAAGAAGAAATCATAGAATTGAGGAACATGCTTCAAAAATCTATTATATGCACTTCTCAAGTGTGGGTCCGAGGGGAAGAAATTAAAAATAACAGATGATATGGGGTGAGCAAGCAACAGTATCAATTTCATTTCTTACGTAATATTCAACCCAATGATCTCTACATCCCAAGAGAATTAGTAAACAAAATATTAGAATATCGTACGATGGACGTATCAAGTGCAGAAAGGGACAGTTCATAGACGTCATTTCTCTCTACGATAGAAGAGATACTAAATTAGTGAAGCGATAATTACCAAAATACTTAAAATTATGAAAACAATCGCCGTAAGCGGTCACGACTTCTTTTTTCCAACTCGATTTCGATAATTGTCGTAACACAGGTTTATGTTACGACTACGGTTTTAGAGATCATGATACATTTGAAATATGTTAGTACGATTTCAGGGATGGCTTGGAACCAATACGAACTTGCATATGAATCTTATCTATTATTTGTATACGTAATTTCTGATAAATACTGTAGCTAAAATCTAAATGAGAAATGCTGTTTTTAGTCAGCATCGGTAGAAGTCGCAATTAAAGTAGAAATTGCCAAAGAGAAGAGATGTAAAGCAGAAAAAACACTCATGTCTAAAGTTTCTTACGTAATCCTTGCATGCACATGGTCCAAAAATTTGTATAATAGTTTTTAATTGGAAACGTCTCATGCATCAAAATATGTAAGAAATGTGTCCTATTGCCAAACGATTGATCGTAAAGATCGATGAAATCATCCGTCGGCTTATCATAACGCACGATGATATTCTCTTTATATATAAGATGTGAAATAAGGTGATGGAGCGTCCTCGCGTCTCGAGAAGAGCAGATAGTGAACTCGTGCTTCTCGATAAGAAGACAGCGGCAAATCATTTTGTTTATCGCTTCATCTGAATTGGTAGCCAAGTGGAACTTCACAATCCCTGTAAAGCCTAGAAAAGTGAAAATTTTCCCCAATATATCCTCATTCAAGATATCTGCGCCACTTTTGAAACTTTTTAAAGAAGTCTCCATGATTTCTGATCGCGTGAAATTGTGAGAGTTGGAGATATTTTCTTTTTTTTTT
>Ga0066180_10000095_pt1 | contig 15512 bp, 15 predicted proteins | sample LauGreSBDMM110SN_4_FD_59338 | JGI IMG/M metagenome (GOLD analysis project Ga0066180, IMG submission 59338) | Freshwater lake microbial communities from Lake Michigan, USA - Su13.BD.MM110.SN (version 2) (version 3) | ecosystem: Environmental > Aquatic > Freshwater > Lake | place: Lake Michigan... | reverse complement strand
GCCTAGAAGCTTATTCACATGTCCTACCAACTGATTCATAGAAAAGTCAGGCTTATCAATAAAGTTATAAATATGAACGCCCGGCTTAAATGACATTGAATACTCTAAAAATGCAGCAACATATTCGACATAGGCCATCGACTTACGATTTAAACCCTCTCCCACCATCACGAACTTACCCGAAGCAGTTTGCTTTAATAGGTTAATACACTGCCGCAATTGCGCTCACCAAATACAACCTCCAGTCTGACGATCACAACTGGTTGTATCTTTATGTCCTCAGCCTGTCAAGTTTTATAAACCTGGACAGCCACGTAAAGATAAATATTGAGACTTATCAATTCTTCTGCAAAGCGCAGAACCAATAAGACCTAAAACAACAACAAGACCAATCATTTCTTATTTGCCAGACAATATTTTTTGGCAAGCTCACCATCTATCGATGAAGATAAAAGAAATGGTCTGGCCCATAATTTTTTAATCGTAGCAAAAAAAACATAACAAATGAAATACGGGACCAACTTAACTAATGATATATTTTCAACATATCTATAAATGTTAAACATGGACGAGATAGAATTCATAATATTAGAGCTTCTAGAATTAAGGACATCCCTGTACCTTGCCAAATCATGTGGACAGCGTAAAGCAGGTCCATATTTCTTGATAACTTCACTCCAAGCCAAAAAATCCTCCCCCCTTGAAGACTTTCCAATGCCCTTAAATAAAAAATCAGGGCATTTTTCGCGATTAATAACTACGGTTAAGCAACCTATATAACGCGTAATGTGGTGAAGTTCCCAATTAATTTTATTTAATCCTGAAATGAGACGACCAATCAATGCACCATTTTCACTAATATGACGATAGTCAGTAAAAGATAATGCCACATCATTTTTCTCCATGAAAGTAACTTGGGTAGCTAGTTTATTAGGCATCCAATAATCATCAGCATCCAGAAAAGCTAAATATTTTCCTGATGCCATTTTTATAGCTTCGTTTCTAGCGGCAATTGGCCCAGAGTTTTTAGGTAAACGCGCAACTTTAATATTAGGATAATTTAATGCAGCCTCACATAAAAGCGCATAGCTATTGTCCTGAGAGCAATCATCTACAAGAATATGCTCGCAAACAACTAAATCCTGGCTTGCTACACATTCAAGCACTCCTGATATGAATTTTGATGCGTTATACACAGGTGTTATAACAGAGACTAATGAATTTGTAATCGGAGAACCCTTTTGTTAATAAAAAAAAGAAAAAATTAAGTAGGTATAAGTCATACTGGGTGTGGTTTTACAAACAAATTTAATTTAATAGAATTCAAGTAGCTCTGAGTAATACAAATGGGTATAAGGAGGCCATAAAAGAGGAATGAGTCATTCGAGAGGGTCAATCCAACTATCGACAGTATCAGAAAAAGAACTTCTTTTCCTATTGCTCTTTTAACCATACGTAAGTAGTAGAAAATCAAAAAGATAGTAAAAGGTACGCCGTACTCTACCAATATTTTAGCAACTAATAACTTGGGAGTGTTACCTGCAGCCAGAAATGAATCCTCATCCAGAAAACCATTATATCCATAATCCTTAATACTATCAAAAATCCAGTATCTAAATGACTCTCCTCCAATTCCCAATGGATATTTAAGTGAAAGATCAAACGCAACTATGGGATTCACAACTCGCGCCAAAATGGAACCATCTGTTGCTGCAGCTGCAATTAGCGTTTCGTAATCCAAACCTTGGATAATCATGTGAACAGTTTTAACCTTATCAATGGCATAAGGGGAGAAAAATAATAATAATTCATAATTAACTATAGCAAGGTAAACAAGAGTTGGCACTGTTATATACATAAAAAAAAACTTTTTTGGCTGAAATTTAAAATTGGATAAAAAATAAATTACAGCAATAAAAAAGGCTGTAATAAAGCCCAATGCTGATGCTGAAAATATCAGTAAAATAAATAATAAATATCTAAATTGAATAATGCCTTTATATGGAATAAATACACTAAAAATTAAAACCATTAAAAGGTAGCGGGCAGCCCACGAGGGCTCTCCACATGTAAGGTGTATACGCCCTGGCACATATCGAATACTGAATAATGAAGATATGAAGGAATTTATTTCATATAAGCCAAGCGCTTCTCCTGGTATCTGGATAAAACCTATCATAATCGCTGGCAAAGAAAGTATTATAATTAATGACGAAAAAATTCTAAGGCCATCTTGCGAGCCAAATCTTAGAAAAATATTTTTGACAAAAGCACTTAATCCAACATATCCAGTTGATGCAATTAATGCAATAATGATTGCCTTGGCAACACCAGATGATTCCTGATATTCAAAATAAAAGTAAGAAATTACGCTTGTTACTATAACAAACAATCCAATACTGTATACGAAAAAAACATCCTTATTTAATTTACTAAAAACTGTATACCATAGTCCAATTAAACAAAATGGAATAATCCAAAGCGGCCTATATTGAGTATCCATAGGGAATAGATAGCTGCTATCTAGTGGTAACAATAGTAGTCCGAAGACGGCTAGCTTTGCATTTGGTATTTCATTTAACTTGCGTAAATCTTGCTTTAATTTTTGAAACAACTGAAACAATTTCAAAATAGACTTCCTCGTGAAAAATTCGACCTAAAAAATATTTTGACAAGAATGCAACGTATATATAAAAAATTTTATTGAAAGGTGCTTTTCTTAATTTTAAGTATTGAATATGCTCTTTTATGTGAACCAAACATCCATTAAAATTAATGAATTGACTTGATTTACCGCCTAAACTGAAGTACACCATATCAACTGGCAAAAACTCGAATTCGCTTACTAGCGATAAATTATAAAGATAAATGCTATCGGCTGAAATCTTATAAGTCGTATCAAATTTTTTGTTTTTATGTAAGGCCGAAAGAAGAACAGTCTGATGAATTGGAATGTAATGATTAAGCCATTTTTCATTATACAAATTTGGTTTTTTATACAGAATTCTTCCATTGTGGCGAACATAAGCCCTACCAAAATAAGTTTTCTTGGGGTCCTTTAAACCCTGCACAATTTTCTTTAATGATTGTGAATCAAAAAACTCATCATCAGCATTAAGAAATATTATCCAATCCCCTGAAGTTAGCTCCAAACCTTTATTCATTGCATCATAAATGCCACCATCAGGTTCAGAGATAAAATAACTAATACTATCTTCATATGACTTAATTATGTCCACTGAACCATCAGTGCTAGCACCATCTATTACAATATATTCAACGTTCTCATACTTCTGGTTTAAAACACTGTTAATGCAGGAACGTAACGTATATTTTTCATTGAAACAGACTGTTACCACTGATATCAGTTGGTCCTTGGAATTAGTTTTTTTTATAAAGCCTTTGGATTGCAAACCTCCCTCACGCTTTTCTTGTGAATGGCAAACTGAATAATTTACCTCTTGTAAATTATTTTTCTCATAACTTTCGGTTAAATCTATCTTGTGATTCATAGTTTAAGTGTTTCAAGTTGTAGCATAGCATTCACTACCGCCATCCCCTTAATTCCTGCAGTCCATTTTAACTTCAGTTCAGCTTTACTAGGATCAGCGCTATTGATTAGTATATCTGTCGGCCTATAAAATGACTTATCTTGAATAACATGATCTTGCCAAGCAATACCTAATACATTAAAAGTATGCTCAACAAATTCTTCAAGCATAAAGGTTTCGCCTGTTGCAATTACAAAATCCTCAGGCCTATCCAATTGCAACATACGCCACATTGCATCTACGTATTCTGGTGCCCAGCCCCAATCTCGGGAAATATCCATTCTCCCAAGCGACAGCTTCTCGCCGGAGCCAGCGGCAATTCGCATTGCTGTACTAACGATTTTTTGGGTAACAAATCTTGCAGGGCGTAAAGGAGACTCGTGATTAAACAAAATGCCAGTGCAGGCATATAAGTTATAAGCTTCACGATAATTATCCACTAGCCAAAATGCTGAAGCTTTAGCAACGGCATAAGGGCTGCGAGGTTGAAAAGGTGTTTGCTCGTTGGCAGGCTGACCTTGCGTATCCCCGAAGCACTCACTTGAGCCAGCATGATATAAACGAATCTCATGATCAGCCATACGAATGGCTTCCAACATATTTAAGGTGCCAATCACCACACTCTGAATTGTCTCTGCTGGTTGCTCAAAGGAAAGCCCCACTGAAGATTGCCCGGCAAGATAATAGATCTCATCTGGAGTGCTTTGCTTAACGGCCATAAAAACACTTCGAAAGTCTTCTGGCACCATCGATATTAATTTTATCTCACCGAAGATACCTAGTTTTTTCAAATTACCAAATGATGAGCCTTGTGCATCTCGCGAGGTACCCCAAACGGTATACCCCTTGCGCAATAAAAGTTGTGCTAAATAACAACCATCTTGTCCGCTTACGCCACATATCAGTGCAGTTTTATTTATCATTGTTTTCCTGATACTTTTCTATAGACTTTAAGTGTTTCTTGCCCACATCGCTCCCATGAGAAGTGCTTAATACGCTCTTTACCACGACTTATTAATTCTTTTTTAAATTCTGTATTTTGCACAACTCTTTCAATTGCTGATTGAATAGACTTAATATCATTAGGGTCAAACATCTCAGCGGCATCCCCAACAACTTCTGGGATACAGCTAACATTACTGCAAACCACTGGGCAAGAAAAACTCATTGCTTCAAGCGGTGGAATACCGAAGCCTTCGTAAAGTGAAGGGTAAACAAACACACTAGCCGCCTCATATAATCCAGCCAGTACCTCATCGCTGCCAGACACTTGACGAATATTTTTAGCGTTAATATTTAGTGCCTTCATCATCCCCAGCTCTTTCGATGTAAAGTCGCCGCCTCCAAAACAAACCAATTCATAGTTAGCGCTTAAATAGTTAGACGCTGCATAAGCCTTTAAAAGATTTTCAAAATTTTTATACCCGCGCCTAGCACCTACATATAATAAAAATGGTTGGCTACTAGCATCAATTTTCTTGATTAAATGAGGCTCACAGGTGAGACTAAATCCAAGATATACGACTGAGATTTTATCTGGGCTAACCTTAAGTAAATCTATTAAATCAGTCCGAGTTTGATCTGATATGCAGATAATATGATCTGCATGCGCAACGGCAATTGCCTTTTCTATAATTGTAGAGTCAAAAGGTGAAAACTGATCACTAAAACGCTCATGTATCATGTCGTAGACTGTCAAAACGACTTTAGCCCCTTTTGGAGCACAACGTTTTGAAGAGTAATGGGTTTCATGAACAATATTCGGCCTAAGATATCTAACAAGGAGGAAGACAATTACATGGTTGATCGCTCTCAATATACGACCAGTTTTCGGCAGCTGACAGACATGCACTCCGAGAACCTTGAGGCTTTTTGGCGCTTTCTTTAAGTACTCATTAACATAAAAAGGCGATGCAACGGTTACATCAATTCCACTTTGCAATGATAGTTGAAGGGCTATTTCATAGATATATCTGGAAATACCACCATACTTTTGCCAGCCAAATGTCTGATGATCAAAAACAATTTTCATAAAGATTTTTTGCTGCCCAACCCAAGAAATTTTAAATGCCTTATTACTGCTTTTGGGTAAATCACTAGAGATTTAATAATAATCACTACAAAGATGGCAAAGCCAACTAGAATTCTTTCAAAAGGAGGCCTCATTTTGTATGTAGGACTATTAATGACATCAGAAAATGTGGCGCAAGCTATTGATGTCATCGGAAATAAACCATGCAAACTGGATAGCCCCAGGGTTGATGCAATTTTTTTATAGCTTAATGTAGCCCCTCCCAGCTCCCTGTGAACAGCAAAGTCCCTCAGGGCTAGGACTTTACCAAAAAACGCAATCTCAGCAATTAAAAGCCAATCCCCACCAATCGTGTTTTTCATTTTCAGCTGCTTTATTTGCTGCGTTCTCATGAGTCCATAAAACATTCCGTTATCAGACACGTTCCAATAGTAAGATAGCACTCGACTCCATGGAAAATCGCTAAGCAAATTAAATACTTTACCATCATAGATCTTTTTACAACCTCTGTAATAGCGAGGCATTCCACTAACAAGGCTTAATGCTTTATTACCCTCAAGCAAGACAACACATCTACTCACATATGTTGGGTCAATCCAATCATCATCACCCAACCACATGAAATATTGACCTTTTGCATTATTTAGTACTTTTGAGAAGTTAGCTGTTGATCCATGATTAATTAGGTTTGGTATAAACGTAATCTGAGCATTTTTTTTACTGTAATTGTAACAAATTTCTGCAGTAACATCTTTTGACGCATTATCTGAAATAATTATTTCAATGCTTTCGTAATCCTGATTTAGCGCTGACTCAATCGATCTTTTTAACAAATCAACTCTGTTATAAGTCGGAATCCCGATACTCACTAAAGGCAATCTACTTGTCATTTACTATGCCTTAATAGCGCAGTAAGAGGTAAGCGACGACGCAAAGTTTCAGCGCTATAAATCGAAGCAGTCATAGAAATAAAAAAAACTACTAATACAAATATTGCATTTAATAACAATCCAAAATCTCTTGTAAACAGAATCTTAGAAACAATCAATATAATCAAAACAGGCAACAAGATCTTACCTATATCATCAACATACCAACTCCATTTTTCACTTTCTAAAATACGTCTATACATCAAGTGAACACTTATCAAAAGATAGCTAATATTTAATAAAATCCACACACTAGCTGCTCCAACAGCACCCCAGTGTAATGCTGAAAAATAAATTGCAGGCGCCAATATAATCACAGCAATTACATTTGTATAAAAGGCAAGCTTAGTCCAGCCATGCGCTAACTGAAGCGCATAAGGAATATGCATCAAACCATTTAGTGCATTGCCTATTACTAAAAGACTTACTAAAAAATAAGTATGACTAACCAGAAGAGGATTCTGTGTCCAAATTTCTAATATTTCTTTCGAGAAAAAAACAAGAACAAGTGTCAAAGGAATAATTGCCACAGCCATTAACTGACAACCCTCATGGTATGAGCCAATCAAGGCTTGTTGATTATTTTTAGCAACAAGTTCTGTTAAACGAGGGTAGTAAGCCGTAAAAATAGGGCCAACGATTTTATAAATAACCATTGCAACAGAAGCAGCAAATGTATAGTAACCAAGCTCACTTAAGGTCAAAATTTTGCTAAGAAGTATTTTATCCAACTGGGTTAATACAGTTGTCACTAAAGATACTCCCGTCATCCCGGCGGCAAATCTCCATACATGCCTGAGAGTATCTTTACTAAAACTTGCTTTTCCATCACCAGGTAGAGAGCGCAATAGTGCCAACCTTAATATAACAACTTGAACAAACGCCATTATTGCTTGCCAAATAAAAAATGCTTCTATTGTAGGCTGAAAAAGCAAAAGAACCGCAAATGCTCCTGCTCCTTGTAAAGTAGCGAAAATGACAAGTAATTTATTTAATAAAACCTGCTTTTGCAACCCATTCAGCCCTCCCGAATAAATCGCAACAGGCCAACGCAAACCAATGATCAGTGCCATAATCCATAACGCATGCAGCAACTGAACTGATGATAGTGTTTCTGGCTTTAGCCACTGATAAGCAATAAAATTGGCTAGACACAGCACGATTAAACCAACCACGACCGCAACCAACCAGTAGATTACTTCCAGTGTGCGCAAAGTGTTCACTAATTGCTGGAAGCTGTTTTTATTATGCGACAAGATCGCCATTTCACGAGTCATTGCTTGTGACAAGCCCAAATCAAGCACTGCAAGCATACCCACTAGAGACGTAAATACACCAACCAGACCAAAAGACTCTGCCCCCATTAAGTTTATGTATGCGGGAACAAAAGCCAGAGACATTATTGCAGACCAGCCTTGACCTGCAAAATTGGCGATCACATTTTTTTTAAGCGACAACTAAATGCTCACTTTAAGGGTAACCGTTGAAATTAAACCGCTAAGCAACACGTTTTAGATATCCATCTGGCGCAACTGTAATGAGCAGTTTATTTTGAATAGATCTATCAATCTCAAATTCTGGATGCGTTTTTAAATATTCCCATACGGCAGTTTTTGGATTATCTCCTGGTCCCCATGGTCGATCGCCAGAAAGCTCTTTTGGCATATCTTCTACTACCGTATCGAAAACTACACAGTAGCTGTTCTTTGAAGTAACTGGTGCATAAGCCTTTAACTCTTCAAGCACATGCTCGTGGGTATGATTAGAATCCAAACTTACCAAAATACGTTTATAGTTTTTAGCATAAGCTTTAACTTTATTAACAATTTCTTCAGCAATTGAAGACCCTTCAATCATATCTATCCGATTTGACATTGGATGCGCTTCAATCGCTTTACGGTTATGTTCACGAATATCAATATCAATTCCTAAAACGCGACGTTTAGGTTTTTTGGGATCAATCAACTCTCCAGTTTCTATAGCATCACAGTAATCTAGCATCGCCAATAAAGATGCATTCATTATTAACGATCCGCCATGCGCAATCCCTGTTTCAATGATTAAATCAGGCCTCACCTCCCAAATCAGCTCTTGCATAGCCGCCATGTCTTGCGGATACTGAATAATTGGTCTGCCCATCCATTTGTAGTTATATGAATACATGGGCAATAACGATTTTTCCAAGAATACATGAGCTGCATTTTTAAGCTCTAAATTTTCATCTATCGCTGCAATGCGAAGTTTAATTTCTTGATCAAAACTCACTTTAATCCACCTTTATATAGTTAAATTTATTTCCTGATGATTTAACAATTTCATCAAAATAATTTGAATTCATAACAAATATATTGTCATCGTTAGTTAACTTTTCGATTAAAGAATCGGGGCTTGAAACTAACAAACCGGTACCCCCAATATACTTTCCTTGTTTTGAAGGGTTAATATCAACAACATAATCGATGTTAAATCCAAAGCGTTTTGCATTAAGCGAAAAAATTACTCCCTTAGATGCACCACCCCAAACCACATTTTTGCCTAACGGATTTAGTTTACTCATAACCTTTTCGACATTTAAAAAGTCATTAGGAAACTTGATGAAATCTGATTCTGCAAGTTTTGGAGTTTTCAGGCTTGCAAGATCAGCAACAACATAAATATATTGATCTCCAAAAATATGACCGCTCTCATATACCGTTTCAAACATTGCATTGAAATCTTGCAGTCTAAAATAGTTAACATGTTCATAAAATATGTCAAACCAAGCTTTATGGGTCAATATCCAATTTAAACAGGGTACTTCAATATAAATCTTACCTTTTCCACCGTTTGCTTTAGCGATTGCTTTTAAGAAAGCAAATGGGTCTGGTATATGTTCCAAAACATGCCGTAATACAATGTTATCTGCCTTAATTCCTAATGAGACATCAAAACATGCTTTAATAACGTTAGGGCTGTCCCCCTCATAAGCAGGATCTATACCTTTAACATTAAAGCCATGTTCAATAAGGTAATCCAAGAAGAAGCCCTTGCCACATCCAACTTCAATAATAGTTTTATCTGAAAAAAAATTTTCAATAATGCTTTTTACTGAAGATAGATGTTTTTGGAAAAAATCAGAATGTGCCTGCTCGTTTTGATAATCCTGATCATAACTTAGAAACTTTTGATCAAAAGTAGAATTAAAAACTAAACCTGTTTCTGAATCTTGCACCAATAAAAGGCTGCCCATTGGTGCAGCAAGTGCTGAAGCTTGGTCAGGATACATTTTATTTTGAAAAACAGGTAATTCTATTGCCTTATATAGTTCACGCAACATAATCGCTACCTACAACCCCGTTAAAGTTAATATTACTTCCCCAAAATGACATAGGCTCATAATCAGGATATGGGTAATATCCAAGATTCAACTCAATATCCCAGCCACTTTCTCTTATCCATTGTTTTACTAAATCACCCACGGAAATAGGTTTCCCAGAGCATATATTAGTCACGCCAATATCTCTTTGTTCCAAAGCCACTCTGACGATCCTCTCAGCAACAGTTTCAATTGGCAAATAATCCCGCAACTGCTGACCACCTGACATATTAAAAACTTTGTCTCCTCGCAAAACAGCTTTTTTTAACTGAGGATAAAGCGAATTTTCCGCCTGCCCTTCACCATAAATATAAAAAAGGCGAGCCCATGTAAGGTTGAATTTAATATCAGCTCTTAAAAATTCCAGCTGTTTTCTTAATGCGTCCTTGGCATATCCATACGGGTTTGTTGGTTGAGTTTTCATTTCTGAACTCAATGCACCAGACTGCATGCCATACTCAAAGCAGGTTCCCGTGTTGAATAATGAATTTAATCCAGACTCCACCATACGCTTAATAAACTTATACTGCCTTGGCAACTCTGCTTCAAAGTGATGCAAGGACTTATAATTAGGTAAGCCATCCCAAGCTAAGTGAATTAATACGTCTGGCGCACCCATTAGGTGATAAAAATCAGCGTCAGAGTTTAAGTCGGCTTGTATAACTTGCACTCCTTCAAAATAACTTAGCATAGCCGGAGTTCTAGTCAAAGCGACCACCTCAACATCATGCAACATCAACTCTTTCAGTACATGACGACCTATAAATCCAGTAGCTCCTGTTAATCCAATTCGCATAAGTTAATTAACTTCTATATTTGGCACAGCAGTCACAAACTTACCACCCCAGTCACGAATGTAAGCTAGCTGAGCTATCAATTCTTGACGAAGATTCCAAGGCATAATTAATACATAGTTAGGCTGTTGCTGCTTAATTATAGCCTCATCTACAATTGGTACCCTGCAACCTGGCAAATACTTATTTTGTTTAGCTGGATTGCGATCGACCACAAATGGAAGCAAGTCAGGCCTAATACCAGCATAATTAAGCAAGGTATTTCCTTTTGCTGCTGCACCATAAGCCAATACTTTTTTGTTTTCTTTTTTAGCTTGTATTAAAAACGCTGTTAAGTCATTTTTGATTTTGTCGGCACGCTCTTGAAACTCACTGTAATAGCTTACCGATTTTAGACCTGCTTTTTCTTCAACTGCTAAAAGTGCATTTACAGAATTACTCACTTGATGATGAACATGATCTTTTCTTTGTGCAAATACCCTAAGGCTTCCGCCATGCGTTGATATTTCTTGAACATCGATCACTTGCAACCCATTATGCTCAAATATACGATTGACCGCGGTGAGGGATAGGTATGAGAAATGCTCATGATAGATAGTATCAAACTGGGCATGCTTAACCATCTGCAACAAATGTGGGAATTCAAAAGTCGCCACACCATTTGGTTTAAGTAAAACCGCAAATCCTGAAACAAAATCATTGATATTGGGCACATGGGCTAATACATTATTAGCTGCAGTCAAGTCAGCCTGTTTTCCATCTGCAACGAGTTTATTAGCTAAAGCAACGCCAAAAAACTCCTCTACTATCTCAATTCCTTTTTCTCTTGCAGCTTTTGCAGTGCTTGATGTTGGTTCAATTCCCAAACATGGGATTCGCATTCCCTTTACATACTTTAGCAAATACCCGTCGTTCGCCGCCACTTCAACAACATGTGCTTTTTCATCTAAGTTAAAACGCTCTACCATATCTGATACATAACGCTCAGCATGCTTTAACCATGAGCTTGATACCGAGCTAAAGTAAGCATAATCCGCATCAAATAAATCTTCAGCACCTGCATAATCTTCAGTTTGAGCAAGCCAACATTCTTGACAGACCAACACCTTCAATGGAAACCATTTTTCTGGGGCTTTTAATGTTTTTTCAGTTAAATACGCATTAGATGGTGGCGCACTTCCTAAATCTATCAACGGCAAGGTAAGCTCTGCTTCGCAATGACGACATTTCATAAAACAATTCCTTTAAAATCATCTTTAATTATTGGGTGTGTTCGATCTCTATCTGAAATTTGAGAAATCTTTAATGGCCAACTTATATCAAGTTTTTTATCTATATAATTCAGGCCTCTTTCATACTCTTTACTATAAGGCGCTGTGTGCAAATAAATCAGCTGGCAATCATCGGTGAGGGTTTGAAAGCCATGTGCAAAGCCTTCTGGAATTAAAAAGCTTTTTTGATTCTTATCACTTAAAATTTCAGCATGCCAGTTTAGATACGTGGGCGAATCTCTTCTTAAATCAACTGCCACATCAAAAATTTCACCTTTTATACAAGTCACTAATTTAGCTTCTGCAAAAGGAGCCAGTTGATAATGCAAGCCCCTGACTGCGCCTTTTTTTTTCGTCAGGGTTTGGTTGATTTGGCTAATGGGTTTATTAAGCCCCATTAACTTAAAATCATCTTGGCAATAAAGTCGGCTTATAAAACCTCTTTCATCTGATATAGGTTTGCGCTGAACAATTTTAAGATCAGTTATGGGTGTATCAACAAGGTCAAACCTCAAGAGATTGCTCCAATGTAAATAGCAATCTGTGAATTGCTAAATTCTTTAAGGTTAGCAGCTGAATTGAATTGATTTTGCCACTCCACAATTTTATTCAATGACTCTTCCAAAGACCATCGAGGATGCCAATCAAGTAGTGCTTTTGCTTTGCTACTATCCAGCTTTAACAAGCAAGCTTCATGTAGTTGTGGGTTTTTATCAACCGCCCATTTTGCGTTCGGCATTTTCTCGGTCAGTTTATTAAGTATCCAAGAAACTGGCTTTGCCGATGCCTCAGCAGGGCCGAAATTCCAAGCATCTGAATATTTCGATGGTTCATTAAAAAGCTTTTCAGCAAGATTTAAGTAGCCTGACAATGGCTCAAGAACATGCTGCCATGGCCTCACCGCATTAGGTGATCTAATTATTAAAGTTTCTTGAGTAGCAACTGCTCTAAAAAAATCTGGAATTAGTCTATCCTCAGACCAGTCTCCTCCACCAATCACGTTACCTGCCCTTGCAGTTGCAACGCCTATGTTTTTTTCAGCAAGAAATGATTGTCTATAGGCTGCCGTGACAATTTCGGAGCAGGCCTTGCTACTTGAGTAAGGGTCGTATCCACCAAGCGCCTCATCTTCTCGGTAGGCCCATAGCCACTCACGATTCTCGTAACATTTATCCGTAGTAATATTGACCACCGCTTTTACTGAAGGCGAATTACGCACGGCTTCAAGTAAATTAACAGTTCCCATCACATTTACTGCATAGGTTTCTAAAGGTTCTGCATACGAATACCTAACCAGTGGCTGTGCTGCCATATGAAAAACAATTTCTGGTTTTACCTTATTGATCAGTTCATTAGTTTTTTGTGTGTCGCGAATATCGGCAATGGTATGGCTCGCCATTCCCTCCAAAACATTGGCCAATGTAAATAAATTAGGCTGCGTTGATGGAGCCAAAGCATAGCCATGAACTTGCGCTCCCATAGACTGCAACCATAATGCAAGCCAGCTTCCTTTAAAGCCTGTATGACCAGTCAATAAAACTTGCTTGTCTTTCCAAAAAGATTGGTTCATTACCAAGCTTTCCATGGCGCTTTTCCAGATGCCCATAAATCTTCAAGAAGATTTTTTTCACGCAAGGTGTCCATTGGTTGCCAAAAACCGCTGTGCTCATAAGCGGCTAGCTCACCTTGTTTTGCTAATGTTACCAATGGCGAGCCCTCCCAGCTTGATTGATCATTTTCAATATAATCAATACATTTAGGTGACAGCACAAAAAAACCACCATTAATCCAACCACCGTCACCCTTAGGTTTTTCAATAAATTGTGCCACTTGATGGTTTTTAATATCAAGTGCACCGTATCTACCGGGAGGCTGAACTGCAGTCACTGTCGCTAACTTTCCTTGATTTTTGTGAAAGTTAACTAGCTCAGACACATCAATGTCAGCCAAACCATCTCCATAAGTAAAACAAAAGGCTTCTTCGTCTATAAGATAATCTTTAACGCGTTTTAAGCGTCCACCAGTTAATGTATCTTCACCAGTATCCACTAGCGTTACTTTCCATGGTTCAGCATTACCCTGATGCACTTCCATCTTGTTATTTTTCATATCAAAGGTGACATCAGACATATGAAGAAAATAGTTAGCAAAATACTCTTTGATTACATAACCCTTGTAACCACAGCAAATGACAAAATCATTAATGTCATGTGAGGAATAAATTTTCATGAGATGCCAGAGGATTGGTCTTCCACCAACCTCAATCATAGGCTTAGGTTTTAGATGTGTTTCCTCTGAAATCCTGGTTCCTAAACCTCCTGCAAGTATTACTGCCTTCATAACCTTACTCCCCGCTTACGTTAACTGAATATCCATGCTTCTGGCGAAGTATATAATGTTTTGCTTATGCTAAATCGCTAGCCACCATCTCCGCGCACATTTCTTGCACTGTAATTTCAGGCACCCAACCTAATCAAACCAGTATTGGCTAGTGTTTCAGCCGCTACCCGAGCGGTGGGATCTTGAGCAAGAATCGCATCTAAAATGCTGTCAGATACTTGATCAGCGAGTTTGTCTGGATGGCCTTCAGAAACAGATTCTGAGGTAAATAAGTATTCGGACATGGCAGGAAAATCTCATATAAATAAGTATGCAAGCGTCAATTAACGTATTGCATTAACTAGTGATTAATTTAAAAAAAATTAAGTGCTAAGCGATTAAATTTATTAGGGACTAATGGGTTAACTATGAGCACAAAACTAGGGCCAGCTAATTCCCGCTCCAGGCTTGGCCAACAGACATAACGTCACATCGAAATCACATGCCCAGCGTGGCAAGCACAGAAGAAACTATATCACAGCACGTTGTTGCTTTTGACAATAATTAGCACTTCACAAGCGGATTGAATTGGCCGATTTCATCGCTACTTGATCCGCATCGAGATCCGGCCTTTTACGCCTCCAATTTTTTGGTATCTACTGATTAGCCCCACTCATGTTTAATAAGGGTCCCATCACAGCTTCTAAACTCGCGACCGTGACCCGGATTCTGCCTGCCTGTCAGGTCGGGTCAAAATCACGTTGCCGCTCGCGACTTCATTAAAACACAGGAAACCACAAAATTTGGTAAAATAATGGTATGGTGAATATGGGACAATTTTTAAATGTTAAGTAAAAAGGTTGCGCCGGGTTGGTTGAGTGAGTGGTGGCTGATCATAGTCGGTCTTGCCTGCCTCTATTTACCCATGTACTACAAACTAGGCACTACCCTATGGATCACGGATGAGTATACCCAGGGTCCGATGGCGCTGGGCATTGTTTTATTCTTGTTATGGCAGAAGCGTGCATGCTTTGCGGCGGCGCCTAACCAAGGGCCCGTGGCTGATAGCGGACTAGCTGGCTACCCAGCAGGCGACCCACCGCTATATAATTCCACGCGCTGGGCATCCATCACCGGGGTAGCGTTGCTAACCCTCGGGCTCACCTGTCATTTTTTTGGTTACCTTCTGGACACCTTCTCGTTGAGGATCGGCTCGCAGATTCCCGTGTTGACTGGGATTTTACTGCTCACTCATGGGGTT
>Ga0066180_10000093_pt1 | contig 15553 bp, 17 predicted proteins | sample LauGreSBDMM110SN_4_FD_59338 | JGI IMG/M metagenome (GOLD analysis project Ga0066180, IMG submission 59338) | Freshwater lake microbial communities from Lake Michigan, USA - Su13.BD.MM110.SN (version 2) (version 3) | ecosystem: Environmental > Aquatic > Freshwater > Lake | place: Lake Michigan... | reverse complement strand
TACTCCGACTACCTCGACTATCCCCTGGAAATCACAGGACTTAGCCCGGAAAGGAACCAAGACGCCGCATGAAACTTATTGCCTTGTCTATCGGCTCATTGTTTTTGCTAACCGGTTGCTCATCTTTACTTGGAGATGAATCCGACTCAGCTGCCTGCGAGAAGCTCGCCACCGTTGTTAGTACAGAGAATGTGTCATTGGATACTTTCTCCCCAACACAAGTAGCAGCAAAGCTGCGCTCCGAAGTTTCCCCAATTGCCGCTGGAACACTTGCAACCAGGATTGATGCTCTAGCAACCGCTCTTGAGGGCGCCGAAGTCGATGTTGCCGGAGCGGGTGCTGCAGCATCTGAAATTGGTGTGCGGTGTGCCCTTTCGGGTGTGAACTTTGACTTCTCGGTTATCGGAAACCTAATTAACTGATCGAGAGCGGTTTGCCTTTAACTAAATAACTCAGGCAAGGTGGCAACCCAAGAATTACGAAGGTCACTGAGTTTCCAGGTTGCTAGGTCTTGAATCTCTAGCTCACCGGTGTTGTCGGTAACTCCAATGCGGAGCACTGGAATGTTCCTGGCATCACAGAGGCCTACGAACTTAACGTCATCTTCGCGACCTACGCTAACCAGCACCCGACCCGTACTTTCAGAAAACAGCGCAGAAGTTTTGTCTATGCCATCTCGCTCACAAAGCTCTGAAATCCAAACCCTGGCACCCATGTTGAAGCGCAGGACTGATTCAGTAAGGGCTTGAGCAAGACCTGCTTCAGAAAGATCTGTTGCGGAAGCAACAAGCCCTTGAAGGCTTGCTCCGTGCAATAGCTCAGCTAGTCGCTTCTCAAATTCAAGGTCAACTGCGGGCGGTCTTCCACCCAGGTAATCGTGAACTACCTCTGACCAAACTGAGCCATCTAGTTCATCCTTTGTGACGCCAAGTAGATAGATGTTGTTACCTTCGTCTTGCCAACCAGATGGAATCCTTCTTGCAACATCGTCGATAACGCCGAGTACTCCAACAACAGGGGTAGGGAAAATAGCTACATCACCGGTTTGGTTATAGAAGCTAACGTTTCCACCGGTGACTGGAATGCCAAGCTCTAGACAACCATCAGCAAGACCTGTAGTTGCTTGCTTAAACTGCCACATCACCCCTGGGTTTTCAGGAGAACCAAAGTTTAGGCAGTTGGTCACGGCTATCGGCTTCGCTCCGCTGGTTGCAACGTTTCTATAAGCCTCAGCCAGGGCAAGGCGAGCACCCTGGTAAGGATCTAGTTGGCAGTAGCGGCCGTTGGCGTCAGTCGAAAGGGCAACTCCAAGACCGGTTTCTTCTGAGACGCGAATCATTCCTGCGCCATCCGGGTAAGCCAGAGCGGTGTTGCCTCCGACGTAGCGGTCGAACTGACCGGTGATGTAAGACTTGTCAGCCTGATTGGGGGAAGAGATGATTTGAACAAACTGAGCGGCCAGATCTGTCGTGTTGTTATTGGCGCGGTAAAGACCTCGAGCTTGAACGGAAGCCGCATTGAGCGGCGCCTGCCATTTTGGCTTCCTCACTGGCCGTTCATAGACCGGGCCATCGTGGGCAACTGTGCGGGGAGGGACATTTACGATTTCCTGCTCGCCCCAGTAGATCAACAATCGGTCTTCATTTATTACCTTTCCCAGCACCGAGTACTCGACCTCGTGCTTGTCCACAATCTTCTTGAAGGCACGCAGATGCCTTTTAGGAACAATCGCCATCATGCGTTCTTGAGACTCGCTCATCAAAATCTCTTCAGGAGTCAGGGACTCATCGCGAAGAAGAACCTTCTTCAATTGCACTTTCATACCCTTGCCGCCGTTTGATGCAAGTTCACTTGTTGCACAGGAAATACCTGCACCACCAAGGTCTTGAATACCGGAGACACAACCTGCTGCAAATAGTTCAAGACAGCATTCAATCAAGACTTTTTCGGCAAATGGGTCGCCAACTTGAACTGCTGGTCTCCGGGATGGCCCATCGGCGTCAAAAGTATCACTTGCGAGAACCGATACCCCTCCGATGCCGTCGGCGCCAGTTCTTGCTCCAAACAAAATAACCAAGTCGCCCACTTTATCGGCCTTGGCGAGTTTGAGATCGCCGTGCTTTAACACTCCGATGCTAAGCGCGTTAACAAGTGGATTTCCTTGATAGACCTTGTCGAAAACTGTTTCGCCACCGATGTTTGGAAGGCCTAAGCAGTTTCCATAAAAAGAGATTCCATCAACAACGCCGTGAACTACTCGTGCGGTATCTGGGTGCTCAGGTGCACCGAACCGAAGCTGATCCATGACCGCAATTGGTCTAGCGCCCATGGTCAAGATATCTCTAACGATTCCGCCAACACCGGTTGCGGCCCCCTGGAATGGTTCGATATAACTTGGGTGGTTATGACTTTCAACCTTGAAGGTCACAGCCAGTCCTTCACCGATGTCAACTACGCCAGCGTTTTCACCCATGCCTACCAAAAGACGTTTTTTCATCTCCGGGGTGACTTTCTCCCCGAACTGACGAAGATAAATCTTTGAAGATTTGTAGCTGCAGTGCTCGCTCCACATAACCGAATACATCGCTAGCTCTGAGCTGGTGGGACGCCTACCAAGGATTTCCTTGATGCTGTTGTACTCGTCTTGCTTTAGACCAAGAGCAGCCCAGGGCTGCTCCTTGGCGGCTTCTATCTTCGCCTGGTCGACGGTATCGATGATCATGCAGAAATCACGGATCTCAATACCGACTGAAAAAATTTTAGTCCATCAACGCCTGAGCGCATAGCAACGGGAGAGTCTGGACCAAAGCCAGGCTCAACTGCGTGCTCAGGGTGAGGCATGAGGCCAACTACGTTGCCGCGCTCGTTTCTGAGTCCTGCAATGTCATTCATCGAACCGTTGGGGTTTACCTCTAGATACCTGAATGTAATAAGACCCTCACCCTCGAGCATCTTCAGAGTCTCGTCGGTAGCTATGTAGCCACCTTCACCGTTTTTGAGCGGAATGGTGATTTCATCACCTTTTTGAAACGCGCTGGTCCAAGCCGAGTCAACGTTTTCGACCCGAAGCTTTTGATCTCGGCAAACGAAGTGCTGCTTTTCGTTACGGATAAGACCGCCCGGTAAAAGGTGAGATTCAACAAGTATCTGGAAGCCGTTGCAGATTCCAAGAACCGGAAGGCCCTCGCCTGCTTTTTTGATGATGTTTTTCATGACCGGAGCTTGGGCGGCGATAGCTCCGCAGCGCAAGTAATCTCCATAGCTAAAGCCACCGGGTAGCACAACCGCGTCGACCTTTTTTATCGATTTATCGGCGTGCCAAAGAGAAACTGGTTCTCCGCCCGCAAGGCGGATGGCTCTCGCAGCGTCGCGGTCATCTAGGGATCCCGGGAAAGTAACAACGCCGATCTTCATCAAAATTAGTCTTGCTCGATCGAAACTTCGACTACGTCTTCGATCACGCCGTTTGATAAAAAGCTCTCAGCGATTTTCCTTGCTTCTTGAAGCTGGGAATCGGTTGGGGTGGTTGCATAGTGAAGTTCGATTCGCTTGCCAATCCGAACAGCTGAAATTGCTTTGTGACCTGAGCGCTCTAGCGCTTTGGCTACAGCTTTTCCTTGGGGGTCTAACAGGTCCTGCTTAGGCATTACCTGAACGATGATTTTCGGCAACTTTTGGCCCCCTACGGTGGCTACAAGAACTTGGGAATACCCCAAAGTTTACTGGTTTGTAGAGATGAGCTTTTCGCGCAACTCCGCATACCTGGAAGATGTTCGCGCAACTACCTCGGGGGATAGAACTGGAGGCTTAGAACCAGATTCTAGATCCCAATTTTCAAGGAGCCAGTTCCTAACAATTTGTTTATCAAAGCTCTCATTGCGGTTTCCTGATTCGTAGGCACCTTTATCCCAATACCTACTCGAATCAGGGGTGAGTACCTCATCACCTAGAACTAGGTGCCCGGTTGCCGGATCTGCACCAAATTCAAACTTGGTATCGGCCAGTATCAACCCAGCCTTGTCGGTAATCACGCTCGCCGATTCAAAAACTAAAAGGGAAAGCTCACGCAACTTATTGGCAACACCCTCGCCAACAATTTCAATAACTTTCTCGAAAGTAATGTTCTCATCGTGGGAGCCAAGCTCGGCTTTAAATGCTGGTGTAAAAATCGGTGTTGGCAGCTTGTCGCCATCCTGCAATCCCTCTGGGAGCTTCACTCCACAGATAGCGCCGGTAGCTAGATATTCTTTGTATCCAGAACCAGAGATGTATCCGCGAACCACACACTCGATGGGATACATTGACAACTTCTTGGCTACCGTTGCCCGACCAATTACCTCTCTCGGCACTTGGATACCGGTAGCTAAGTGGTTAGCAACAGCAAGTTTTTCAAACCAAAAGTTTGTCACCGATGTCAGATTCTCGCCCTTACCTGGAATCGCGGGATCCAGGATATTATCGAAAGCGCTGATGCGATCGGAAGCAACAATCAAAATCAAATCCGATAGAGACGCATCTAGTGATTCGTAGAGATCTCTTACCTTGCCGCTATAGACATGTTTCCAACCGGTGATCTGGATTGCCAAATTACTCAGCAACCTTTGCTGCAATATCGTTGCGGTAGTGCGAGCCATCAAGTTTTATTCTCGCGATTGCTTTGTAGGCGCGCTTGCGTGCTTTTTTGAATGTCCTTCCAACTGCGACTACCGATAGCACTCGCCCAACGCTTGAGGCATAGCAAACCTCAACGCCGTTTACTTTCTCGGCCTTTTCAATTCCCGTGACCTGCCTAACGGGAGCTTGGGTCGAGGGGTAGCCCTCACTGGCTAAAACAACAGTGACTGCCATCTCGCTAGAGAACTGGGCTTCTGGTGCGGAATCCAAATGCCCGGTGGAAGCTTTGTATAGAAGTGTCTCTAGAGAAGTAATCAGCCTTGCCAATACAACCTGTGTCTCGGGATCTCCGAAGCGGGCGTTGAACTCAATTACTCTGATGCCGCGCTCTGTCACGATTAGTCCGCAATACAAAAGTCCAACAAACGGAGCACCTAGTCTGGCTAGTTCTTGAATGGTTGGCAGCGCAATAGTATCTTCAACTTTTTGCACGAAGTCATTTTCTAGCCAAGGCAGCGGACTGTAGGCACCCATACCACCGGTGTTTGGTCCAGCATCGTTATCAAATGCACGCTTAAAATCTTGAGCAGGTGCAAGCGGCATAACCGAGATCCCGTCAGATAAAAAGAAGAGGCTTACTTCTGGCCCGGATAAAAACTCCTCAACCAAAATCCCCATGTCAATAAATTGCTTCGCGTGCTCCAGGGCAGCAGCGGAATCCTCGGTGACGATGACACCTTTACCAGCAGCTAAGCCATCGGCTTTGATTACGTATGGCGCTCCGAAATCTTCCATGGCCTGCTCTACTTCAGCAATTGTTTTACACTGCCTAGCCATAGCGGTTGGAACACCGGTTGCTGCCATAACTTCTTTAGCAAAAGACTTACTTCCCTCAAGTTGAGCGGCTAGCTTGCTCGGTCCAAAAACTGAAATTCCTTGAGAACGAAGAGCATCTGATACACCGGCTACCAGTGGCGCTTCGGGGCCGATAATGGAAAGTTCAATTCCGTGCTCCAGGGCGAATTTGGAAACTGCAAGCGGGTCGTTTGGGTCAAGATCTACTTGGCATTCAACTTGGGCTGCGATTCCCTTGTTGCCTGGGGCGACAATGATGTCTTTGGGATTTGTTCCGGTTTTGATTAGGGACTTGACGATGGCGTGTTCTCTGGCGCCTTGACCCAAAACCAGAATCTTCATCTTCCCAAGCTTAGTTAGTTGGTAAAGCGCCAGGCTTTGTAGTCTGGTAGCTGTGATGCGCCGAAAAATAGCAAGGCCCGACGGCCATCAGGCTATCTCGACCTATCTGTCTGGCGACTCCTCGCAAGAAAATATTGCTACGGCAGTTCGGTTTCTACTCGAGGAGTTAGGTAGCAATCACCCCGGCGCTGCGGTTGAGGTTCGGATACCTCCCTTTGGTGCCGTTCAATGCATTCAAGGTCCCACCCACACCAGAGGAACCCCAGCCAACGTAGTTGAGATGGATCCGATCAGCTGGATAGCACTTGCCCTAGGAAAATGCTCCTTTGAGGAACTAGCAGTTTCAGGAAAGTTAACCGCTTCGGGCAGTCGGTCAGATCTGGCCGGATTGTTCCCTATATTTATCCCATGAGGCATAACCCCACTGTTTCCTCGGAAGAGGTAAGCATTCGGCGTGCACCCAAGTACCTTGCTTTTTCACTCACTGGGTTTTTTCTTGGAGCAGCAATCGCATTTGTTGCAGGTCTTGGAACAGCGGAGTTTGCAGGATTACTTGTTGCCTTCGGCGGAATATTCGGCGGGGGAATTGGAATCCTAACTGCGCTTTTGTTTGATGTTTTCTTTAGGGGTCGTGGCTCAAAGCTTCAAGCCACGAAAATTATAGAGTGATCCGCGGCGACGGCAGACTAAATCACGACCTTCTTCCAGGAGAAAAAGGTCCGCAGGATCAGTGTGGTGTCTTCGGAGTTTGGGCTCCGGGAGAAGAAGTAGCGAAGCTCACTTACTTTGGACTCTATGCACTTCAACACCGCGGACAAGAATCCGCTGGTATCGCAACTTCTAACGGAAAAAAACTAACCGTATACAAAGATATGGGTCTTGTCTCTCAAGTCTTTACGGAATCTGCTTTGGAGGCTCTTGTCGGCCACGTTGCAATTGGTCACACGAGATACTCAACTACCGGAAGTTCCAGTTGGAGAAACGCACAACCAACACTAGGTCGAACAGCATCTGGAACAGTTGCCCTAGGACACAACGGAAACCTAACCAACACAGCAGAGCTACTTGAGATGCTTCGTAGCCGCTACCCAGAGCAGTCAGAAAACGAGATCACCGGCGGAAACACAACAGACACAGCAGTGCTAACAGCACTGCTTGCAGGAAACCCAGATAACTCCCTTGAGGGAACCGCCATGGAATTGCTGCCTAAAGTCCAGGGCGCATTTTCTCTGGTGTTTATGGATGAGCAGACCTTATACGCAGCTCGCGACCCGCAGGGAGTAAGGCCACTTGTACTTGGAAGACTAAACAGCGGTTGGGTTGTTGCCTCCGAGTCGGCAGCGCTAGATATCGTTGGAGCGTCCTTTGTTCGCGAAGTTGAACCAGGCGAACTAATCGTGATCGACGAAAACGGTCTTCGCTCGATGATCTTTGCGAAGCCAAAGCGTGCAGGATGCGTTTTTGAGTATGTGTATCTGGCAAGGCCAGATACCTCCATAAATGGCAAAAACGTTTACGACGCGAGAGTGGATATGGGCAAAGCTCTTGCTCGCGAATTCCCAGTTGATGCAGATCTGGTTATTCCAACTCCGGATTCTGGTACCCCTGCTGCTATTGGCTTTAGCCAAGAGTCAGGTATTCCTTTTGGCCACGGACTAGTTAAAAACGCCTACGTTGGTAGAACGTTTATTGAACCAAGCCAAACTATTCGCCAGCTTGGAATCAGGTTGAAGCTAAATCCTCTAAAAGAAGTAATCAAGGGCAAGCGAATCATCGTGGTTGATGACTCCATCGTTCGAGGAAACACCCAACGAGCACTTGTTCAAATGCTTCGCGAAGCCGGAGCAAAAGAAATTCACGTGAGGATTTCCAGCCCACCGATTACCTGGCCATGTTTCTACGGAGTTGATTTTGCTACCCGCGCGGAACTAATAGCAACCGGTTTGGCACCAGATGATGTTCGGGCATCAATCGGTGCAGATTCACTTGGTTACTTGTCTAAAGAAGGAATGATTGCAGCCTCTGAGCAAAAAGAGTCTGAACTATGCACAGCTTGCTTCACGGGTGAGTATCCAATCGAACTTCCAACCGCAGACCGATTGGGCAAGAACCTTCTTGAAAAAGGCGTTGCATCAATTCCGGTAGATGGCACCTTCAATAAGGTGGCTAATGACTGAGCCCTACGCCGCTAGCGGCGTAGACACCCAAGCTGGAGACCTTGCGGTCTCCCTGATGAAAAAAGCAGTTAGTGAAACCCACAACGACAAAGTCTTTGGTTCCCTTGGCGGTTTCGCAGGAGCCATGGATGTTTCTTTCCTAAAGTCTTACAACCAACCCCTTCTTGCAACCTCAACTGACGGTGTTGGCACCAAAGTTGCTATTGCCCAAGCAATCGACAAGCACGACAGCATTGGCCAAGACCTGGTTGGAATGGTGGTCGATGACATCGTGGTGATGGGTGCCAAGAGCCTATTTATGACTGACTACATCGCCTGCGGAAAACTTGTTCCAGAGCGCATTGCTGAAATCGTTCGCGGAATTGCGCAGGCGTGTAAAAAAGTTGATGTTGCATTACTCGCCGGCGAGACCGCCGAACACCCTGGGCTTTTAGGTCCGGACGACTACGACCTTGCAGGGGCAGCGGTAGGGGTAGTTGAAGCAGCCAAGGTTTTGGGTCCTGAGAAAGTAAAGGTTGGCAATGTTGTTCTAGGGCTTGCCTCTTCTGGACTTCATTCCAATGGCTACAGTCTGGTGCGCAAGATTGTTGCTGACAGCAAGCTTGATTACAGAAAAGCGGTTCCGGAGTTCGGGGCTCAATCTTTAGGTGAAGTTTTACTGGAGCCAACCATGCTCTACACCGGCATCTTGAACCAACTTTTGGAATCTGAACTAGGAAATTCAGTTCACGCACTTTCACACATCACAGGTGGCGGTATTGCTGCAAACCTATGTCGCGTTTTGCCAGCAGGTGTAGCACTCGAAGTCGAGAGATCTTCTTGGTCACCGGATGATGTCTTTAGAGTTTTGGCGGAGTGGGGAGCTTATTCACTTGAGTCGCTGGAGGGAACTTGGAATCTAGGTCTTGGATTTTCTGCAATTGTTTCAGAAGACAAAGCTTTGGAAGTTTCTGCGAAGTTGAATTCATTAGGTGCAAAAACTTGGCAGCTTGGCGTCATCGAAACTGCCAGTGATGTTTCTGAATTTGTGACATCCGCTAAGGGTGTCGAAGGTGGAGCGGTTAGGCTCACCGGAGCTTACGCTTAGGCCTCCGGATAGAAATTCACAGCACCACGAACCCAGACAGTGACCTTCATACCAACTTCAGGTGCGAAGGGGCCAGAGGATCGAGCGCGGATTAGCTGCTTCGGAGTCTTTACTTCAACTACTGCATCGTGGCCAAAGAACTGCCTTCCAACAACAATCGAGTCACCGTTTAGATCCGGTTGCAAATAAAAGTTCTCCGGGCGAATGGCAACCTTGCCACGGCTTGCTTCTTTGGCAGAGTTCAACAAAGTTAGCTGCCCCAAAGAGGTGGTGACCTTGCCGGATTCAATCACCCCGTCAACAATCACTGAATCACCAAGGAAGGTTGCAACGCCTAGATCCACGGGTGCTGAGTAAATCTCCCTTGGGTTTCCAACTTGGGCAAAGTTTCCATCGCGAAGTAGCGCAACGCGATCTGCAATAGACAGCGCTTCTTCTTGATCGTGAGTGACAAGAATTGTGGTGGAAGAGACTTTATCCAGCACTTGCTTGATTTCTTCGCGAATGCGCGCGCGAAGCTCCGCGTCAAGGGCCGCGAATGGCTCATCTAGCAAGATAAGTTCAGGTTCAGGAGCAAGAGCTCTAGCTAAAGCAACCCGGTGTTTTTGACCACCGGATAGTTCAGTTGACGATTGATTCTCGAAACTTTCCATTGAGACGAGTTTTAGTAATTGGCGCACGCGGTCAACGCGTGCTACCTTGCTGAGCCCCTTTAGACCAAAGGCAACGTTTTCAAAAACCGAAAGGTGGGGAAATAGCGCCGCATCTTGCGGCACATAGCCAACTTTTCTAGCCTCGGCCGCAACGAAGACATTCTTGGCAGCAACGAGCTTTCCGGAAATTGAAATTTCTCCGGAGTCCGGATCGTCAAAACCCGCAATCAACCTTAGAAGAGTTGTTTTTCCTGATCCCGATGAACCAAGTACCGCCACGAATTCTCCATTGGCGATTTCAAGAGAAAGATTTTGAAGCACCGATTTTGCATCAAATGCCTTGCTGAGGTTTGTGAGCGCGAGGATGGAAACCACTAGACACGCTCCAAACCATTGATTGGTTCAAGATCTTTTCTAATTGCTCGATTGAGCAACCAAGCTGGAATTCCAGCCAGCACTACCAAAAGTAATGCATAGGGCGCTGCAGTAGAAAATGCAGCTACTCCAGTTTCAGTCCAGAGTCTGGTGGCTAGAGTCTCAACGCCGGTGGGGCGAAGTAGCAGGGTCGCTGGCAACTCTTTTAGAACGGTCAAGATCACAAGGGTAGTTGCGGCAAATATTCCTGGTCCTGCGATCGGAAGAACCACTCGTCGAAGGGTTTGAAGTTTTGTGAGTCCCAACGAAGCAGAAACTTCATCTAGTGAAGTTGGTGACTGACTTAGCGGTATTGAAATTGCCGAAAGAGCGTTTGGTAGAAAAAGAGCAACATACGCAATCAATACCAAAATCAAAGTTTGGTAGATCCAAGGTGCAACTTGGTTCGAGAAAAACACCAAGGAAAGCGCTACAACTATTCCAGGAGTTGCGTGAGTTAGCCAAACCGATCGTTCAAGAACGAACCCAAGACGAGTTTTGAATCGCACCACAACCAGAGCAATTGCAACAGCAAGCAAGGCGGTTATCATTCCACCCGAAACTGAAAGATAGATTGAACTGAACAGCGCTTCTGAAATTTCCTGCCAATCAGTATCTGGAAGACCAACTATTGACCACCTGGTGAGGCTGGCAAGTGGCACCACAAGACTCACACTGGCAATTCCCGTAAGAAGTGCAACCAGGGGGAGCTTCCAGATTCGAAGATCAATCCGGTTTAGTCGGTTAGCAATTACTGTGCCAATAGGCTTTCTGCCTTTGGATCTTGATTCAACGACTAAAACCAGAACAGTCACCGCAACCAAAATCAGGGCAAGCGTTGCAGCCAAATTTCTATCGAAACTTGCTCGGTAGGCGTTATAGATGGCTCTAGTAAAAGTGTCGTAGCGAACAATGCTCACAGCACCAAAATCACTGAGCACATAGAGCGCTGAAAGAAGCCCACCTGACAAGGTAGCTCCCTTGATATTTGGCCATGTTACTTTTCTAAGAACAGCAAACTTTCCGGCTCCCAAAGAAGATGCCACCTCTTCGGGTGCCGAGTCAAATCTTGCAAGAGCTGCCGAAACAGAAATGTAAACCAGCGGTGCGGTTCCAACAGTTAGCAGTAGCCATGCAGCAAAGAATCCACTGAAACCAGGAATTACAGCTACCCAAGAATATGCAGCCACATAAGAAGGTATTGCCAACGGCAATGCCGCCAAAACCCCAAACACTTTTCTACCCGGCAGATTTGACCTAACTGCAATCCAAGCTTGGAAAGTTCCAATCAGCATCGCTGAAAGTGATACCGATATTGCAAGAAGAAGTGAACTTACGATCAGCTCTAAGGTTCTTGTGGCAAGAGCTAGCTCAATAAACCCTTCAAATCCTGCTCCGAAGACTCGAAGCAGGAGGTAAACAAATGGAATTAGAGATAACAAAGCAGCTGCAACAGCCACTAACCAGATGGCTAGCGGTGGCCTCGCACCTTTGTTGTTTATCAGAGCAACCCGGCCTTACGAATTAGCTCAAGAGTTTCAGCCAGTGAGTCTAGATTCGATAGATCAATAGCTGGAGCCTTGATGTCCTTTAGTGGCTTTAGCCCCGCAACTTCAGGAATACCGGTCAATGAATACTCGCGAGTTCGCTCGACAAAGTACTTCTGAGCTGTGTCACCAAGCAACCACTTGGCAAAGACATTTGCACTTGGGTTATCGCTAAGCACTGCAACACCTGCAACGTTGATTAGGTTTCCGGTGTCGCCGTCTTTGAACCAGGCAATTTCAGGCTTCATGTTTTCTTCACCGATTTCGGCAGCTAGTTCCCACCAGTAGTAGTGGTTAACAAGTCCGGCATATACGACACCATCTTGGACTGCCTGCATGATGATGCTGTTCTTCTCAAACAGCACACCGTTTTCCCTCATGGCGTTTAGAAAATCAATTGCGGCCTGCTCGCCTTCCAAGACGCGTATTGCCGTTGTGAAAGCTTGGAAGGAGGCATTGGTTGGAGCAATTCCGATTCGGCCCTTCCAACTTGGATCCATCAGATCTTTATATGAAGTGGGCAATCGAGAAACCTTGGCAGGGTCGTAAACGAAGACTCTTCCGCGACCTGAAACTCCAACCCATTGTCCGTTCATTGATTTGTATTCGGTTGCAACTAGGTCTGTTATGTCAGGGGGAAGAGTTTTAGTTACGCCCTCTTTGGCAAGTGCACCAAGGGCTCCAGCATCTTGACCGAAGTAAACATCGGCTCGAATGTTTTTACCCTCTTCAAGAATCTGGGCGGCAAGCTCGGCTGAGTCGCCGTAGCGAACCTCTACCTCAATACCGGTTTCTTCTGTGAATGTTGTCAGCAGGTCGGAAATTAGCTCTTCGCTTCGGCCAGAGTAGATCGTGATTGATTCAGTGGAATCAGTTGGCGCAGGGGATGCGCAGGCACCGAGAGTTAGAGTTCCAGCCAGTGCCAGAGACAGCGGCGCTAACCAGCTGTTTTTCTTATTCATTTAGGTGCAGCTTTCAGTTTCGGATCGAATATCATTTCGACCGTCTGGTTGCCTGGAGGCGGATGCCATCAGGACTTACTTTGGAGCTTGATCCTCTTGCGGCTCTTCGTCTTCGAAGAGATCCGCCCACTTGTCTTCGTAGTCAGGTTCAGTTGAACCCGGGGCTTGGGTGAGTTCTTTTTCTAGCGCACTGTAATCAGTAGAGGGGCTGAAGTACTTCAGCTCTCTGGCTACTTTGGTGTGTTTTGCCTTTTGACGGCCACGCCCCATGGCGAGACCCCTCTTTCGTATCTTGTCCGGGCCAGATTGGGCCCAGAAAACCTGAAATCTTGCCCCAGTTTAGCATCCGGCCCGCAGGCTAGCTAGAGCAAAAACCAGGCTGTGATGAACAAAACAGCAGGAAGCATAAGGTTTAGAGCCCCGTTGAGTACAGCTATTGCCTTGGAGCGGGTAGTCCAAAGTTCATAGGTTTGAGCCGCGAAGGTTGAAAAGGTCGACAGGCCTCCGGCAAATCCGGTTAGGAGTGCAAGCTCCAAGAAATCATTGCCATAGGCAAGACCGGCAACAAATGAGGCGATCGAATTAGCTAACAAGATTCCCCAGGGTAGAAACGATTGCCAGCTTCCTATCAGATATCGAATCGTAGAACCTAGCCCACCCATTAGCGCCACGATCAACAGCGAAAGAGAAAAATCCATCAGGACTTACCCCCTGAAAGTTTTCGCCCTAACCAAAAGGCCAGTACTCCAAGAATCAGCTGCAGGACAACTGCGAACCAAAAAATAGTTCCGTTTCCAAATGGCCCCAGGTTTTGTTGGTGGGTGACCAAAGTCAGCCCACTCATTGTTGTAAATCCTCCCGCTACCCCGGTGCCCCAAAAAGCTAGCTTCGGAGAAGAAGAAAGGTTCCGCGCTTGAACAAAACCCAAAAACAATGCGCCCATCAGGTTGACTATTGATGTGGCAACAAGGGCTATTTCAGGTTCAGTAAGTGATGAACCTTCGACGCCTAGGAATACCAAATAGCGAAGTGCAGAACCAAGTGCGCCACCAAAGAAGATCGCTAGCAGCAACTTGGCTCGCAATTACTTCTTCTTTCGACCAGCGCTTTTTGCTGGAGCCCTGGAGCCAAGGTTGAATGTGCTGGCAAACCCAAACAACAAGAACCCACCGGCAACCCAAGCCGAAGCCTTAGCTCCGTCAGTAAATGCTTCGCCAGCGGCAAGTTGAATATCTGGTCCAAGAGCGCCAAGTTCTGGAATTGCCGCTCCGGCTGATTCAACAACCGCGTCAACAATCATTACCTGCTGTGATGACTCAAGCTGCAAATCAGTAAGTCTGGTTTCCAAACTTGCCTGAGTGGACGTGAACAAAACCGTTCCCAACACTGCAATTCCGAGTGCCGAACCAATCTGACGAACAGTTGACTGAGAACCTGAACCTTGTCCTGATTTGTCCATAGGAACATCAACCATGATTACTCCGGTTAGTTGCGCTGTTGCAAGACCGATACCGATTCCATAAACAAACAAGAATCCTGCAATTGATGCCCAACCGGCATCGATTGTTGCATTCAGTGCAATACCTGCAACACCGATTAGCTCAAGACCAACACCAATTCGCACTGCCATAGCAGGAGCAAGCTTTCCGCTTAGTGCTCCACCAATTCCAGATGCCAAGAAGGCACCGGCTGCCAGCCAGAGCAGAACAAGCCCTGAGCTAATAGGTGAAAGATCTAGTACGTTCTGAAGCCAAAGTGGAATCGCAAACAGAATTCCAAATTCACCCATCGAGATAATCGCAGCTGCGATAGACCCATTTCTGAATGAACCAATCTTGAATAGATCAAGATCCAAAAGCACGTTCTTCTTTTCGCTCTCACGCTTTTTCTCCCAGAGAACAAAAGCGATTGTGGCAACTACAGAAATAAACAGCGAAATTGGAATTACTGAAATGCCATCAGTTGGCCAGTCGTATCCAAATACTGAGAATTGATTGTTTGTATTTACGTCCCACCAACCGTAGATTCTTCCTTCAATCAATCCAAAGACGAGAGTGGAGAACATTACAACGGAAATCGCTGCTCCGACAATATCAATGCCACCGGCTCGTTGAGCTGATTTGGATTCTGGTAAGAAATACAAAAGACCTGCGATGATGATGATTCCTATGGGTAAGTTAATTCCAAAAGCCCAGCGCCAGTCAAAATCAGTTGCTAGCCAGCCACCAAGAACTGGTCCGATTGCAACCATTCCACCAATGGTTGCTCCCCAAACAGCAAATGCGATTCCTCGCTCCTTGCCTTGGAAGTTTGCGTTCACCAAAGACAAAGTTGTTGGAAGCACCATCGCTCCACCAATTCCCTGCACGACTCGCGCCAAGATCATCTGAGATGCAGAGTCAGTTAGTCCGGCCCAAACCGAAGCCAATGCGAAGATAACTATTCCAATAATCAATAGTCGCTTGCGACCGATACGGTCGGCAATCGAACCAAACACCAGTAGCAGTGCTGCGAAGACCAGGATGTAAGACTCTTGAACCCACTGAACTTCGGCCGAGGTAAGAGCAAGGTCAACAATGATTGACGGGAAAATGGTGTTCACGATAGTTCCGTCGATGATCACGATGGAAATTGCCATAGAAATAAAGACCAGACCGAGCCAGCGATTGCGTGTTTTTTGAGGCACTTGTTTTTGTCCTTGCGGTTTGAATTGGGCTGGCCAGAAAATATTTTGGGGCCAGCGGAAGATCTCCAATACCCAACCTACTTCGCGGTTGTTGCATAAGTACGTTATTTGAGCAGTTCAACACTCATGAACAATTTTGAAAGGGTAGGAAAAATCAAGTGAAAGTGGTGGCTCCGACCGGCGTCGATCCGGTGACCTAACGATTTTCAGTCGTTC